>MDTG01366285.1_pt1 | contig 10367 bp, 7 predicted proteins | sample 811421 | NCBI WGS metagenome assembly MDTG01 (sample SAMN05326645, study PRJNA326480) | marine metagenome | isolation source: seawater | place: Pacific Ocean: South East | collected 2011
CGAAACCTGCCGGACTATTCCGGTCATTGGGGCAACAACATGGTTCCATGCCGCCGCACGCGGGATTTGTTTCTGTCTCGCCTCCGGTCAACTTCAACGAGGGTTCGCGTGAAAGATCAACCGCCAAAGTGTGGACTTATACCGCTTCGTCTGGTTCGCCCGGCGGCTCTTCCGGAGAGATCTGACCATCGAGGCGTGGGCCAGGATCATGACGATATGTTCCCAGATGTGCGAGATTTGAGAGTTGAAAGACCTGATAGATGTTGCTGGTTATCAGCCAGACGTCGACCATGGGCGAGTTGGTAACGAAAACCCTGTTGTTCGTGGTGACGACCGCCAGACCATAGGACCGCAGACCTTCATCGGCGAACGCGGGATCAGCATCAACTAGGGCGATTACGTCGATCCCCTAGCCGGCACCAACGCCGAATCAGACCCAAAGATAATCTTCGTCAACCGCGCAGCGAGGCGACTTCCCATTTCTGCATCAGCATCGAGATATTTTCTTGCAGGACTGCAGTTCGCTCCGGAAGTGCGCCGTGCAGGCTCCCTCCGGGCAGTGCGACGCTCCCGGTGATGGTTGCCATGAAGCTTGCTACTGCCATGTCGAGCGGTGGCGGCTTTGCCCCGGCCTGTTCGATAAAGCGCAGGATCGCACGTTCATACAACTGGTGTATTCTGGCTCCGGGGGACGAAAGGTCCATCTTGGCCTCAAACGGATCAGGCACCTCGGTTGTGCGATTCCATGACATGGTGAGGATGTTCATACCGAAGTTCGCGGACTGTTCTGTTGCGAACCGAAAACCCGCTTCAGCAATCATGAGCAACATTTCACGCGCGTCACCATCGGTCGACAGAAGGCCCTCGATGCGGTCGGCAAGGCTGTCCAGAGCCTCGTCACGAATGGCCTGCATCAGGGCCGCCTTGTCTGGAAAATACCGATAGACGACGCCGGGCGAATATTGCGCGTGACGGGCAATCTGTCGCAACGAAACCGGCACTGCCCCTTCGTGTGAAATCAGTTCGCGGCCCGCATCGATCAGCGCCTGCCGGACTTCTCGCTTGGCTTCATCGGATCTTGCACGCGTTTGGGAGCGAGGCTTCGCCGTTCTCTGCCTGGTCATGCCATTGCCTTTTCATCGATCATCGGACGATGCAACCCTTCAGGCTTGCGTGAACAGTGTTCATGTAATATGTGATCAGTGTTCACTAAAGAAAGAACGGGATTGGATACGATGGCAGATTCGAAAGCCGAAACGGTAAAGGCATTCCTGAACGTGTTTCATGGAGAGGCGGCGCCAGAACCGGCCGACCTTGCGCGCTACATGCAGCAGGATGCAGAATATTGGTCCCTTGTGCCGGCGGCGCCGCCACTGAGCGGGGTCGATGCGATCTCGGCAGGCGTAAAGCGCCAGTTCGAGACCTACAGGGATTGTCGCTGCGAAATTCATGCGATCGCGGAACAGGGCGATTTCGTCTTCACCGAAAGAACCGACCACGTGGTCCTCAACAGCGATGACCGCACCGTTTCGGCGCGCATCTGCGCAGTTTTCGAATTCGGGACTGACGGCAGGATCGCATCCTGGCGCGAATATTGGGATTCGCATGAAGTCACGCAGCAAATGGGCGTGGATCAGGCCGACCTGAAAGAGGATTTGGCAAGCTGAAACGCGAACGCGCGGCCTGACCTGAACAAAAAAGAAGCAAAGACCTGGAGGGGGTTCTCATGAAAAAGGCAATGAAAGCATTACTGTGCTCGACCGTTATTATCGGCTGGGCTGTTCCGGCAGTGGCGCAGGATGAACCGGCAGCGACGCAGGGCGAACAAACTTCGACGGATGGGCAGGCAGGTGTTGAGACGATCGTCGTCACGGCGCGCCGGAAGGCCGAACTGCTGCAGGAAACCCCGCTTGCGGTGACAGCCCTTACCAGTCGCGGTCTGGAGGCAGCACAAATAACTGATGTCGCCGCGATCCAGCGTGCCGCACCGAACCTCTCGATTGCCTCGAGCCACTCCGGCGTTGCGCTTACGCTTCGCGGACAAGTGCAATCGAACAGCGATGGCAGTGTCGATCAATCGGTTGGGCTGTATGTCGACGGAATCTATATCGGTCGCCAGATGGGAGCGAACTTCGATCTCGTCGATATCGAGCGTGTCGAGGTACTTCGCGGCCCACAGGGCACCTTGTTCGGCCGCAATACGACTGGCGGGGCAGTGAGTATCACCACCAATAAGCCGGTCGACTACCTCGAAGGTTCGTTCAGGATCGGCGCCGGCAATCACGCATCGCGTGAGGCGCTGGCTATCCTGAACGTGCCCCTGGTCGAGGATACTCTCGCCGTGCGGGTCGTTGCGCGCCATGCGCAAGACGATGGGTACGGTCGCAATGTGTTCCTCGACCGCCAGGTTGGTGACGACAATACCGAATATGTGCGCGGCTCTGTTGCGCTGACTCCTGCCGCGGGCTGGTCTTTAACGCTGACGGGTGATTATTTCGACCGGGACAATAACGGCCCGCTGGAACATTTGCTCGATTACAATCCAGCCGTATACGGTGATCAGGATGCGGTGGTGAATGCCGGGTTCTACACGACATCTGCAGATCTTGAGAGCTACGCGCGTCTGAAATCCTGGAGCACCGGCGCAACACTGGAAATCCCGCTTGGCGATGTCGAGCTCAAGTCGATCACCGGCTATCGCGGCTACAAGGTGGAGACACTGGACGATTTTGATACCACCCCGTTGCCCGGCTTCACCAACAACACGATCGGCAATATCAAGCAATTCTCCGAAGAGCTGCAGCTGACGGGTTCGACCGGTCGCCTCGATTGGATCGTCGGCGGATTCTATTTTCACGAGTACGGACAGGAAGAGTTCAAGGTATTCGGCGGCTTCGTCGATTACCTGGGCCATATCGACCACAAGTCGACGGCGGTATTCGCGCAGGTCAATTACGACCTGACCGACCGCATTCGCCTGACTGGTGGATTGCGCTATACGGATGACGAGCGCGAATTGAGCGCGTTCAACACCATTGGCGGCGCTTGCGCGTCCAATCCTGCGCTGATCGTTGATCCGGTGACGTGCCGGGCAGACCGCAGCAAGAGCAATTCCTACCTTTCCTATACTGCCAGCGCCGATTTTCAGGTTTCCCCGACGGTGCTGCTTTATGCGCGGACAAGCATGGCGCGCAAATCGGGCGGCATCAACAAGACGACGGTGGATCTTGAAGGTTTCGATCCCGAAAAGATCACCGACTACGAAGTCGGGGTGAAGGCCGACCTTCTCGATGGCCGGCTGCGCGTGAATGCTGCTGCTTTCCTGGCCAATTATCGCAATATGCAGCGACCGATCACGTCCGACAGGGCAGGCACGCCAGTTGCGCTCACGCAGTCGATCGGGCGCTCTCGCATTCCGGGGGGAGAACTGGAAGTGACTGCAGTGCCGATCAGGGGCCTGGAACTGACCGGCGCCGTTGGCATCATCGATCCCGAATATGTCGAGTTTGAGGACGCCACAGGCGACCGTACCGATGAGCCTTTCACGCAGGTCGCCGAACTGACATGGAGCCTTGGCGGCACTTGGACCGTGCCGGCCGGGCCCGGCGATCTCGCCTTGCATGCCGACTACAGCTACCAGTCGCGAAAGTACTTCTTCCCGGTCGAAAGTGCCCGACAGGCTGGCTACGGTATTCTCAATGCGCGCGCCAGCTACACGCTGGAGAACCCGGAAATCGAGATTGCCGTCTGGGCACAGAATCTGGCAGAAAAGCAATACAGCAGCTACATTCTCGACTTCTATAACGCGGCCGGGGTCGTGGTGGCCTATCCGGGGCCGGACCGACGCTATGGCGTGTCGGCGACTTTATCGTTCTGATCGGCAGGAAGCCTGATGAAAGCACAAGACCCAGAGGCAATCGACGCAATTTCCGGCTGGATTTCCGACAACGTCGGGCCAGTCCGGGAGATCGTCCGGCAGGACCGGTGGCGTCCGGCCTGGGATGCTATCGTCGATGGACCCGAGGGGCCACTCCGGCTTTACATTCGTGCGGATCGTGGCGAGGGGTTGGAAACGCGCCCCCTGTCGCACGAATATGCGGTTCTGCAATTGCTTGAACGGGGCAAGATTCCGGTGCCGCGCCTGTATGGCTGGTGCCCTGATCCGGAAGCCATTGTCATGGCTGGGCTGGATGACAAGCCGTTCCATGGCGGTGCTGATAAGGATGCCGCCTTGCACGCCATTGTGCAGGATTACATGGGCATCCTGGCCGATATTCACCGTATCCCGCTTGGCGATGTGGCGGACGCCGGCATTGCCATACCCGATGGCCCGCGCGAAACCGCGCTTGCCTATTTCAACCTGGCGGACAAGGCCTACCAGGCAGGCAAGAGCGGGCCTGAGCCGCTAATCGAGTTTCTGCGACAATGGGCGCTCTCCAACATTCCGCAGAACCGCGACGAGATGTGCCTGCTGGTTGCCGACGCGCCGCAGTTCTTTCACGACGACCACACCGTTACCGCGATCTACGATCTGGAGATGGCGCATGTGGGCGATCCGATGATGGAACTGGCCTCGGTTCGTGTGCGCGATATCAATGAACCCATCGGCGATATGCCTCGCCTGCTTGAACGCTATCAGGCGGAGGGCGGGGCAACCATCGACTGGCCCGCTCTCGATTTCCATACCCTGGTGTCATTCCTCGCGGTGCCGATGATGACCCGGTCAACCCTGCGTAGCAAGCATCCACACCCTGCTTTCGTGGAATATCTGTCGTGGGATCTGGCCTGTTCGCGGGCCGCGCTGGAGGTTCTGGCGGAAATAAGCGGTGTCATGCTTGAACCGGCTGTGGAGATCGCCCCTTCGACAAACACCTATGAGGATGGATTTGTCGACATGCTCGCGCTCGCTTCGGAATTGCCGCCCCCGAACGGGCTGCTGCGCGAGCCGCAAATCCTGTCGCTGGCGCGGTATCTGAAACGGGTCAACGAGATTGGCGAGGCGATAGAAGCTGAGGAAAAGGGCGATGTTGAAGCGATAACCGGCAAGCGATTTAGCGATGTTGCGGAGGCCGAGATCGCGCTTGAGCAATTTGTCCGCGATCATGGTCAGGAACGGCAAACGGACCTGCTATTGCTCTTCCACCGCCGCATGATGCGCAGGCTGCAATTGTTGCGTGGCTACCCCGCACCCATTGTGGAACGGGGACTAGGCCGGACCCGATAGATCGTTCTGATCCACCACTCCCGCACGGGAGGGGTGCGTCAACTGCGCCTAGCAGTAAGATCCCCGTCTTCGCGATGCGGAGCGCCGTGCACTCACACGCTTCGCAGCTTAGAATTGACAAAGCTCCCAGACGTATCGCTGCAAGTTCGCGCCGCGCCATTCCCTCCGCTAACGCGCAAGGGTTCGTTATCGGGAATGGCGCCAAGGGGAACTGTATCGCGCTGCGAAAGTCTCGACTTTGGCTGATGCGGCCAGTGCAAAGCCTTCATCTGGCGAGGGCTCCCCTGTGCGTGTTCCATGTTGATGCTTCCTCGCAGTTAACAAACCGCTTGGGGCGTCCATCACCCGATGATACTCTCGACGCTTCTCAACAAGGGGGGATTGAGTGATGAAGAAACTTTTTGCCATATCGACTATTGCAGCCCTGGCCGCTTGCGGCAGCCCGGAAACCGAAGAAGAGGCCGTTGCTGTGGTGGAAACAGAAGCACCTGTCGAAGTCATGTCACTCCACGAGACGAGCTGGTCTTTCACGATGGATGACGCGGAAATTCTGGAGTCGATCGATGCTGAGGGCAATTACATCGCCAACGCAGGCGAAGAACACTCCGATCACGGTACTTACGAACTGATCGATGGAAAGCAGTGTTTCACCAGCGCAATGAACGATGAGGGGCAGGTCTGCTGGACCGTACCGGCCACCATTGAAATGGGCGAAAGCGCAGATATCACCAGCGACAAGGGCGAAGCGCTTACTGTCACGCGGGTCGAATATCAGCCGCTAACCATGTAAAAAACAGGAAGTAAGGCGCCGCCTCCTCAATACAGTGGAGCGGCACCTTTCTTATCGGCAGTTCCTGCGCGGCGGTTTCCGTCAGGGCCTGTTGTTGCGCGGAGGGCCTTTGCCGGCCTTTGGCGGCTTGCCGGGCTTGCTGCTCTTCTTGCCCTTGGCCTTGTCGAATTTCTTGAAGGCAGGCTTTGCTTTCACCCGTGGCGGTCCCGCATTGTCCCGGCCGGCATTGTTTCGGCCCGGGCGGCGATTGCCGCGGGCCACTTCACGCGGGCCGGTTTCGGAACGCTCGATATTGACCGGCTCTTCGTCACCGTCGGCCTGTGTCGAGCGTGCGGCGGCGTCGGCGAACTTGTCCGCAATAGGGCGGGGTATCTGGAAAAACGTTTCCTCCGGCCCGATGCGGATCGCGCCGATTTCATTGCGGGTGATATGGCCGCGACGGCAGAGCAAGGGCAAAATCCAGCGTGGATCTGCGTTCTGGCGGCGGCCCAGATCCATGCGGAACCAAACGGTATCCTCGAAACCTGGACGATGCCGTTCCTTCTGCGCCTCGCGACGCGCCTCGGGGGTGTTGGCAATCAGATCTTCGGGTTCGGGCATACTGGCCCTGTGTGCCTGCACCAGCATGGCGGCAATCTGTTCTGGCGTGCGCTCGGCCAGCAGGCGCTTGGCCAGTTCCCGGTCGCTGTCCTCGATTTCCACCGGCTGAAGCAGTTTTTCCAGCAAACGCTCACGATCCTTGGCCTTGATCGCTTCACGATCGGGCGCATCGGTCCATTCGGCCGTAACCTTGGCGTGGCGAAGCATCGACTCCACCCGTTTGCGGCGGGAAAACGGTACGATCAGAACGGCGGTGCCTTTCTTGCCCGCACGGCCCGTCCGTCCGGATCGGTGTTGCAGAGTTTCAGCATCACGCGGAATTTCGACGTGCACAACCAGACTGAGCGAGGGTAGGTCGATTCCGCGGGCCGCAACGTCGGTCGCCACGCAGACCCGCGCCCTGCGGTCGCGCAAAGCCTGCAACGCCTGGTTACGTTCCGACTGGGAATGCTCGCCAGACAAGGCGACGACGGCAAATCCGCGTTCCTGCAGGGTGGCGTGAAGGTGCCGCACTTTTTCGCGCGTGGCGCAGAACAGGATCGCGGTTTCCGCTTCATGAAAACGCAGCAGATTGACAACCGCGTTCTCTATTTCCGGCGGAGAGACGGTGACGGCCTGATAGGAAATGTCACCATGGCCACGCCCTTCACTGATCGTGGCGATCCGCAGGGCATCGCGCTGGTATCTGCGTGCCAGCGCCTCGATTGGCTTGGGCATCGTGGCAGAAAACAGCAAGGTGCGGCGCGATTCCGGCGTTGCGTCCAGAATTTCTTCCAGCTCCTCGCGAAAGCCCATGTCGAGCATCTCGTCCGCTTCATCAAGCACCACGGCCTTGAGTGCGGACAAATCCAGCGCGCCGCGCTCAAGATGGTCTCGCAGCCTGCCCGGCGTACCGACCACAATCGTCGCACCCGAACGCAGCGCCTTGCGTTCCTGCTGCGGGTTCATCCCGCCAACGCAGGTTGCGATACGTCCACCGGCCTTGCCGTAGAGCCAGGCGAGTTCGCGGCTGACTTGCAGGGCAAGCTCTCGCGTCGGCGCGATGATCAGGGCAAGCGGGCTCTCTGCGAACGGGATGGTATCGCTGTCGGCCAACAGCTCCTGCGCCATGGCCAGACCGAACGCGATGGTCTTGCCCGAACCGGTCTGCGCGGAAACGACGAGGTCACGGCCGGCGGCCTGTGCCTGCATCACTTCGGCCTGAACCTGAGTGGCCGAAGCATAGCCACGCTCGGCAAGGGCAGCTTCGATGCTGGCGGGAAGGGGAGGGAAATTCATGGCTTTGGCCTAATACAAGAGGGGCACGCCAGTTCGCAGGGAACGGCGAAAGCGCGACCGGAATTTTGAGTGCTGACGCAATCGGGTGTGCGGATTTGTCGCCCCATAGGCGCACAATTCGCATTTGGCTTGCGAAAAAGGTTCCTGACACCCGAAAGGGGTGAACCGGGCATCCGCCTTTGTTAGCCAAGACGCGCACGTTTACCGGCACATCCGCGGGTTTTTGCCGCCGCCTTTCAGGTGACGCAGGCATGAAGAAGGGCGCACTTGTAATGTAACCGATGGACGCTAGACCGGGCGCAGATGACTGCATTGCCTCTTCCGCCCGATCTTGCCGCCATGAGCGCAGACAGGCCGCTGGCGCTGTTTCTGGATTTTGATGGCACCCTTGTCGATCTGGCCCCCACGCCCGATAGCATCAGCGTGCCCGATGGGATGGCCAGGCAGCTGCATCGGCTCTCGGTCCAGCTGCACAATCGGCTTGCACTTGTCAGCGGGAGAGCGATTGTGGACCTTGAAAAGCATCTCGGCCCCATTTCTCTCGCTGTGTCCGGTTCGCACGGTAGCGATTGCCGTGGCGCTGATGGCGAACCGATTGGGGAGGCGCCAAGCGGTCTGGCACCGGGCGTGCTGGCGGATATCGCGGCCTTTGCCGACAAGCGGGGCTTTTCGCTGGAAGACAAGCCGCACGGTGCCGCATTGCATTACCGGTCAAATCCGTCGCTGGAAGATGAAGGCGTGGAGTTCGCAACGGCATTGGCGAGCGCGCACGAACTCGATGTTAAGCGCGGCAAGTGCGTGATCGAACTGGTGGGGCAGGGCGCGAACAAGGGCGCTGCCTTGCGCAGGTTCATGCAGATTGCACCCTTCAGCGATGGTATTCCGGTGTTTGTGGGCGACGATATCACCGATGAAGACGGGATGCTGGCTGCCTGCGAGTTTGGCGGATTCGGCGTCCTTGTCGGGGATCGTCAGCCTACTTGCGCCAAATACGGCCTTGCAACCCCTGCTGCAGTGCACCATTGGTTAGGGCTGTGACAGCACATCAAAGCGATCTCGACCTTTGGCCAATCGGCAACTGCCAAGTTTCCGGCCTCATCGACAACCGTGGTGGAATAGTCTGGGGATGTGTGCCCCGGGTGGATGGTGATCCGACATTCTGCGCGCTCCTGAACGGCGAATCTCAGGACGTTGGCGTCTGGCGGTTCGAGCTGGAGGGCCAGACAAGCTCGCGTCAGGAATATATCCGCAATACGCCGATCCTGGTCACGCGGCTGGAGGCAGAGGACGGAAGCGCGGTGGAAGTGCTCGACTTCTGCCCCCGGTTCGAACGTTCGGGCCGCATGTATCGACCGGTCGCTTTCGGACGTATCGTGCGGCCGGTTTCGGGCAATCCGCGTATCAGGGTCGTGCTGCGACCGATGAAGAATTACGGCGCCGAAGTGGCCGAGACTACCAGTGGCACCAATCATATCCGCTATCTCACGCAGGGGCAGGCGCTGCGCCTGTCAACCGACGCGGCGATCGGCTATATCCTCGACAAACGCGCTTTTCGCGTCGAGGAGGATACCCACTTCTTTCTCGGCCCGGACGAACCTTTCGTGGGCAATTTGCGCGAACAGGTGCGGCTCATGGAGCAGTCGACGCGCAGCTATTGGCAGAAATGGGCGCGCAGTCTGGCAACGCCGTTTGAATGGCAGCAGGAAGTTATTCGCGCAGCTATCACGCTGAAAATGTGCCAGCACGAGGAAACCGGCGCGATCGTTGCGGCCCTTACAACCTCGATCCCGGAAGCCCCGAATTCTGAGCGCAACTGGGATTATCGCTACTGCTGGATCCGTGACTCCTACTATACCGTGCAGGCCTTGAACCGTCTTGGCGCGCTGGATGTGCTGGAGAAATATCTCGGCTATCTGCGGAACATCGTGGATTCGGCCAAAGGTGGGCAGATCCAGCCGCTCTATTCCGTTATGGGCGTGGCCGAATTGAACGAGACCACGGCCAGCTGGCTGGCAGGCTATCGCGGCATGGGGCCGGTGCGGGTGGGCAATGCTGCCTACAAGCAGATTCAGCACGATTGCTATGGCCAGATCGTTCTTCCGACGGTGCAGGGCTTTCTCGACAAGCGCCTGTTGCGCATGGCCGACGATCGCGATTTCGAAAGCCTGGAGCAGGTGGGCGAGATGGCTTGGAAGATGCACGACCAGCCCGATGCCGGCCTGTGGGAATTTCGCACCCGGCAGGAGGTGCACACCTATTCCGCAGTGATGAGCTGGGCCGCTTGCGACCGGCTGGCGACAGCGGCGCACTATCTCGACAAGACGGAGCGCGAGACATTCTGGCGCGACCGCGCCAACAAGATTGCTGCCAAGATCGAGGAAAAAGCCTGGAAAGAGAATGGCGATGGCGGCCATTACGGCGCCAGCTTCGAAAGCGACTATCTGGATGCCAGCCTGCTGCAACTGCTGGAACTGC
>MDTG01109866.1_pt1 | contig 10366 bp, 9 predicted proteins | sample 811421 | NCBI WGS metagenome assembly MDTG01 (sample SAMN05326645, study PRJNA326480) | marine metagenome | isolation source: seawater | place: Pacific Ocean: South East | collected 2011
ACCGCACGTAAAACATCACTGCCAAGCGGATAATTTCGGGCGAAGTTTTAAAGGATTTGAACAGATTTTTGTTGGCCATTCCCAAAATTATGAGGACTTGTTCGATCAGTCAAGTTTCTCTGACAACACCCTCATGAATGCCATAGAAACACTAGAAACATACACAAACTGTACAAATTAATTCCGCTTGCCGATTAAATTTCTATCGTACTTGGAACTTTAACCTGTGCACGCAACGCACTCAGTATTTGACTTTGATTGTCCGCTGGCCTTGGCCCTATCAAGGCCAGCGGTATGTATTATTTTGTTATGATCTCAGGACCCATCAACGCATTCGGGAGAAAAGTTGAAATCGCGGGAATGTAAGTCACCATGATTAGGAATACGAACATGATTGCAAGGAACGGTAAAGCAGCCCGCACAACGCCCATCATGGACATACCTGCCACACCAGCGGTCACAAATAGGTTCAGACCCACAGGCGGTGTAATCATGCCAATTTCCATGTTCACCACCATGATGATACCCAGATGGATCGGATCAATGCCCAGCTCAATTGCAATTGGGAACACCAAAGGTGCAACGATGACCAACAAGCCTGATGGCTCCATAAATTGGCCGCCGATCAACAGGATCACGTTGACCACGATCAGGAACATAACAGGGCCAAAGCCGTAGGCCAGCATTGAGTTGGTGATCTGCTGTGGAATTTGTTCCTCCGTGATCACGTGTTTCAGGATCAACGCATTTGCAATCACGAACATTAATGTAATTACCAAACGGCCCGCATCAAATAATGTGCGTCGCGTGTCTTCGTGCCAGAATGCGGTGATCAAGGCCTGTGGTTGCTTTAACAGATTGCTTTTGGCAACACCTTCGCGTTCCGCCAACGGTCCCATATCGCGGTAGATGAAGCTTGCCACGATAAAGGCATAAATGGATGCCACAGCAGCGGCTTCGGTTGGTGTAAAGATCGCCTTGGTCACACCGGGGATGCCGTAAATACCGACCATAATGATGACGATCAACATCAAACCCCAAAAGGCTTCGCGCCAAGCAGTCCAGACTTCGCCCCACCCTTGCCATTCACCCGCTGGCATATTTTTGATACGTGCCATGATGTAGATGCCGATCATCAGCATTGTACCAGCTAACAAACCCGGGATCACACCCGCAAGGAACATACGGCCTACGGAGACATCAACAGCGGCGGCATAGACAACCATCACGATGGATGGCGGGATCAAGATGCCCAATGTACCAGCATTACAGATCACACCAGCGGCGAATTCTTTGGTATATCCGACCTGACGCATGGCAGCGATCACAATAGAACCAATGGCAACTACAGTTGCTGGAGATGAACCTGAAAGGGCAGCAAAAATCATACAAGCCAGAACAGATGCGATGGCAAGGCCACCACGGAAGTGGCCCACAAGAGCGATAGAGAAACGGATGATCCGCTTGGCAACGCCGCCTGTTGACATGAAAGATGACGCCAGAATGAAGAACGGGATCGCCAGCAGTGTAGAATGTCCTTCAAAAGCTTCGAATAAGGTTTGGGCGATACCGGCCAGTGAACTGTCTGAATAGAACAGTAGAAATAGGATGGATGATAGGCCAAGAGACACAGCTATGGGCGCGCCCAAAAGCATTAAACCGATGACCAATGAGAAAAGAATTAGGATTTCCATATTATAAATCCTTCTCTTGTTCTTTGATCAGCTTTGCCGCTTCTTCAACATCATCTTCTGCCTCGTGTGAAACAATCAACATATCTGTTTCACCTTTCCAGACAGCAATGCTAGCTTGGCAGAAGCGGTATAAGAGGAGCGCCATGGAGAGTGGCATCACAAGATAAGGAACGACTTTTGGCATCTTTTCATATGGTTCACCATCATTGAAGACCGTTTCCAACCATGTCATGAAAAACGGTACTGGGATGTCTTGGGTTTCGTACCAACCTTGGCCGCGAACATTGTCGGTAAAACCTGTTGGGAACCAACGACCAGATGTAGGTTGCAGGTTCGCAAAAGGCGCCCAGTAATCCCAGGAGCCTTTTAGTAAGAGGGCGGCGTATAGGATGCAAGCGGCTGAAACGACCAATGCCATTTTATGACGCATTGGTTTGCTAGCCATGTTCACAATAGCATCAACACCAAGGTGGGACGATTTTTTAACTGCATAGGATGCACCTAATAAAACCAGCCATGCGAACATGAAGACTGTTAATTCGAGAGCATAGAAAATATTGGCATTAAAAGCGTAACGCGCGACTACATTTGCAAACGTAATTAGGGTCATTAAGCCAAGTAAGAATGCGATTAGATTTTCTTCAAGACGCTCGATCCAATTGGATGTTTTCATCTAACCAACCTCCCCATCAGTTATGATTTTAGATGTAAAAACAGCCATAAAATGTAATTATGGCCGTTCTTGTTCGTTTAATAACTTAGTTAGCGGCATTGATTAATTGTGCAGCCGCGATATTGTCTGCGCCGACATCGCCTTCAAACTTTGCCCACACTGGCTTCATTGTATCTACCCAAACCTGACGCTGTTCAGCAGTCAATTCGCGTACAACACCGCCTGCGGCAATAATAGCTTCTTTTGCCGCCTGGTTAACTGATGTGGATTCAGAGTTACGTGTTGCTGTCACTTCACCAACAATTGTCAGAAACTGATCGCGAACGTCTGCGTCCAAATCTGCCAGCCAATCGACATTGGTCACCAATAGGTAATCAATGATGCCGTGGTCCGTTTGTGTCACACCATCTTGGACTTCGAAGAATTTCTTACCGAAGATGTTTGACCATGTGTTTTCCTGACCATCAACAACACCTTGTTGCAAACCACCATACACCTCAGAGAACGCCATTTTTTGCGGAGAACCACCAATAGCTTCCATTTGCGCAACCAATACGTCAGATGATTGTACGCGGAATTTTAGACCATTCGCATCAGAAGGTGCAATCAATGGTTTGTTTGCTGACATTTGTTTCATGCCATTGTGCCAGTACGCCAAACCTTGCAAACCACGGTTTTGCATGCTGTCCAGCATAGCTTGACCCGTATCAGATGCTTGGAATGCTTCAACTGCACTGATGTCATTGAACATAAATGGCAAATCAAAGATGCGAAACTTTTTGGTGAATTTTTCGAACTTTGACAAAGATGGTGCTGCCAATTGGACGTTGCCTTGCAACATCGCTTCTAAAACTTTTCCGTCGTTGAACAAAGTTGAATTTGGGAAAACCTCCATACAGGCTTTGCCGTTCATTTCGTCGTTGACGCGTTGTTCCAGCAACGATGCTGCAATCCCTTTCGGGTGCTTGTCCGTGTTGGTTACGTGACTGAATTTGATCACCACCTCTCCTGCATCACAGGCCGCATAGGCAGCTTGCGATCCGAATGTCAATGCAACTGCACAGACTAGGGTTTTTAATATTCTCATGGTTTTCTCCCATTAGGTTGTTAGAGAAGTTAAAATATATAAGATTTGGCATGCGACCGCGGGTTGTTCTTTCACGATCGGATCATGTCCTGTTATATTTCGATCATTCGCACCTCCTTTCGCGCTCGTAGATGACTAGGCGGGAATTCAAAACGTTTACGGAAGACATCCGTAAAGTGCGAATGCGATGAGAATCCTGTGTGGTATGCGATTTCTGACAAGGATCGCTTGGTAGTTTGAAGTCGTTCCAACGCGCATTGTAGTCTAGATTCACGCAATATAGCCGTGAAACTGCTACCTTCTCGGGCAAGGTTCCGGCGAAACGTCGCTTCGCTCATTCCTAATTGTGTTGCTACTTCAGTACCACGCCACGGATGGGTTAGATCAGTTGAGAGAAGCGTTTTCAGTTTTTGGGAAAGCGTATTAATTTGCCTTAAAGGGAGTTGAATTCCAAAACGAGTCAACCATGCCTTTAATTCGTAGAATCTTGCTTGTAAAACTTGGCTTGGAAGATCTTGCTGATTTAAGGCCGCACGTAATCTGGTGAATGCCTCAATCATTTCGATAGGGCCTGCAAAGCATCGGAATTCCTCCGAATTGATGGGACGGCTAGAGCAATGTTGTGACAGGGTGCCAGCTTTAAAAACTAACACCTGAGCATGATAGTTCCCTTTTGATCCGGGGCGGTTTCTAACAGTAAACTCCGTATTCGCCGGCAGTAAGGCAAACCCACCGGTAGTGGCACATTGTGCTGCACTCGCAAGAGAGCTGACGTATTTACTTCCCTCTTCAATATAGAGCAGCACTGTTGCTGGGAGGATCAATGTTCGTATCTCTGTATCGGCGTGCTGCCGATAGTTTATCGATCTCATACCCGGCAGATTCTGCATCATTCGGTCTCGCTCAATGCCAGAATTTTCCGTGCACGGTCCAAAATTGGTTTATCCACCATCTGGCCACGGAAACAGAAGCTGCTTTTTTCTGCTTTAGCCGCAGCGATTACGGCACCAGCCCATTCCAGCTCAATTTCGTTTTGTGCAAAGGAGTCATGCAAGGGGTCAATCTGACTTGGGTGGATACACATCATGCCGCCCATACCGGCTGAACGGGCATATTTCGCGGCACGTTTAAGCCCAATTTTGTCATCCAACGCAGGAAAAACACCATCGATTGGAGAAGCAAGATTGGCCAAAAAAGAGGCCGACACTAAGCCAAACCGTGCCTGATCCATCATTGCTCGGCCAGCTGGGTGGCTCATATCCAGCCCCATCTCTAGTGAAAGATCAATCGTACCAAGAAGAAGGCGCGCTAGGTTGGGTAGCTTTGCAAATTCATTGACTTCGGATATCCCTGCTACTGTCTCAACCAGAGGCCAAACCGGGTGTTCTAACTTGTCAACAAGCTTGGTTGTATGTCGCTTGTTTGCTTTTGGGAGGACAACCCCTGATAATTGAGGATGTGCTGCAACGGCTAGATCTTCTTCATAAAACGCGCTCTCTGCGTCATTGATCCTCACAAGCACATTTTGGGCTGAAGTGCTGTCCAAATAGGATAGAATGTTGTTGCGCGCTTCGGGTTTGTCCTCTGGAGCAACGGCATCCTCTAGATCAATGATAATAGTATGTGCACCAGAGGCGACAGCCTTGGTAAACCGCTCAGGCCGATCCCCTGGTACAAAGAGAAAACTGCGTGCGAGTGCTAGATCAGGCATTAAATCACCTTCTCGTTCAGCAATTTAGCAATGTCATCTTCCGAGTACCCAATTTCAACCAGCAAAGCAGCTGAATGTTCACCAAGGTCGGGAACCGCATCCATTCTAGGTTCGACTCCAATGCCGCCAGGTGGCAACAATGCAGGAATGCGCCCCGCAGGCGTATCAACTTCGCGCCAACGATTGCGAGCCTCAAACTGGACATGGTTCCAGACGTCGTCCATCTCGTTCATGTTCGCATTTGCAATTCCCGCTCGATCCAACCGCTCAATGACGTTTTCAGTAGTCAGGTCCGAAAAGCTGGTGGTGATGATCTGTGTAAGCGCGACTTTGTTTTGGGCGCGCATACTGTTTGACAAAAACCGAGAGTCGGTTGCCAAGTCTGGTGCCTCCAGCACCACATCGCAGAACACGTTCCATTCACGTTCGTTTTGCAGGCCAAGAATGACGGTGCGGCCATCGCCAACAGCGAATGGTCCGTAGGGAAAGATCGTCGCATGGCTGGCCCCTGCGCGAGGGGGCGGTTCAGCACCTTCATAAGCGTAGTACAGCGGATAGCTCATCCACTCGGTCATCGCGTCCAGCATTGAAAGATCAATCTCACAGCCTTTGCCAGTTTTGCCACGCTGCATAAGGGCTGCAAGAATGTTGGTGTATGCATACATCCCAGCAGCGATGTCAGCGATGGAAATCCCTGCTTTGCTTGGCGTTTCCGGAGTGCCGGTCGTCGTGACAAAACCCGCTTCCGATTGAACAAGAAGGTCGTAAGCCTTGCGCTTTTCATCGGGCCCGCCCACTCCATATCCGGATATATTACAGACGAGGATGCTAGGATTATCCTTGGACAAACTCTCAAAACTTAGACCAAGTCGCGCAGCTGCACCAGGGGCCAGGTTTTGAACCACGACATCTGCTTTAGAGGCGAGCTTTTGTAGAATGACCGATCCTTCAGAATGCTTGACGTCCAACGTCAGACTCTCCTTGGAACGGTTAGTCCAAACAAAATGAGAAGCCATCCCGTTGACGCGCGTGTCATAATTGCGGGCGAAATCCCCAACACCAGGGCGTTCAACCTTGATCACCCGCGCACCCAAATCGGCCAACTGACGTGTTGCAAAGGGTGCCGCGATCGCGTGCTCAAGGCTGATAACAGTAATTCCATCAAGTGGCAGCATTAAAAGGACCTCGGCAGACCAAGCACATGCTCAGCGAAATAAGAAAGGATGAGATTTGTCGAGATAGGTGCGACCTGATAAAGACGGGTTTCGCGAAACTTGCGCTCAACGTCATATTCATTGGCAAACCCAAACCCACCATGGAATTGAAGGCAGGCATTGGCGGCTTCCCAACTGGCTTTGGCAGCTAGATATTTCGCCATGTTTGCTTCAGTACCAGCCGGTTGCCCCTGATCGAAAAGCGCACAAGCACGAAACCGCATTAGATTGGCGGCCTCCAACTCGATCTTGGCTTCAGCAATCGGGAACTGGACACCCTGGTTCTGACCGATCGGGCGGCCAAAGACTTCACGTTCTTTGACGTATTTCGTCACCTTGTCGACAAACCAAAAACCGTCACCAATGCACTCAGCGGCAATAAGCGTCCGTTCAGCATTGAGGCCATCGAGAATATACCGAAAGCCCATCCCCTCATCGCCAATAAGGTTCTCTGCGGGGATTTCGAGATTGTCGAAAAACAACTCGTTGGTTTCATGATTGACCATGTTGGGAATGGGTTTGACTTCCATCCCGTTGCCGATCGCATCCTTCAAATCAATCATAAAGATTGACATGCCCAATGATTTACTTTTCACCTGATCCAGCGGTGTTGTACGTGCAAGTAAGATCATCAAATCTGAATGTTGCACCCGACTGATCCAGACCTTCTGTCCATCCACCACGTAACGATCACCATTGCGTACTGCTGTGGTCTTGATCTTGGTCGTATCCGTGCCCGTGGAGGGTTCGGTCACACCCATTGATTGCAGACGTAGCTCACCGCTCGCAATACTTGGTAGATATCTCTGTTTTTGCTCTGCCGATCCGTGACGCAGCATCGTGGCCATATTGTACATCTGGCCATGGCAGGCGCCAGAGTTGCCACCCGATCGGTTGATCTCTTCCATGATTATGCTGGCCTCGGTGAGGCCAAGCCCCGATCCGCCATACTCTTCAGGGATCATGGCAGCGAGCCAACCAGCCTCGGTCAACGCATTTACAAAGGCTTCCGGATAACCACGCTCTTCATCGATCTGACGGTGGTATTCCGGTGGGAAAGTTGCGCAAAGTGCTCGTACTGCATCGCGAATGTCTTCAAAGTTTGTGTCTATACTCTGGCTCATGCGATTGTGGCTTTTGCCTGTGTGGCCAATGTACCATCCTGCCTGCGTGTCCATAGACGAAATGTCTTGCCATCTTCTTTAGGTTCGCCATGAACAGAGAAGGTTTCATTCTCGTAGACAGTAGAGACAGAGCGGAATTCGAAGCTGCGAACTATTGCATCGGGCTTCTCACGGCGCAATAGATCCAGGAGCAACGTCGCAATTAAAGGGCCGTGTACAATTAAACCCTTGTAACTTTCTAAATTTACACAAAAAGGTTGGTCATAGTGAATACGGTGACCATTGAATGTCAACGCAGAATAACGAAACAAAAGAACGGGGTCGGGGTCTATATTGCGCGAAAAAGACGAACTGTCGGGAGCCCGTGGCGGCGCCGATACAGGAACGTCTGGGTTGGCCTCTTCGCGATAGACGATGTCATGCTCTTCGTCGATGCCAAACGTGTCGCCGTCAAAAACCTGATGCCCCACGGTGATAAAAACCAGCTGGCCAGATCGGCCGTTCTTGGCCTTGATCGATTTGATAGTGGATACCTTTTTCAATTCCCGCCCAATGCGCATCGGAGCATGAAATTTCAGTCGGCTTCCCGCCCACATCCGGCGCGGGAGAGGCACTGGGGGCAGGAAGCTGCCGAGTGCCGCGTGTCCATCATACCCGGCATCGGAAAGGTTGAAAATCTGCAAAAAATGCAGCCAATGCCAAAGAGGAGGTAATGGTGTATCGTTAGCATAAATAGAGTCGTTACGATTCAAAGTCGCTGCAAAGGCATTGGCTGGGAATGGCGCGATCAGTTCATCATAGGATTCTGAATTCCCAATCCATTGTTTCAAATGTGTAATATCCATATTTGCCTCACGATTTACTGACATGTGAAATGTCTGTCACAGTTTTTGTATTCCGTAAATTCGCGTTTCAATAACACGGCCTTCGTGATAGACGAACGCTATGGGTATTGAAATTATCGATTTAAGACTATTCGTGAGTATCGCTGAATGCGGAAATCTAACCCATGGTGCGCAACAATCCTTTATTTCTGCGCCAGCAGCGAGCGCCCGTATCAAGTCGTTGGAATATGAAACCGGGCAGCAACTTTTATTTCGTGGAAATAAAGGGGTAAGTCTAACGTCAGCAGGAGAAATGCTAGTACGTCATGCTCGGCTAGTTCTGCGTCAGATGGATTTTTTAATGGAAGAAATGACCAGTACAGAGGCTGGTCATATTAGACTTTTTGCAAACACAACGGCTGTCACCGAGTTCCTGCCCGAAATACTTGCCGCATTTTTATCAGAGCGCCCAGGTGTAACCGTTGACCTTCAAGAACGACTGACTCACGATATTGTGCGAGCTGTTGTTGATGGGACCGCTGATCTTGGTATCATATCTGGAGAGGTAAGAAATCAGGGTTTGGAAGCAATCCGCTTTTCTACTGATCGCCTTTTGCTTGCCACCCCAACCAATCATCCATTGGCCAACTACAAAAGCGTGGAGCTTTCGCAAACGCTGGAGTATGAGCATATCGGTTTGCATGAGGGTAGTACGCTTCTGGACTTTCTCCGCCGCCAATACCGCCGTAGTGATTATGGCCGCACATTAAGGGTCCAGGTTCGCAGTTTCGAGGCGATGTGTCGCATTATTGAAGGAGGTGTTGGAATCGGTGTTGTTCCAGAGTCGGCCGCGCGGCGACATTCGCAGACTATGAAAATAAAGTTACTGAGACTGGAGGACGACTGGGCTTTGAGGGATCGATCAGTACTGGTCAGAAACCGGAAGAGTTTGCCCAGATCAGCCCTTACTTTGATTGACATGTTGATCAAAGCCGAGGCAGGCGGCAAGAAATCCTGAGTTACTCTTCTCAGAGCATCTTTCTTGGAGATGTTGAGGATGAATATGGGAGGTGCCGTTGGGACGCTGCGAATTCAACTTCCAATCTATCGGCAAAATCTATGGGCCACCCAACAATATTAGATGAACCCGAGTTGCAAATATTTGTCAGCTGGTAAAACTGAGCATTATGGGTGTAGAATGACGACAAAAGAGAGAGGTCTCCGCATAGAAGAAGGGCCGATGGAAAGGCGCCGCGCGTTTAGGTCCATCATATCCCTGTATTTATACGATCTGGACGACAATCTCATAGAGATAAGTGAGTACCAGACTGATGCGGAAAGGCCAATCATGCACTAACAATCGTCTTGGACCAATCAGATGGGGCTAGGCAGTTTTTAAATGGAATACGGCGGCGCTTAGGTCCCATCCCAACGCTTCAATAGCCAATACCACTGATCTGGATTTGCGAGAATACGGGCAGACAGACTGTCATTGAACACACGGGTCATTGTGACGCTGTCGGTATGGGCGATCGGGGTGGTGTCAGACAAATCGGCTCAAGCATCAGAAGCCTGGAGAGCGTGCATTCTATGAGGCAATAAGAGAGCGCCACTCTGTAAGAGCAGCATCGCGGTTTAGCTTGAAAGTGCTACGTTTTGAGAGTGACCTTTGTGAATTGAAGTGATTGTTAAATGAGGCGTGGATTGAAGCGAACTTTTGCAGGCTGTGCATACGCCTAAATCGAAGCATTGCCCTTTCGCGTCGTCGAAACGGCAAGTGTGAATTCTCCGCTCTGTTATTTGCCCATCGCTTGGTGACCTGCTTTTCTGAACAGCCCAGTTCTCTTGCTGCTGCACCGTAGGACCCAAGCTTATCTGTGACGATCTCATTTGGTGATCCATAGCGCCGCATGGATTTTTTCATAAACTTTAAAGCGGCTTTTTTGTCTCTCTTTTTGGTGACGTAGCTTTCTAGCACCTCGCCTTCATGATCGACTGCGCGCCATCGGTAATGCCTTTCCCCATTTATCTTCACGAAT
>MDTG01115034.1_pt1 | contig 10366 bp, 10 predicted proteins | sample 811421 | NCBI WGS metagenome assembly MDTG01 (sample SAMN05326645, study PRJNA326480) | marine metagenome | isolation source: seawater | place: Pacific Ocean: South East | collected 2011
CGCCGCCTGCCAGTCCTTCCATCGCACGATACCGACGCTCGAACTTGGCGTTTGCAGCCTTGAGGGCTTCTTCTGCGCCGATCCCATATGACCGCACGAGATTGACCGCCGCGAACAACAGGTCGCCCGCTTCTTCGGCGCGGTCCTGCTCTTCGGCTTCCTGCAATTCGCGCACTTCTTCGGCCAGCTTGTCCGCCGGACCTTCGTGATCGGGCCAGTCGAAACCGTCGCGAGCGGCACGTTTCTGCAGTTTCTCGGCGCGCAGCAACGCGGGCAACGCGCGGGCTACGCCGTCCATCGTGCTGTTCGATCCGCTTTCCGCGCGTTCCGCTGCCTTGATATCTTCCCACCGCTGGCTGTTCATCACGCCGCCTTCGTCACCGAAGACATGCGGATGGCGCGCTTCCATCTTGTCGGCAATGGCGCGCGCGACGTCGTGAAAATCGAAATGCCCGGCTTCCTCGGCCATGCGCGCATGGAATACGACCTGCAGCAGCAGGTCGCCGAGTTCGCCGCGAAGGTCAGCCATGTCACCGCGATCGATCGCGTCGGCGACTTCGTATGCTTCTTCGATGGTGTACGGCGCGATTGTCTCGAATGTCTGCGCGACGTCCCATTCGCAACCGCGCTGCGGATCGCGCAGATGTGCCATGATGGAGAGGAGGCGGGTCAGTTGTTCGGACATGCGGTGCTCCGGCGAGCCATTATTTAAGAATGATAATATATATTATGTTAAAAATGATAGAAGGCCGCTTCCTCGCCTCGGTCACATCACCAGCGAGAAGAAAAACGCCATCCCGGTGAAGATGCAGCCCCAGATTAGCGCCATACGGATCGTTTTCGACAAGTTGACCTGGTGCGAGCGATAGGCGCCGAGCGCCAGGATCAGCCAGCCCACAAGGGCCACCATAGAAACGAGCGATGCATCGGTCATGCGACCAGTTCCATGCCATCATACCCGACCAGCACGCCGTCGGGCACTTCGCCGCTCAACGCCGCATAATCCATGCTCTTGTCGAGATGTGACAGCACGGTCTTGCGCGCTCCCGACCGCTCGGCAAGTTCCAGAGCCATGCCAAGGTGCGCATGCGTTGGGTGTGGCTCCCGGCGCAGACAATCGGTCACGAGAATGTCGACATCCTCGAACAGATCGATCATGTCATCGGTAATCTCGCTGAAGTCTGTCGCGTAACCTATTGATTTACCGTCGGCTTCGAAACGATAGGCAGTCGTCGTGATCGGCCCGTGCGGCATTTCCACGCTTTCGACGCCGAAGCCCGCGTGAATTCGCAGCGTATCCAGCGAGTTCAGTTCCACGATCGTGTGATAGCCGTACTGGCCGGAGAACACGTAACCGAAGCGGTTGCGCAACCGGCGACAGCATTCGGTCGACGCGAAGCCTGCAATCGGTCCGCCGCGGCCATATCGCATGGGGCGAAGGTCATCGATGCCGTGGCAATGGTCTGCATGATCGTGCGTCCAGAAAACTCCGTCGAGTTTGCCGATGTTGTTGGCGAGCAACTGGTTGCGCAGGTCCGGAGAAGTATCCACCAGGACGCGCGCGCCTTCGTTGCTTTCGACAACTATGGAAACGCGGCTACGACGGTTCTTCGGCTCATGGGGATCGCATTCGCCCCAGTCGTTGCCGATCCGGGGCACACCGGTGGACGTGCCGCATCCAAGCACGATCAGTTTCACGAACCGCCTTCTGCTTTCGTGAACAAATTGAAGAAGTTGCGCGAGGTATTTGCAGCGAGTTCTTCGACAGTTTCACTCCGAAGTTCCGCCACGAATTCCACCGTATGGCGCACGAAGGCCGGCTCACAGGTCTTTCCGCGATGCGGAACCGGGGCAAGGAACGGGCTGTCGGTTTCCACCAGCAGTTTGTCGGCGGGGACCTCTTTCGCGAATTCCTGCAACTCCGCCGCGTTCTTGAACGTGACGATGCCCGACAGCGATATAGTGAGGCCAAGGTCCAGCACCTTGCGACCGAATTCGGCGCTGGCGGTGAAGCAATGGATGAGTGCCGGGAAGGTGCCCTTCCCCATTTCATCGGCCAGGATATCGGCGGTATCGTCTTCCGCCTCGCGCGTATGGATCACCAGCGGCAGTCCGGTCTCGCGGGCTACATCGATATGCATGCGGAAAAGGTCGCGCTGCACCGCGCGGTCGGACTTGTCGTAATAATAGTCGAGCCCGCTTTCGCCGATGCCGATCACTCGCGGGGCGTCGGTCGCCTCGCGCAGCACTTGGCGGCCGAGATCGGCATGCTTGTCCGCCTCGTGCGGGTGTATGCCCACGGTGGCCCATACGTCGCTCTCCCGCTCCGCCGTGGCAACGACATCGCGCCATTCGCTTTCGCGGGTTGAGATATTGAGGAAGCCGGTGACACCGGCAGCGCGGGCATTGGCCAGCACCTCGTCCTGCCGCTCGGCAAGGCCCTTGTAATTGAGGTGGCAATGGCTGTCGATCAGCGGAGCTTGGATCGTCACGATGGGCCCTCCCCGGCAGGCATGTCCAAGCGCGGGAAGACGGGTTTGGGACTGTCGATCGTGATCGTGCCCATGGCGGGATCGGCAGTAGACAGCGCCGTATAATCGCGCTCGGCCGCGGGAATGCTAAGGGCATCGAGAATCTTTCCCGAAGCGGTGGGTATCACCGGAGCAACGGCGATCGCTAGGTCGCGGATACAGCCACATAGGGTGGCGAGTACCCGCTTCATCCGCTCAGGGTCCGTCCTGCGGAGTGCCCAGGGTGCCCGTTCATCCACATAGGCATTGCAGGCGTAAACGGCCTGCATCCAGGCTTCGAGGCCAGCAGCAAAAGCGAGTTGTTCGAACTGCGCGGGCAGTTCGACGGCGCAGGCCTGCCGCACGCGGGCGCGCAGTTGCTCATCGACTTCTTCCACGGGCGCTTCTGCGGTGATCGAGCCATCGCAGTTCTTGGCAATGAAGCTCATCACGCGCTGGGCGAGGTTGCCAAAGCTGTTGGCGAGTTCAGAATTCGCCCTGTTGACAATGGCTTCTGCCGAATAGCTGCCATCCTGTCCGAAGGAAAATTCGCGCAGGAGGAAATAGCGCAGCACGTCCACGCCGTAGGAATCCACCAATGCGGCGGGATCGGTGACGTTTCCGGCGGACTTGCTTTCCTTCTTGCCATCGCGGCTGAGCAGGAAGCCATGGGCATAGACCTGTTTGGGCAATTCGATCCCGGCGCTCATCAGGAATGCGGGCCAGTACACGGTGTGGAACCGCGTGATATCCTTGCCGACGAGGTGCAGGTCCGCAGGCCAGAACTTCGCCATGTTTTCCGTCTCGTCCGGATAGCCGAGGCCGGTGAGGTAGTTGGTGAGTGCGTCGACCCAGACGTACATCACGTGCCCCTCGCTGCCCGGCACCGGTACGCCCCAGTCGAAACTGGTACGGCTGACGGAAAGATCGCGCAGACCGCCCTCGACGAAGCGCATCACTTCGTTGCGGCGGCTTTCGGGCCGGATGAAGTCCGGGTTCTCCTCGTAGAGCGCCAGCAACTTGTCGCCGTAGGCGGAAAGGCGGAAGAACCACGTTTCCTCGGCAGTCCACTCGACCGGTGTGCCTTGAGGAGAAAGCTTTTCGCCGTCTTCGCCCTCTTCCAGTTCGCTCTCGTCGTAATAGGCCTCGTCACGGACCGAATACCAACCCTCGTAGCGATCGAGGTAGAGGTCGCCATTGGCCTCCATCGCTTTCCAGATCGCCTGGCTAGCGCGGTAATGATCCTCTTCCGTCGTGCGGATGAAGCGATCATACGAGATATCGAGAGTCTCGAACAAATCTCGGAAATAACCGGACATTTCGTCAGCCAGCTCGCGCGGAGTCATGCCGAGATCGCGCGCTTTCTGCGCCATCTTCAGGCCGTGCTCGTCGGTGCCGGTCTGGAAGCGCACTTCGCGGCCCATCTGGCGATGGAAGCGGGCGAGGACGTCAGCCGCAATGGTCTCGTAGGCATGGCCGATGTGCGGCTTGCCGTTGGGATAGTGAATCGCGGTGGTCAGATAGAAGGTTTCAGCCATTTGCGGGCGTCCTAGAACCCGCCAGACCTGCAAGCAAGGTGCCGATTTCCATCACCAGCAGGCCGGGGTCGAAATTGTATGTCGGCGCCTGGCCAGCAAGGCGGACGAGTTCGCCATGCGTATCGACCATGGCGGGGATCTGCCCAGGTGTGACAACGCGCATCTGGTCCGCCACGACGGCCCGGGCCAGCTCGATCGCGGCAAGCTGCTTTTCGCGGCTCGGGCGCTGGCCCATCGCGCTCGCCAGCCTGCCGCGCAGGGCGAAGTCCGGATCGCCCTGCTCCACCACCTGCTTCATCAGCGTATGGATCTTGCCGAGGTCCAGTTCCACAAAATCGATGGCAGCGCCCGGCGAACCACTGGCCGCAGCAATGGCTGCCGCGCGCTCCTGAGGGCTGGCCTGGGGGCTTTCACGCGCCAGCACGGCATCCATGTCGAGATCGGATACGCGCGGGAAATCCAGCACCCGGCACCGCGAACGGATCGTCGGCAGCAGCCGCCCGATGCGATGGGCGATCAGCAGGAAATAAGTGCCCGCAGGCGGTTCCTCGAGGCTCTTGAGAAGCGCGTTGGCGGCGCTGGTTTCCATGTCGTCCGCCGGATCGATGATGACGGCCCGGCGGCTTCCCAGCGTTGGCCGCGTGGTGAGGCGGCGTTGCAGTTCGCGCACCTGATCCACCTTGATGTTGCGCGCCAGTTCGTAAGGCTTGCCGTCGTCGCGCTTCTTCGCCTCCGCATCGTTCTTCGGCGGATGGCTGATGTAGCGGATATCGGGATGCTCGCCCTCAGGCTGCGGAATGCCGGGCTCGGCCACGAGCTCGCGGGCGGCGGCCAGCGCAAAGGCACTCTTGCCCACGCCCTTTCGCCCCGAGAGGATCCAGCCGTGGTGCATGCGTGCGCCCGAAAGCGCGCGGCGCCAGTCGTCCCACGCCTTCTCATGGCCGATGTAGGTCAACCGCCTTCCCCGGTGAAAGGAGCCATGGCGCGCATGATACGGTCATGCACCTCGCCCGGTGTGCCGCTGGCGTCGATGATCACGAAGCGCTCCGGGTCGGTCTGGGCCATCTTGCGGAAATGCTCTGCGACGCGTGCGTGATAGGCGGCCGCCTTGCCGCCGATCCTGTCGGAATTCTCGCCATCGCGGGCGTGCAATCGCTCGGCGATCTCGTCGGTCGGGGCCTGGAGCAGGAAGGTAACGTCCGGCATCAATGCGTGGGAGCCGAGCGTATGCAGCGACAAAACGGCATCGTCCGACCACTCCCCTCCCCCGGCCTGGTAGGCGCGGGAGGAATCGATGAAGCGATCGCACACCACCCAGTCGCCGCGGTCCAGCGCCGGGCCGATCAGGTTTCTCACGTGGTCGGACCGGGCGGCGGCAAACAGCAGCGCCTCCGCGCGGGTATCCCAGTCGAAGCGCTTGTCCAGCAGCAGGTCGCGGATCGCCTCGGCCCCCGGCGTGCCGCCGGGTTCACGCGTCTGCACTACGCCCAATCCGCGACCGCGCAGGGCATCAACCAGCATGCGCGCCTGGGTCGACTTGCCCACGCCTTCGCCGCCCTCGAGGGTAATGAAGCGTCCGCTCGTCATGCCAGCCACTTCTTCAGGGCGTTGGCGACGCGCTGGAAGGCATTGGCCTGCGGGACGGTTTCGGCGGCCTCAAGCGGCACTTCCAGCATCGTCTCTCCGCCGAGTGTCAGGCGAAGTTGCGCAATCCGGTCGCCCGCGATGACCGGGGCCTGGATCGGCCCTCGATATTCGATCTCCATTTCCCAGCGCGATGTGTCGGCACCTTGCGGAAGAGCGGCGATCACCGGCGTGGGCGTGCGCAGCACCACGCTGCTTTCCGCCCCGTCCTGCACCAGTGCGCGTCCTACCTCGACACGGGCTGGCATGATAAGCTCCTGTTCGAACGCATCGAAACCCCATTCAAGCAGGGCGCGCGCGGTTTCGTCCCGCGTCCTGCCATCGGGAGCTCCGGCGAGGACCATCACAAGCCTGCGACCATTCCTCTCCGCAGAACCGAGGAAGGTAAAGCCCGCCTCCCGCGTGTAACCGGTCTTCATACCGTCGGCGCCATCGACACGGCCAGTCACCGGATCGTGATTGGCCTGCGCGATGTCGCGCCAGCGCAACGATCGATGCCCGAAGTAGCGATCGTAGAGGCCGGGATATTGCTCCACGATGGCGCGGCCCAGTTTCGCCAGATCCCGCGCGGACGTGTAGGTCTGTCCGCCATCGGGATAGCCGTTAGCGGACCCGAAATGGGTGTCGCGCATGCCGAGCTCTGCCGCATTGGCGTTCATCAATGCGACCCAGTTCTCCAGCGACCCCGCTGCCGCCACGGCCATGGCCACGCTCGCATCGTTGCCGGAGACTGTTGTGATACCCAGAAGCAGTTGCCCGATGGTGGGTTGTTCGCCCGCGCGCAGGAACATGTTGGAACCCTCATTATACCAGGCATCTTCCAGTTCCTGCGGATATTCGAAGCGCATATCCGGGCGCAATTCACCTTCGTCGATCAGTTTGAAAGCGGTGTAGGCCGTCATCACCTTGGTAACGGACGCGGGGACGAAGCGCCGCGTCTCTTCGCGACTGAAAAGCGTCTGCCCGGTCGACAGGTCGACAAGCAGGCCGACGGGAATATCTTCCGGCACCGGAGCGGATACGGGCGCTTGCGAGGAGGCAGGCAAGGCAGGGGTGGCAGCGAGGCAAAAGGCCGCCGATGCCAGTGCCGGGACCTTCAATCGATACACACGCGCTCCACCGCTTGTCGCGGCAGGCAAGGCCTCAACCGCTGGTCAGGATTCGGGCATCGCTATAGCCCGCCCGCTGCACATTGGCGAGGGAGGCCTCGGCTTCTCCACGGGTCGCGAAGGGGCCGGTGCGGACGCGGAAATACTGCCCGGACCGGGAAACCTCGCCGCCGAGCGTTTCGGCCGCGCGGCGAGCATTGTCAAGATTCGCAAAGGCTGCTGCCTGCACCACGAAGCCGGACTCGACTTCGGCCTTGGCGACCTGCGCCGGGCGCTCGCTGGACGCAGGCTCCTGTTGGGCATCGTTGGCGGAAACCGTCGCCACGTCGGTATGGGCCTCCACAAAAGCAGTCGTGATTTCCGGCAGCGCCCCTGACGGCTCAGGCGCGACAGTTGAAGCGGCCAGTTCGACAGTTTCGAGCGCTTGCGGTGCCTGTGCGCTGGCAGCCAGGGAAGCCGCGCCACTTTCCGGCAGGCGGCGACGCATGACAGCGAGCAAGGTGCCAGGTGTCTCCATCCGCAGCGGCGCCGCTTTGCCCTGGCGCAGCATCGCGCGCTGCTCTTCGGGCGGATTGACGCGGCGCACGCGCACCGGCGTTTCCACATTTGCCCCCAATTGTGCCATGGCCGCAGGTGAAAGCGCGAGAATGTGATTGGTGTCCATCGGGCCCCGGCGATCCAGGCGCACGAGTATCGTCCGTCCGGATTCAAGCGAGGTCACTTCGACGTAGCTCGGAACCGGGAGGGTGTGATGCGCTGCGGAATAGCCGGTCATTCCTGCATCGAGCGCGATATAACCGACCTCGTCGTAGTTGAGCACGTCTGCGGGTGTGTAGACCATGCCCGCGACTTCGTAAGGCTCGCCGATCAGGACGGGGTAGTCCGCCTGAGGGCCGAAAGCCGGCAAGTCGGAAACCGAAGCCACGTTCTCCCGCCCCGACACGCCGCAGGCGGCAAGGCCAGCGGTAAGCAATATAGTTGCCAGGGCGCGTGCCTGGAAACTGGTCCTGGGGCTATCTACCGATCTCATCTGCAAGCAATCCCACACTCATCGCGTAGTAATTCGAGCAGTTGTATTCGAGGATAACCTTATAATTCTGGGTTAAGAGGTAGCCGGGTTCCGCAGGGCCATCCGGTTCGAACAGCGATGCCATCACGTCATCACCGATGGGGGCGCGCGGCTCGATGCCCCGCTCGCGCCACTCGCGAACGGTCAGCCAGCGGCTATGGCGTTCGTGCACGCGTGGGCACACGGGAGAGACGACGCGGTTTTCGATACCGCTGCGATCTGCCGAATTGGGAACGTAGGCGCGCACCGCCCAGGGTTCACCCGTGCGCCAACCGGCGTCACGGAAATAGTTCGCGATGGAATGCATGGTGTCGACATCGGAGTTCCACAGGTCCCGGTCCCCGTCGCCATCGCCGTCGACGGCAAGACGCAGGTACACGCTGGGGAGGAATTGGCCGTTGCCGAATGCGCCAGCCCAGCTTCCGACCAGGCGGGAGCGCGGCACTCCCATGTCGACCATCTTGAGTACGTCGATCAGTTCGCGCTCGAACAGCTCGCGCCGTCGCCCTTCCCACGCGAGTGTCGCCAGCGAACGCGGCAGATCGAAGCTGCCCATCACCGCCCCGTAGGCCGTTTCATGCCCCCAGATCGCGACGACGATCTCCGCGGGCACACCGTACTGGCGCTCGACTTCGTAGCCGATGGACCGAACTTCGGAGAGCTTGCGCACGCCGCCGTTGATACGCGAGGACGTATTGTGCCGAGCGAGATATCCCGCCATCGATGGGAACCCCGTGCTGGTCGTGCTGCCGCCGGACGATACGTTGTCGCGGTCCAGCGCCAGCACCCGGTCGTTCGGAGTAAGCCCGGTGAACACCCGGTCGATGGTCGCCTGGCTCACCCCCTCGGATCGTGCGTGCTGGGCGACGATATCGAGGTACTCGCCGAACGATTCCTGCTGCGCGCTGGCTGGAGCGGCGGAAAGGACGGCGACGGCGGCAAGGGCGCCGACATGGCGCAGGGTTCTGAAAAGCATGGAACAATGACTACTGCACTGCCCCGGCATATGGAATCCCCCAATTCACCGATGCGGCGAAGTGCCGCTGGCTTGCGCCGGGCTACCCGCCCTCACTCCTCCAGCGGAGCGTAGGGCGGCTGCATGCCCGGGTTTTCTGCTAGCATTTCCGCGAAGGGGCGGAAGCCGCAATTCTCCGTTTCGCAGGCGGTGACAGTGTGGATGTAGCGGATCTTGCCGTTCTCCACGCGGAAGGTGTGGCTGTCCGGCAGTGCGTTATCGCCGAATTCGAGGAAAACGTTCACCGCGCCCTTTACCGGATCGACAACGTAGCGACGGTTTTTCAGCTCGACGCCCTCGGGCACGCCGACGTTGCAACTGTCGGTCGGTTCCCCGCGCCCGGTGTAGACGCCGCCTTCCAGCCTCGCGCACGGCTCGCCCCATGGAACTTCGACCGTCGGATCGTTGAAGAGATCGAGATAGGCATCGGCTGCGGCGATGAGTTCGTCGCGCGTTGCCCGCTCACTTTCGGGAATATCGCTCCAGTCTTCACGGCGCGCATACTCGTAGGTGGCTTCGGCATCGAACAGCCAGTCGCCTTCGTCGGTCACGATGTTATCGAACGGGCCGACCCCGAAGAACCCGTTGCCGATCTGCGTGGCAGCGACGATGGGCCTTTCGTCATTTAGCATCACGGCCTCCACGAAAATTTCGCAGGTCGTGGTGTCGAGCAAGGCAAGGTGCCAGTTCACTTCCCGCGCAGGGGTGAGAAAACCGCCAAGCGAACCGCGCTGGAAGTTCTCGTTGTACTCCACCCATTCGCCAAGCTGCATGGTCATCATCGTGCCCTGTTCCAGCGCTTCCACCCAGTCCCCGGCGATACCTTCCAGCATCGCCCTGTCGCATGCACCTTGCGCCTGCGCGGGAGATGCAAGTGCAATGGCGGTGGTTGCAGCAAGGGTAGCGCAAAGCTTGCGATTCATGGTGAGCGATCCTCTCGAACAAGACAGCCGGTTGGCCCGGCAAATTGACTTCATCCGATTTCTAGCGCGCCCTTTCGCGCCTGTCACCTGCCAGTTGTGCCGATTGATGGGTGACAATCGCCGCCGTTGTCGTTAGCCAGCGCCTGCTCGCGCGGACAGGTGGCAGAGCGGTTGAATGCACCGGTCTTGAAAACCGGCAAGGGTGCAAGCCCTTCGTGGGTTCGAATCCCACCCTGTCCGCCAGCAGCGCCCGCCGCAGGTCGTCTGCAACTTGCCTCATGTGCCTAGGTGACAGGCTGCAAAGCCCGCGCTAGAAATCGGATGAAGTCAATTTGCCGGAGCAACCGGCGAAACCGTTCGAGAGGATCGCTACACATGACCCGCAATCTTTGCGCCGTTCTTGCTGCCACCACCGCTCTTGCCGTCGCCGCCCCTGCACAAGCGCAGGGCGCCTGCACCCGTGACCAGATGGAAGGCATCGCCGGAGACTGGGTGGAAGCCATCGAGCAGGGCACGATGATGACCATGCAGCTGGGCGAATGGGTGGAGTACAACGAG
>MDTG01224643.1_pt1 | contig 10366 bp, 7 predicted proteins | sample 811421 | NCBI WGS metagenome assembly MDTG01 (sample SAMN05326645, study PRJNA326480) | marine metagenome | isolation source: seawater | place: Pacific Ocean: South East | collected 2011
ACTGGAAGCAGAGTTATTTTCTGTATAAGTATATTTAAGAGTATTTTGAACATCGCCATCAATTGCAGTATATCTATTGGAATATAACGTTCCATTAATAGTGTAGGTATCTTTTATATCGGTTACAGTTACTAATAAATCTAGAATAGTTTCCAAGGCTTCAGCTGTATCTTCTACTGCTCTTAGTTGTACCTCATATACACCATCATTATTTGCATCAGTTGGCTCTTCATAATCAGCACCATCAAAATCTTGAAACGCAAGTGTTCCATTTGCAGCATCAGTGCTAAAGGTTCTAAATAATAATTCATCAGCACCACCGCTGATGGCCCAACTGACACCAGAACCCTCAGGATCGACAACGCTTATTGCAGTTACTAATCTTATATTTTCTTCAACAAAAACTTGTGAGTCTAGGCCAACAAACTCTGGTCCTTCAGCAACATCTGAAACAGTAATTTCTACGTCTTGTGTCGTTCTGTTGAAACCATCATCAGCAAAAACTTGTATATTATAAACATTATTTGCATCGGAATCTGTTGGATTTTCAAAGTTAACTCCTCCAACATATTTAAGAATACTATTGTCTTCGACTATAAAACCTGATGAATCATCACCGGATACTCCTACTGTAATAGTATTGTTCTCAGGATCTGAAACTGAGAATGAAGCCATCTCTATTGTATTTTCTGAGTGAGAATATGAAGTTTGTAAGTCATTGATAACTGGAGGATTATTAACTTCTAGAACAGTAATACTTATTTCGTCACTGCTCGTAGTGAATGATCCATCTGATACAACGATATTAAGCTTATAAACATTGTCACCATCACTATCAGTTGGATTTGCAAAATCTGGAGCTGATATAAAAGATAAACTACCTGAATCGGAGATAGAAAATATAGAACTATCAGTACCAGCTTTTGATAATGTTACATCATCACCATCAGCATCAGTTGTTTCAATATCAAATACATTTGATTGACCATTGGTTACCTCGATACTTGTAGACAGATCGACAAATGTTGGAGCATTATCATTTAGATTACTTACGGTAACCAGCACATTCGGTGAGGTGGCTGATAAAGAACCATCATTTGCAACAACCGCAAATGAATAAATATTGTCTTCATTTGTATCAGATGGAGTTTCGAAATCTGGCGGAGATATAAAGGAAACATTGCCAGAAGAATCCATGCTTAATAATGATGAGTCGTCACCTACAAGAGAGTATGAAAGAGTATCACCATCTTCATCTGAAGCTGTAATTGTGGTTAATGCAGTATTTATATTTTCATTTACGCTGATTGCACCAGCTATTGCACCAAATAAAGGAACTTCATTAACATCAGAAATATTTACTGTCATCGGTGTTGAAGCACTATAAAGTCCATCTGTCACTGAGGCTGTAAAAGTATAATTATTTTTAATTTCAAAATTAGGATTATTTTTTAATGATAATAATCCTAAATCTGTAATTTCTAGAGAAGATGAATCTACTCCACTTATTGAGAAGGTCAAAGTGTCATTGTCAGCATCAGAAGCAGTTAATGTAGTAACTGATTTTTGATTTTCTGGAACTGTAAATGAATTAACTGAAGTAATAACCGGATCATTATCATTAATATTATTTATCGATATTTCTACTTCCTGTGATGTTGTGTTTAAGTCGTCGCTGAAGTTAACGCTTATTAAATAAACATTATTTGTATCTGAGTCTTCGGGTAATTCATAGTCTTTACCAGATGCAGTTAAAGAAGCATTTAAACCGTCAAAGGTTAATGTAAATAGATCCTTATCTACTCCGGATAATGAATAAGTTATTGTGTCGCTTTGTGGATCAGTTACTGTAAATGAAATGGCGATAGGCTCGTTTTCACTTACAGATTGAGACGATAAACCATCTATAATGGGGTTGCCCTCGTTTTCAACATCTAAGATTGTAATCACAAGATTATCGCTAACTGTGTCAGTTCCATCAGATGCTTCGATAGTTATTTCATATGAGTTATCTGAGTTTATATCTACTGGAGTTTCAAAATCTGGATTCGTTTTAAATGTAATTGCACCGGATGTAGAAATAGAAAGTTTTTCTGCATCATTACCTGATAAAGAATATCCAATAACATCATCTTCAACATCTTCAACAGCGACTGAAAGAACATTCAGTGTATTTTCATCAATCGATAATGTGGAAACAAAATCTTTAAAAGTTGGTGCATCATTAACACTTATAACATCAATGCTTATATTTGCTGATGCAGATGTCCCATCAACGCTAACCGTGTAAGTTAATGAATCTGATCCAAAGTAGTTCTCATTTGGTGTATAAACAATATTATTATTCTCGTCTAGAGATGCAGATCCGTTTGATGCAGCAGAAATTGAAACAGACAAACCATAATAATCGCTTCCTACATCAATAGTATCATTACCAAGGGGCGAGAAATCTAGACTATTATCTTCATCAGTTGAAACTGAATCATCAGATAATGATAAAACTTGATCAAGCGATGATTCATCAATATTTTGGTCTGATGCTATAAGTGAATTTAAATTTGTTAAATATGAAGCTATTCGAATTGAATCAGCTGTTCCATTTGCCAATGCTTTTACATCATTTAAGAAAGTCCCAGTTGCGTAGTTGGTGATTGCAAAAGTAACTGCTGAATCAGTTCTTACTGATATTTTCTCTACGACTGATTTAACAATAGATTTTAGATCACCTGACACAGAGGATGAAATATTGTCTGATACTGAAGAGCTTAATGAAATACTATTCGCACTTAAAACATCATCAATATAAGCATCAATAAATGTGCTTGTCTCTATAAACTCAGATAAGTTTGTAATTCCTGAATCAAAATTTTCTTGAATATTTGCATACAAGCTTTCAAAAAAAGTTTTTGTACTTACTGAAGATGAGTTTGTTTCATTAACAAATGTTTGTAATGCATATGCTAATACAAAAATTTGAGCATTTGCTTCATAATATTTATTTGCAGCTGTTGTTGTATTTTCTTCAGCAACTGGATCTAAAGAGTAAATATCAATGCTTGATCCTAAATTCAACAAAGTATTTATGTCCGTACTTCCAGTATTTGCATAGTCTAAGGATGTGAGCGCTGAAACAACTCTTGATGTACTTGATGATGCTTTATGAGATAGAGATAAATTTGTTAAGTTAAGACCAGATAAATTGTCAGAACCACCTGTAGAAATAACATCTTGTGGATCATTAGGGAGTTCGAAGACACCGTTAGAATCGGTTGAAGTTGATGGCTCACCTTCATCAGATAGAAAGTTTGAATTTAAATCTAAAATAACAGTCGACGTCGAAATATAATTAGCGCCTACAACTACGCCTTTAGAATTTCCAATAACATTTGTTGAAACGGTTCTATTTGTTGATGTGCCAGCAGAATTAGAGCAAGTTAACGTAAAACTTTTTTGCCCATCTGTTTCGGGTGTTATTGTTTCTGACCCTGAAAGTGCTTTGGTGCCAATCCAAGAACCAGATGCTGAACATGATGATGCGTTCGAAGTTGTCCAAGTTAATGTTACAGATGAACCTAAATATATCTGGTCATCAGAAATAGAAAGGGTAATGGATGCGCCTGGTGTTGGTGGCTCAGGCGTACTTCCACCACCTCCGCCACCACCACAACTTGTGATAACGAAAAGTAGAGATATATACAGTGGAAGATGTTTATACATTTTAATGTATATTTTAAGTGACTTTTGTCTAAATTAAAACGTTCATTTTTAAAGCGTTTCATATTTTATCCAATCTATTAGAAATCTTTTATCATCTTGGCAGATTGGAGCATCTGCCAGATAGCATAAATCATTATTATTAACATAATTTTCAACAAAGTTTCCCCCAACAGCAACATTTATAATTAAATAAAAAACTTCATTAAATGGGTAATTTTCATCAAATCCAATTTGGTTAGATGTTATCTCAAAAACTGTATGCTCATCATCTAAAACAAATTTCATAGAATTTTCTTCCCAAATAAAAGTAAGTTCATGAAAGGCTTCATTTAAATTATTAGATTGGCTTAAAAGATATGTGCCACCTTGATACTTATGACTAGATGGATCAGAGCCATAATGAACAGTAGATAATATTTCTTGCATGTTATCGCCTCTTATTTCTACTAAATCTATCTCGCCGCTAGCTGGCCATCCACCAAAAATTGATTCAACTGGCATCATCCAAATAGCTGGCCACATACCCACACCTTCTGGAGACCTGAATTTAACTGTTATTTTTCCGGGATGATTAAAATCAACTTTATTTTCTGTTATTAATTTAGCTGACGTATAACTAAAACCTTCTTTTGACTCATTTAGAGGAGTTATTCTTAGGCATCCATTTATTACGTTAGCGTTATTAACACTGTCTGTATAATATTGTCGCTCATTATTTCCCCAACCAGGAATACCATACTCTGCTCCATTTCCAATTACTGCAGTCCAATTATCAAGATAAGATACTTCAGTAAAATCGTCTATCCAAATAATTTTATTTGTTGGTCCATCATAATTTTGACAATCGTATGCTTGATAAGAGCTGGTAGGAGGTTCAATGTCTGGAACCAGAATAGAAGAAGAACCGCCACCACCACATGAGCTAATAAAAAATATCAAGAAGAGATATTTAAATCGCATCAAATTCAAACTATATATTCGTCAGATAGTTTTTTAATTTCTTTTCTTAATACAAATAAAGCTATTAAGTTTGGAATGGATACCAATGCCACAACTACATATGCAATATTCCAAACAACTGTTGTATCAATTACAGCAGCTAATATAAAACATAGAACATAAAAATTCCTGTACCAAAAAACTCCTTTTTCACCAAATATGTATGCCGTTGACCTATCTCCATAGTAGCACCAGGTTATTGCAGTTGAGAATGCGAAAAGAAGTAATGCAATTGCAACCAACTTACCGCCATACTCCCCAAATGTTCCTTGAGAAAAGGCTTTAGCTGTAAGTTCGGCTGAACTTACCAATGATTTCCCCTCAACAGTAACACTTTCAGCTATTTTACCTTTTGAAACATTTAAGTTTCCTGAAAATAGATTGTTTCCATCCTTTATTATTATGTCTTCTGCAATTGATCTTGAATGTAAAACTGTAACTTCTGAACTAATTAATTGACCATCTTTAACTTCAAGAACACCTGAAAATTCTCTTACGTCTGAATCAAGAGATTGAACAAAATTAGTTAATTGAGACATCTGATTCGGATTGGTGTATGTACCATCAGAGTTTTCCTCATCACTGTATATACCGTCAATGATAACCATGTCTGTTTTTGAAAAAGTAGTATCAAATTTTTCTGTCCAGACTCCGCTAGATAAAATAACAAGAGCGGTTACACTACAAACAACAATGGTATCAATGAAGGGTTCTAATATTGAAACAATGCCCTGATCAATTGATGTATTTTTTGATGATGCATGAGCTATTGGCGAGGAACCTTGACCAGCTTCATTTGAATATAATCCTCTGGCAACACCATATTTTAAACTCATCGCAAAGCTTGCCCCCAAAAAGCCACCTACTGCAGATGATCCTGTGAACACCTGAGCAAAAATTGCATTGAACGATGGAATAATATTTTGATAATTTTCAACAAGAATGACTAAAGCACCGCCAAAGTATATCAGCCCCATGATAGGTATTATCTTACTTGCAACTGAAGCTATTCTTTTTATTCCACCTATAATAATAATCCAAAGTAGCACGCCCAAAAATAGACCTGTAAAAAGTTTAGGAACAGAAAATTCAGTATTCATTACAAGGGCAATATTGTTAATTTGCGGCATATTGCCAGAGCCTATTGCAGTAATCATCATAAGAAAAGCAAAAAGAATACCTGCCCATTTCATATTTAATGCATGTTCTATGTAATACATAGGTCCACCAGAAATAGAGCCATCCTCGAGTTTAGTCCTATATTTATGACCCATTGTTACTTCAACAAACTTTGTAGTCATACCAAAAATTGCTGTAATCCACATCCAGAAGATTGCTGCAGGACCACCAGTCCATATTGCTAATGCAACACCGCCAATATTTCCAGTTCCAACAGCGCCTGACATTGCTGTTGTGAGAGCTTCAAAAGCAGATGTCTCACCTTCTGCATCCTCTTTATGATTTTTACCAGACACTAAGTTCCAAGCTTTACCAAAGAACTTAAATTGAGGAAAACCTAGATAGATTGTAAAAAATATACCAGTTCCAACTAATAATATAGGAAACCACCATGAGCCACTTAGATAGCCATCGAGAGTTATTAAAAAATCATTAAATTGAACCATAATTATTCCTCAAAATATTTGACCAAATCTGTATAACCGCCAATAAGCTTATCATTAATAAAAATTTGTGGCATTGTTCTAGCATACTTATTCCTTTCAATCAGCAAATCAATGTTATTGTCTACTTCTATATTTATAGATTCATATTCATAACCTTTTTGCTCTATTAACATTTTAGCTCTGTCACAAAATGAGCATCTATATTTGGTAAAAATTAAAAATTTCATTAATTAGCTGGGTATTTTCAAAAGTAAATGATTAAGAGCATATCTTTGATTTAAAGAATTTATTTTAAATAAATCCTCTCTAAATATTGAGAGTTGATCTATAAAATCAGAGAGTCTTACTGGGTGAACTTTTGAATTGCCATTCTTTGAAATTTTTAAAGTAAAGTCTATTATGTAATTTAACTTTTCATCAAGATCTATATTTAAGTCAATAACATCACTAATTACCTTTCCATCAACTCCATTATTAAAAAGCTTATCAAGATAATCATATAATTTTTTAAAATTTTCAAATGAACCATCCTCAATAATTTTTAATAATTTTTTTGGAGTCATGTAGTCTGGTAATACAGATTTATCGCTTTTATCTTCAAGAATATCACCAGCCCAATTATAAAAATCAGCTTGAGGTATATTATTAAAGTGTATTAGTTGGCATCTACTATAGATTGTTTGATTTAGGCACTTAAACCTATTTGATTGAATAATTATGTACGTATTGGTGGGCGGCTCTTCAAGAGTTTTTAAAAGAGCATTTTGAGAACTTATGGTTAAGTTTTCTGCACGATCAATGAATAGGATCTTGTTCTTACTTAAGCCAGACTTTAACATTATAAAATCAATAGCTTCTCTCACAAATCCAACAGGAATTTTTTTTGTACTACTTCTGAGCTTATTTTTATCTTCTCTTTGAAAATAAGACATAAGTGTTTCGTTGTTAATACAGAATAAATCAGGATGAGAATTATTCTTTATCAAATGATGACTATTTTTTTCACACAGTATTTCATTAATCAAATATTTACATATTTGATTTTTACCTACCCCCTCTTGTCCCTCAATTATGAGAGCATGTGAGAGGTTAGTTTGATCAATTGAAGAGATTTTTTCATCAATCCATGGAAAGTTTATCATCTTACAAACTTTCAACTAAATAAATAATTTCTTTACTTATAGCTTTTGCATCCTTCTCTGCATCTATACACTTTATCCTGGAATATTTATCTGCTAATTCTAGATATCCATCTCTAACATCATTAAAAAATTTCAGGCCAGATGACTCAATCCTATCCATAGAATCTCCTGATTTTCGCTCAAACCCTTTTACTGGATCTATATCTAAGAGAATTGTTAGATCTGGATCAGGAGCATTAATGAAGGTCTTTAAAGAATTTATAAATTTTTTATCGAGATCTCTACCATATCCTTGATAAGCCATTGAGGCATCAAAATACCTATCAAGTAAAATAAAATCACATTCAGCAGATTCAATTTCATTAACAACTAGCTCTGACCTGCTTGCATACATTAATAATAACTCCGTTTGACTTGACAAGGTAAGATCTGCATCAAGTAAGATATTTCTAATTTTCTCACTTGGAATAGTTGATCCAGGCTCACGAAACTTTTCTACAGATTTACCCATTTTTAAAAGATACTCATAAAGTAAATCAATTTGCGTAGACTTCCCTACTCCCTCAATTCCCTCAAAGCTAATAATTTTCATTTTTTTTGATAAAGATTTACATATTCTAAATGCTCATTGTAAGTTTTGCTAAAAATATGTTCGCCTTTATTGTTGGCTACAAAAAATAAGAATTCATTTGGGGAATTTATTATTGCTGCATCAAGTGAAGATCTTGTTGGCATTGCAATGGGTGTTGGAGGAAGTCTTTCTATTACATAAGTATTATATAAATTACTCTTATCTCTTAAGTTTTGTTTTGTTATATCTCCATTAAAATCTGGCATTAATCCATAAATTATTGTTGGGTCTGCCTGCAATTTCATATTTATTTGAAGTCTATTTAAAAACACCCCTCCTATCTTCTTTTTCTCCTTAAAGCTTGAAGACTCTTTTTCAATTATGGAAGCAAGAATAATTCCTTCATATTTTGATTTAAGAGGATTATCTTTAGGCTTTTCTTTCCAAAGAGTGTCGACATATCTATTTAGCTCTTGTGCTGATTTCTCTAGTAAAAAAGATAACCGTGTATCATTTTTAAAAAAATATGTATCAGGCAAAAGAAGACCCTCGATTGAATCATTAACTAAATCAAGACATTTTAAATCTAAGCAGTCATTATTAAGATTTAAAGTTTCTATATAAGAACTTAATTCAAACTTATTCATTCCATCACCAATAACAAATTTATGAGTTACAGTATTTCCTGATGTCATCTTAGTAAGAGATTTATAAAGGTTATCGTCAATTAGATATTCTCCAGCCTGAATTGTTCTGTAATCAAAAAGATATATACCAAATAAAAATAATGATTTTTCAAAAAAATTTTTTGATTTATATAATCCGTCGTATAAATCTAATATTGATGTGTTAGGTTCAACTATATAGGTGAATGATTGAGTATCTATTTTATTGTTATAGAAACTTTTTATTGAGCCATAGAGAACAAAGGTTGCCAAGAAAAGAACAGTTATTATTTTGGGTAGATATTTTATCAATTAGATAGACTTATAAATGAGGGTTGAATTAGTCCCGCCAAAGCCAAAAGAGTTATTTAATGCAATATCTATTTTTAAATTTCTTGCTTCATTCGGAATAAAATCTAAATCACAACCTTCATCAGGATTATCTAAATTGATTGTTGGTGGGGCAACATTATTCACAATTGATAAAATTGAGAAGATTGATTCAACTGCACCAGCTGCTCCCAAAGTGTGACCCGTCATAGATTTAGTAGAGCTTATTGGCGGAGGTCTATCAAATATAGATTTAACTGCATTACACTCAGCAAGATCACCAAGAGGTGTTGAGGTTGCGTGAGCATTTATATAATCAATTTCATTTGCTGTTATGTCTGCATCTAATAGTGCGCGAGATATTGATAATGCAGCGCCAGTTCCATCTTCAGAAGGAGCAGTCATATGATATGCATCAGAACTCATTCCAAAACCAATAATTTCTGCATAAATTTTTGCTGAACGATTTTTAGCATGTTCATATTCTTCCAAAACTAGGATTGCAGCTCCATCGGATAAAACAAAACCATCACGATCTTTATCCCATGGTCTACTTGCAGTCGAAGGATTATCCGACTTACTTAAAGCTCTTGATGCTAGAAAGCCTGAAACTCCCAAAGGTGTAGTTGCCATTTCTGAGCCACCAGTAACCATTATATCTGCATCTCCATATGCTATTAATCTAGCACTTGTTCCTATAGCATGATTACTTGATGCGCATGCAGTAACAATGGATAGATTTGGTCCTGTATACCCTTTTACAATACTTAAGTACCCAGGTGTCATATTGATTATTGATCCTGGCACAAAAAATGGTGAAACTCTTTTAAAGGATTTTTGATTAAGTATATCCTTATTTTTTTCTATGCTATCAAGACCACCTATACCTGATCCTATATTTAAACCTACTCGACTTTTATCGACATTACTATCTAAACCAGCGTCTTCTATAGCCTTAATACCAGCAGATACACCATATTGAACGAATGTATCCAGACGCCTTACATCTTTTGAGTCTATATATTTGGTTGCATCGAAATCTTTTATTCTACCACCAATCTTAATCGGCATACCTTCAAGATCAATGAGGTTATCTGTAATACCAGATTGCCCGTTTATGCAGTTAGACCATGATTCTTGAACTGAGTTACCTAATGGAGAGATTAATCCCATACCAGTAACTACAACTCTTCGAGGTAGTTGCATTTAAGAAGTTACGAGTTTTGAACTATATAATCTACAGCTTCTTGAACTGTTGAGATTTTTTCAGCGTCCTCATCAGCAATTTCAAGATCAAATTCTTCTTCTAAAGCCATC
>MDTG01309316.1_pt1 | contig 10366 bp, 9 predicted proteins | sample 811421 | NCBI WGS metagenome assembly MDTG01 (sample SAMN05326645, study PRJNA326480) | marine metagenome | isolation source: seawater | place: Pacific Ocean: South East | collected 2011
GGGTGATGTGGTGGCAGGCACCTGGGTGGTGGAAGCCAGCCGCGCAAGGCTGAAGGAAGCCATGTCGCTCTCCCCCGACCGCCAGGATTCCTACCAGTTCGGGGAAGCCGAATTGTCCGTTTACGGAGAACATGAGTTGCAGGTGCTCGAACGCGTGCTGCGAGAGAACAAGCCGCAGTCCCAGCACGAAGTGGCAGAAGCAATCACCGGCAAGATCGGCTGGCAGCTGGGCGCAGGTGATGAACGCGCATTCCTCGAAGCCTTCTATGCCTCCCTGCGCGGCCACCTGGAAGGCAACATGCGCTTCGGCAAACGCAAGCGGGACAAGTTTTCATGACCCTGCTGCGCGATGCCACACCCGCCGATGCCGCAGCCCTCGCGCAACTGGGCCGGGCCAGCTTCTGCCACGCGTTCGAGCATCTTTATCGCCCAGAAGACCTGCAACCCTTCCTGCTGGAAGTCTATTCGCCCGAGGCCGTCGCGCAGGAAATCGCCGACCCCGGCATCCGCCACCAGTTGACGCAGGATGCACCCGGCGAAGCTCTGACCGCTTTCATCAAGGTGAAGTACGAAAGCCCCTATGCCGAACATTCGGACGCGAGAAACCCGCTGTGCCTGGGGCAGCTGTACACCGATCCCGCCCGTACCGGCGAGGGACTGGGCGCGGTTTTGATGGACTGGTGCCTTGCCCTTGCCCGCGAACGCAGCTGCGATGCCGTGCAACTCTCTGTCTGGAGCGAAAATTTCGGCGCACAAAGGTTCTACCAACGCTACGGCTTTGGAAAGATTGCCGATATCGGCTTCTGGGTTGGTGAACAGCGCGACCATGAATTCCTGTTCGAATTGCGCCTTTAGGGCGAGCAAAAGCCACACCGCACAAAAGCAATTTGGGTTAAGATGGCCTTAGGGCTTTTTCGCCATAGCTCCGGTAATGGGAAACGCTGCACTTCAATTGCCCGCCTTTGACGAGGCTCCTGCCCGCCCCCTGGCCGACGAACTGGTCAACGATCCGGGCATCGAACGCATCCTGAAATCCGTGCGTGGCCACCTGGGCGTGGAGATTGCCTTCGTGGCCCGCTACGTCGAGGATGATCAGCGCGAACTGACCCACGTGAGCACCGATCTCGACCTGCCGATGGGGCCGGGATACCGCAATCCGCGGGAAGAGGGCTATTGCTGGCATATCCTTCACGGCCGCCTGCCCGAACTGATTCAGGATCCCAGCGACTATCCGCTGACCGCGACGATGGACATCACCAATTTTCTGCCGGTTGGCTGTCACATAAATACCCCGCTGCGGCTTTCTGACGGCACCGTGTGGGGCAGCTTTTGCGCGCTTGGTCGCCAGCCCGATCGCAGCATGAACCATCGCGATCTGGATATTCTGAAAAGCTTTGCTGGCCTGGTGGGCGAACGAATCGAATCCTCGCTGGAGAAAGACGTGATGTTGCGCCAGGCGCGCATCCGGGTGGAAGCCATGCTCGATGGCCACGCGGTCACCATCTTTCAGCAGCCGATTCATGGCCTCAGCAGCGGCAAGCCAGTGGGCGTGGAATGCCTCGCCCGCTTTCCCGATCTTACAAAGCGCGGGCCACAAGCCTGGTTTGACGATGCCGAGAAGGTCGGCCTTGGCAACCGGCTGGAAATGACAGCTGTGCGTTGCGCGCTGGAAACGGTCGGCACCGTGCCCGATGGTATCTACGCCGCAATCAATGCCTCGCCCACCACGATCCTGTCAGGCGAACTGCGCCAGGTGCTGGAAGAATCGGGCGCAAGGGATCTGGTGATCGAGATTACCGAGCATCAGGAGGTCGAGGATTTCGAGGCTCTCGCGCGCGAGATTGCCGCGATCAAGCCCTTCGCCCGCATCGCTATCGACGATGTGGGCACGGGGTATGCTGGCCTTCGTCACCTGATCGAACTGCAACCCGATATCCTCAAGATGGACATGGTTCTTACGCGGGAATGCGACAAGGATCCTGCCCGGCGCGCGATTGCCGCTGCCATGGTGCAGTTCGCGCGCGATATCGGGGCAAAGCTGGTGGCAGAGGGTATCGAGACAGAGGAAGAGCGCACCGTGATGCAGGATCTCGGCGTCGACTACGGTCAGGGTTATCTATTTGCCCGTCCGCTGCCTGTGGTGGCGGCGCAGCAGCATCTGTTGGGGGTTCGCATGGACGAAGAATAAGCTCCGCTACTTTTCACCGCGCAATTCGCGTTGCTGTTCGCGGGTCATCTCTTTGGCGGCATAGATATCGCCGCCTTTGATCTGCACATCCATGCGCTTGCGGTCGTTCTCACGGTAAGTCGCCTCCGCCTCGTCGATATCGCGTTCACTAAGACCGACGTTTTCCAGCGCCATGCGCGCAACGGCAAGGGCGCTTTCATATACTTCGCGAATGACATATTCGGCCTTGCTCTCGGCCAGTGCGATCACGCTCTTGCGGTCAAACCCGCGGACGTAGATCGTGGCTGAGGGGAAGGCATCGGCCACCGAGTCGATTAAATCCCGGTCTGGCACCTCGTCCATGCAGAACATGATCAGCTGCGCATCATGTGCCCCGGCCTGCCGTAACATATCCAGCCGCGTGCCGTCGCCGTAATAGACCTTGCTGCCGAAATCCTCAGCCGTGTCGATCTGCGAATCGTTCTTGTCAATTAACGTCACAGACAGTCCACCTGACAGCAGCGTTTGCGCCACCGTCTGCCCGAACCGGCCGAAGCCCACTACCAGCGCTCCTGCGCCCTCGTCATGTGGACTTTCACGCGATACTTCCTCGCCCTTGGGCTCTTTCCGGATCTTGCGGGTGGCCATCATCAGGAACGGTGTTGCCGCCATGGAAAGGGTGACAATGGCGCCGAACAGACTGGACTGATCGTTGGAAATCAGCTGGCCCTGCACCGCCTGGGTATAGAGCACGAAGGCGAATTCGCCGCCCTGACTCAGCAGCAGGCCAAGGGCCAGCGCCGCGCGCCAGCGCATCTTCATCAACAGGCCCAGCCCCATGATGATCAACGTCTTTACAACGATCAGCAGCATGGCAAAACCGATCACGAACAGCGGGTTCTCGGCAATAACACCGATATCCAGCATCATCCCGACAGCCACGAAGAACAGGCCCAGCAGGATCGCGCGGAACGGTTCGATGTCCGCTTCCAGTTCGTGGCGATAGCGGGTGTCGGCAAGCATGACCCCGGCAATGAACGCGCCCAGCGCCGCGGAAAGGCCCAGCGCCTCCATCACCACCGCGCTGGCCAGCACGGTGAACAGCGCGGCCACGATGAACAGTTCACGCTCACCCAGCGTGCCGATCAGGCTGAACAGCGGTCGGATCAGCAGGCGCCCAGCCAAAACCAGACCGACAACGGCTCCCAGCGTCAGCAGTCCCAGCATCCAGCCCGATGGCCCCTCGTCACCGCCGCTGCCAAGCGCAGTGACAATGGTGATCAGCGGGATGATCGACAGATCCTGAAAAAGAAGGATGGCAAAGGCACGTTCGCCAAACGGCGTGCGCAGTCGCCCGCCAGCCTGCAATGTCGGCAAGACCTGTGCAGTAGACGAAAGGCCCAGCGGCAGGCCAATGGCGAGCGCGGCCGCATAGGGATAGCCTGTCAGCGCCAGAACCGTGGCACTCACGGCCAGACCGCAGGCCGTAACCTGTGCCAGCCCCAGCCCGAAAATCGCGCCTTTCAGCCGCCACAGCCGTGAAGGCGAGAGCTCCAGCCCGACGACGAACAGCAGCATGACGATGCCCAGTTCGGCGATCTCAGCCATTTCTTCCGCATTGCCGACGAGGCCCAGCACATGCGGGCCCAGCAAAGCCCCGGCAACAAGGTAGCCCAGCGTGGCCCCCAGCCCTGCTCTGCGAAACGCCAACACGGCAACCATGGCAAAGCCAAGCATCAGCATGGCGTCGCGCAGCAACAATCCGGCCTGGTGTTCTTCCATTTCCTAACTCCAGGCCTTCACAGCCATTTCCATCTCCAGAACAGTGCCAGCTGCGTGGCCATGATGGCAACGCACAGGCCGACAACGATCCAGAAGGCATCCCCATCGTCCACCCCCGGCATGCCGCCAACATTGATGCCCAGCAGACCGGTGATGAAACCCAGCGGCAGGAAGATACCTGCCACGATGGTAAGCAGGTAAGTCGCCTGTTCGTTTCGCGCGATCGAGCGGCCACGGATATCGTCCATCAGCACGACGGCGCTCTCCTTGCTGATATCGAGGTCTTCCAGATAGCGGCGCAGCCGATCGATCGATTCCGCAATCTCGCGTCGGTCATGCTCTTCGAACCATGGCGGCGCATAGCGGGAAATGGCTTCCAACGCCTCGTGCATCGGCCCCATGTGACGTTTCAGACCCAGGCAATTGCGGCGGATGGTGGCGATCTTTTCCAGCATTGCTTCGGCGTCGTCGCCCGGCTCTGCGTCTTCCAGCGTATCGATATGCTCGTTCATGTCGACGATGGAGCGATTCATCCGGTTGATCATCGCCTCCGTCAGTTCGGTAATCAGCGCGCCGGCATCGGTCGGCCCGGCCTCGCGCCGGTCGATCATGGCCAGCACCCGGCGCGGCGTCTGCAAGGGCAGGCGGCGCAGGGGGATCAGGCGGGTGCCATCGCACCACAACTGCATTGAGAGCATGTCCTCCGGCTCTGCACCGGGATTGAAATTTATACCGCGCAGGGTGGCGACCAGCGTGTTGCCCTCGCGAAAGGCGCGCGGCCGGGTGCGATCGCTTACCAGCAGTTCGCGTGTCGGCTCGGGGATGTCCAGCTCCTCCAGCCACTCCTCCACGCCGGGGCGGTTGCGGCACAGGTGCACCCACAGCACCTCGCCCGGATGGGATGGCTGCCAGCGCCGCGCCTCCTCCCATTCCAGGGGGCGGCCAGCGCCCACGCCATCCAGCACGCGCGCAAACAGCAGCGGGTGTTCCTCAGGGCAATCGCTCTCGGGGGTCGTCTCAGGATCTTCCATTGCGTTCATTCATGCCGCAAATGGATGCGCCTGTCATTGCCCCTTAACGCAAGGCAGCCTATATCCGCCCCATGTCCGCAGACGCCATTTCCAAGGTTCGCCCCTGGCGCATGATAGAGCGCCGCCAGTCTCGCCAGATCATGGTCGGCAACGTCCCTGTCGGCGGCGATGCCCCGATCACGGTGCAGACGATGACCAACACCCCGACAGAGGACGTGGGCGCAACGATCGACCAGATTCGCCGCTGCGAGGATGCTGGTGCCGACATTATCCGCGTATCATGCCCCACGGCGGAAGCGACCGAGAATTTCGAGCAGATCACCCGCGCAGCCAACGTGCCCATCGTGGCCGACATCCATTTCCATTACAAACGCGCGCTGGAAGCCGCCGATAAGGGCGCGGCCTGCCTGCGCATCAATCCCGGCAACATCGGATCGTCCGAGCGCGTGGCAGAAGTGGTGCGTGCGGCCAAGGCCAACGGGTGTGCGATCCGCATTGGTGTCAACGCCGGCTCGCTTGAGAAAGACCTGCTGGAGAAATACGGCGAACCCTGCCCCGAGGCGCTGATCGAAAGCGCACTTGATCATATCAAGCTGCTGCAGGACCATGATTTCCACGAATACAAGGTGGCCGTGAAAGCCAGTGACGTGTTCCTTGCGGTGGCCGCCTACCAGGGGTTGGCCGAAGCGGTGGACTGCCCGCTGCATCTCGGCATTACAGAGGCTGGCGGGCTGATTGGCGGCACGGTGAAAAGCTCCATCGGTATCGGCAGCCTGCTGTGGGCGGGCATTGGCGACACCATCCGCGTCTCGCTCTCGGCAGAGCCGGAGCGGGAAGTTAAAGTCGGGTTCGAGATCCTGAAGGCGCTGGGCCTGCGCACGCGCGGTGTCCGCGTTGTCTCCTGCCCCAGCTGCTCTCGCCAGGGGTTCGACGTGATCCGCACGGTAGAAGCGCTGGAAGCACGGCTGGAACACATCAAGACGCCGATGAGCCTGTCTGTGCTCGGCTGCGTAGTGAATGGCCCGGGCGAAGCGCGCGAAACCGATATCGGCATCACCGGCGGCGGCGCGGGCAAGCACATGGTTTATCTCTCCGGGGTGACCGATCATCACGTGCAGAGCGACGATATGCTCGATCACATCGTATCGCTGGTAGAGAAGAAAGCGGCCGAGATCGAAGCTGGCACGGCCACCGCCTTCGATCCGCATGCAGAGGCTGCCGAGTAACTCTCAGTTCGGCCGAAGATTTGCTCCACGTCGTTCACCACGCCGATTACATGGCGCCGCAGCCAGAACGTGGCACTTTCAGGTTCGACAAGTACTTCCTTGTGATGGAGGAGCTTCGCGCCCAGGCGAACGGTGGCGGTGCGCCGATCACCGAACACGCGCCCGATCCCATGCCGCGCGAATGGCTGGAAGCGGTGCACTGCCCGGAGTATGTCGAGCAGGTGTTCACCGGCTCCGTGCCGCGAGAGAAGGAGCGGCGTATCGGCTTTCCCGTCACTGCGCACATCGCCAGCCGCGTGCGCCACACCAACGGCGGCACATTGCTGGCAGCGCAGCTTGCCATGGAGCACGGATACGCTGCCAACTCTGCGGCAGGCAGCCATCACGCGCTGCACGATACCGGAGCAGGCTACTGCGTGTTCAACGATCTAGCCGTGGTGTCCAACCGCCTGATCGCGCAGGGCGAGGCAGAGCGTGTGCTGATCGTCGATCTGGATGTGCATCAGGGTGATGGCACCGCCAGCCTTACGGCGCTGCGCGACGATATCTTCACGCTATCAATCCATGCCGAAAAGAACTTCCCGGCCCGCAAGGCCCGATCCAGTCGCGATGTGGGCCTGCCGGATGGCACGGACGACGATGGCTACATGGCTGTCCTTTCCCGCGAACTACCACCCCTGATCGAAAAATTCGCCCCTGATATCGTGCTCTATCAGGCTGGCGTCGATCCCCACGGCAACGACAAGCTTGGTCGCCTCGCGCTGACCGACGCGGGGCTGGAGGCGCGCGACAGGTTCGTTGTCGATCAAGTGCGCAAGCGTGGTCTGCCTGTCGCCAGCGCTCTTGGTGGCGGCTATGGCGCGGACCAGCGCGCCGTCGCGCGCCGCCATGCCGCATCCATGCTGGCCATGGCGGACCAGAACCGCCTTTACTCCGTGGCAAGACCTGGGCGCTAACATGTCGCGCATATGGATATGCGTCTGCCTGTAGCCTGTATGATGATCGTGGGTATCGCGATCGGTTTCACCATGCCAGTGATGGAAGTGGAAGAGGAGCTGGCGAACACCTCTGATTCCCGCGAAAACGGCGAGATAACTCTCGGCGCAGCGCAGCAACCGGCATTGACAGGCTGGGGCCATGAAGTCGTGCTGCATCGCGAACACGATGGGCATTTCTATGCCGATGTCTATGTCGACGGGGTGCCAGCGCGGATGCTGGTGGATACCGGTGCCAGCGTGGTGGCGCTTACCGGCGATGATGCGCTGGCCATGGGCCTTTACTGGAATGAGGCTGACGTGGCACCGGTAGCGCAGGGCGCCAGCGGCGCGGTTTACGGCGTCAACACTACTCTGCCGCGTATGCGAGTTGGCGAATTCGAAGCGCAGGATGTGCGCGCCATAATCATTCCTGATGGCCTAGCCATCTCTCTGCTGGGTCAATCCTTCCTCGAAACCGTTGGCAATGTCCGCATTGCCGACAATCGCATGGTGCTGGAGAACTGACTGTCATGAATATGGGCAACCTTCTCCCCCGCCGCTGGCGTACCAGAATAGAGGCCACACGCCATGCGGAGGCGATTTCCGACGTTCTGGAAACACCACCTATCGAACCACGTCAGGACGGCGTGGTGCTGTTCTCCATGATCGGAACCGCCGTGCTGCTGCCCTACCTGGTGGCAGTGAAATCGCTGTGGCACCATCTTGGCAGGGGCCGCGTGGCGATCCTCGACGATGGCACCCTGACCGCACAGGACCGCGCCATCCTGGCGCACCATTGCGGTGATCCGCAGATCATGCGTATTGCCGATGTGAAGCTGAACGAATTTCCGGCTGGTGGCACGTGGGAACGGCTGCTGACTATCCTCGACAATCGCGCTGGCGAATACTGGATCCAGCTGGACAGCGACACAGTAACCATCGGCGCCGTGCCGGAAATTTCCGAGGCTATCGCCCGCAACCGCAGTTTCCTATTCCTGGGCGGTAAGGATGCGGAAGTCGGCCCCCTTCCGTTGCGAGAATTTCGCGAGCGCTTCTACCCTCAGGGAGAACAGGAAGGCCACGTGCAGGCACGCATCGAATCGCGGCTCGATTCCATCGATGCAAGCCGCGGCTGGAAATACACGCGTGGCTGCTCGGGATTTGCCGGCTTTGCCGCCACTGGCAGCGGTCGGCCGCTCGCTTCCGCTTTTTTGACAGAGATGAAGCGGATGATCGGCGAGGAAGATGTAACCATCTGGGGCACCGAGCAGGTGACCAGCAATTTCCACCTCTCCAACGAAGCGGAGCCAGTGGTGCTGCCCTATGATCGCTATATGAATTACTGGAACGAGCCGTGGGGCCAGGACACCGGGTTCATTCACTTCGTGGGCACACATCGCCACGATAATGGCGCCTACATTGCCGCCAGCTGCGAAGCTATTGACCAGCTGCACGGCTGACAGCGGGCGCCGTATGGACAAGGTTCATCAAAGACGTGCTAGACGTGCGTCGATGAATCGCCGCGAACTCCTTGCCGCAACATTGGCCACAGGCGCCGCAGTGGCCGCATCCCCCGCGCGCGTGTTCGCGCAGGCGGCACCCGATCCGCGCACCAGGCGCCTGCTGGATATTGCCCGGCGCGAAGTGGCCCGAGCCGGGTCGCAGCTATGGCGCCGCGATGTCGTGGGCATCGCCGATTTTGCGCTCCATTCAAGCCTGCCGCGCTTTCATTTCGTGAATCTGGAAAATGGCACGGCCGACAGCGTGCTGGTAACCCACGGCAGCGGCTCCGACCCGGAGCATGACGGCTGGCTCAACGGTTATTCCAACCTTCACAACAGCTGGGCAACCAGCCGTGGCGCCTACATTTCTTGGGAATGGTACGAAGGGCGTTTTGGCACGTCCGTGCGGCTTGGTGGGCTGGATGAAAGCAATTCCAATGCCTTCCCCCGCGCCATCGTGATGCACTCGGCCAGCTATGCCACGCCCGAACATGTCGCGCGCTGGGGCCGTTTGGGCCGCTCCAACGGCTGCTTCGCCTTTGGCCCGGATGTCTTTCCGCAGGCGCTCACCCGGCTGATGGGAGGGCGCCTGCTGTTTGCCGATAGCATCGGCATCGGTGAAAACGGTGAGACCGTTGCCACGCCTCCGCAGCAGGCTCCCGACTTCGAGGCTATCGTCGCCGCGAATACCTCGCGGGACGGCGGTCAGGCCACCTTCGCCGCGGGCGAATAAGGCAGTCAGATAACCGAAGTGAGATCGTCGACGATCTCGATCACTTCCTCGTCCGTTTCGCGCGCTCGGTTGCCCACGCGCGGTGCATCCAGCGCCGCGAAAACGGGGGCATCGCGCCCGTAAATGTCTTCATACTTGCGCAGATTGCCATCAACATCCACGCCGAACGTGAAGTAGGTGATGTAGACGGGCATGGTCCGCTCCACCGGCACGCGCGTGTAGTCGCCACTCGTGGAAATCGCCACTGCCTCGTCCCGCGTGGCGCCCTGCCCAAGGATCGCCACAGTCATTGCCAGTTCCAGCGCGCGCTCCACCCGGATGCAGCCATGGCTGCGGGCACGGTTGTCGCTGTTGAACAGGTTGCGCGCAGGGGTATCGTGCAGGAAGATGGCATGCGGATTGGGCATGTCGAGCTTCATCATGCCGAGCGAATTGCCCGGTCCCGGCTGCTGCACCACAGAGATATAGCCATTGGCGCCGCGCGTCGCGGTATAGCCGTTGTTGCGCGCCCAGGCCGGGTTGTTCAGCACGCGGCGGCCCAGCCCTTCGCCCACGACGATGCTTTGCGGCACAGTCCAGGTCGGGTTGAAGATCACGCCTTCCACCGTTTCTGCCAGCTGCGGCGTTGCCGTGCGGCCCGGCGCGCCGACAATGGTGCGATAGGTGCGGATGATCTGACCGTTCACCATCAGACGCAACTGGTATTCGGGCACGTTGGTGAGCAGGTACTGCCCACCCAGATCGCGCGGCAGCCAGCGCCAGCGATCCATGTTGGCAAGGATCAGACGCCGCGTTTGTGCATCATCGGCAGGCGTGGCCGCCAGCGCTTCCCGCAAGGCGGCATAGTCGGCATGAGAAGGGGCCAGCGCGGCAACAATGCCGCCCACGTCACCGCTTGCCAGCACTTCCGTCATCAACTGTGCGGTGGGCAGCAGGTCTGCATCCGGA
>MDTG01423277.1_pt1 | contig 10366 bp, 8 predicted proteins | sample 811421 | NCBI WGS metagenome assembly MDTG01 (sample SAMN05326645, study PRJNA326480) | marine metagenome | isolation source: seawater | place: Pacific Ocean: South East | collected 2011
AAGACCTTCAGCGCCGATGGTACTGCGGGGGGGACCTCGTGGGAGAGTAGGACACCGCCGGACTTTTTTACATAATGGCCACCAGGTTCTGGTGGCCATTATGTTTGGAAATCAAAGAAAAATCATGGGAAACTTACCTCATTCGAAAAAGGATTTGGGTCAGCAAGAAAATCGAGCTGCAAAAAAATCAAATCCGTCCCGGGGACCTAGGCGGGACCCAAAGGGGAGGCCAAGTGCAAAGGCCCGGAGGGGGGCTCCAAGAGCGGTCCAATCTAAAACTCCTTATACCGAGCCGCAATTTCCTGATCTAGGCCCGGACGTCGACCTGGACGAGCTGGACCGGGCAAGCAGACGTGAATTGATGGCCTTGCAAAAAGAAAATGCAGACTGGGTTGGAAAGCACCTAGTAATGGCGGGGAGGCTGATGGATTCTGACTCCGCTCTTGCTCATCGACACGCCCGCGCGGCATTCTCCCGCGCCGCTCGGATTCCAATTGTCCGAGAGACCCTTGGAGTTACCGCCTATTTGGTGGGTGATTATGCTCTGGCTCTTCGCGAGTTGAGAACTTATCGTCGAATGTCGGGGAGTAACGAGGTCGTTCCCATGATGATTGACTGTGAGCGGGCCCTAGGTCGACCGAGAAAAGGGCTCGAATTGGCGTCCGAAATCTCCAAAAAAGAGCTGTCCTCTAATGAAGCCGTGGAATTGGCTATAGCCCGCTCCGGCGCCCGTCTAGATCTAGGAGAACTTGAGCTAGCAATGCAGGAGCTCCAACTTCCAGAGTTGAATCCAAAATCTGTCTACTCTTATTCTCCTGCACTATTCGACGCCTATGCTTCGGTGATGAGTCTCCTCGGTTTGCACGAAGAAGCCACAAAATGGGGGGACTTCGCTAATAGAGCGGCCGATGCTCTAAGTGGCAAATCGGGAACGAGTTACGAGGAGTTTGAGGTGACGGATTTGTTATGGGAAAAAAATGACTAGCTTGGCTGCTCCGATTTCCGGCGTTGGATTAGTCCTAGCGGACCTCGACGGCGTGCTTTACAGAGGTAGCAAACCAATCAGGTCCGCGGCGGCGGCCCTCCGGAAAGCCCAGAGGCTCGTCAAGGTTGGGTTCATCACCAATAACGCATCTCGGAGCCCTCAAGATGTTGCTGCCCATGCGTCTTCGCTGGGATTCGCCATCCAAGCTGACGATGTCGTCACCTCCCCGCAAGCGGCCGTCCGAATGCTGTCTCGTTTGGTTGCACCTGGCTCTCTAGTTCTAGTTGTCGGGGGCCCCGGATTGTTTTCCGAAGTCAAGTCCAACGGATTTCGTGTAACGCATGATGCAGCTAGCAGGCCGGATGCCGTTGTCCAAGGATTTTCGGTAGACGTCGGTTGGTCTCAACTTGCGGAGGCATCGTTCGCGTTGCAAAATCGACCCGAAATACCTTGGATTGCAACTAATACCGACTGGACTTTTCCCCTGGAGAGAGGTGTGGCTCCCGGTAACGGAGCGATGGTGTCTGCGGTCCATCTTGCGACCGGAAGACTAGCGACGTTCGCAGGGAAGCCAGAGAAAGAAATTTTTGATGTGGCCTTAGAGCGTTTTCACGGACGAGGAAAAACTCTTTTGATTGGAGATCGCTTGGATACAGATGTCCTCGGAGCAAACAGGGCTGGAATGCTCTCCGCTTTGGTTCTTACTGGGATAGACAACGCAAAAGCCGTTCTAGCGGCCGACACCGCGATGAGACCTGATTTCATCCTCAACGATCTCTCCGAGCTCCATCGTCCCTATCCTGCAGTGCTTCGGTCGGTCGATAAAAATCATGTGCACACTGTAGAGGTTGGTCGTTCGGTTGTGCGAAGAAAAGAAAATATCGTTAGGGTTGCCAGGGCAGGCCGCCAGATTGATCTAATTCGGGCAGGCGCCGCCGTCATTTATGACTCGAATCTCAAAATATTCGGTTTAGAGGTTGATCCCCAGATATATTCTTAGTTGTGAATTCGATTCCTGAAAATTGGCAAAGTCGGTTGGACGCTATTAGCCATCTTCCCTTAAGTGAGAGAGTTGACGCTCTGGAGGAAATATATGATGAATTGAAGGACCTATTGGAAAACTCCGGAAGTTAAGACCGGTGTTTATGCGACTTGATAACGTTATAGTTCGACGGGGTTTGGTCGAATCACGCACCAAGGCCCAGCGCCTGATACGGTCTGGTGGTGTCTCGATTTCGGGGGAAGTCGTCACCAAGGTGTCTGCGCAAGTCAGCACCGATGATGTCTTGGTCCTAGAGAAGCAAAATCCATTTGTTGGAAGAGGTGCGCTCAAGTTGCTTGCTGCGCTGGATTTCTGGAAAACGAGTGTTCAGGGGCGGATAGTCCTGGATATTGGGGCCTCTACGGGTGGCTTTACTCAGGTTTTACTCGAGAGGGGCGCAAGATCAGTCGTTGCTCTTGATGTAGGGCACGGACAGCTGCATCCAAGCCTGAAGGATAACCACCGCATACTTTTGCACGAGGGGCAGAATGTCAAAAACATTTCATCCGATTGGTGGACGGAGAAGGTCGGGATTCTGCCAGACCTTGTAACTTGTGATGTCAGTTTTATCTCCCTAACAAAAGTCCTGTCCCCGGTGATTGAAGCAGTAGGTCGATCGGACTGGATAGCATTGGTGAAGCCCCAATTTGAGGCCGGTCGAAAAGGAGTCAAAAATGGAGTCGTGGTCAGCCCACGATTGAGAGAAGCGGCAATTTTCAGTGTCTCGGAGGCTGCCGCAGAAGTCGGCCTTTGGACCGCAGGTCTGATAGCGTCTCCGATTAGAGGAGACAAAGGCAATCGAGAGTACTTAATTTGGCTGAGTCCTACTCAGGGATGTTATCCCTCACAATGGAAGAATCGAATTCACGAACTGGCATTTTCCGAGTTGGGAGGCAGGCATGGCCCCGAATAGACACATGCTTGTTTACGCGCACACGGGTCACGAGGAAGCCCTGAGGGCGGCATCCATGGTGTGCGATCAGCTCTACTCCTCTGGGCTTGTCCCGGCAGTTCCGCCGGCTCAGGCCGAATCTTTTGCTGAGCACGTTTCGGGGAAACTTTCTCTGCTCGGAACAGACGTCCCATCTGACGAAATAGAGCTGACTATTGTTCTTGGGGGTGATGGAACGATTTTAGGCGCCGCTGAATTGATGAGAGGTTCAGAGGCACCCCTCTTGGGCATTAACCATGGTCATGTCGGTTTCCTGGCTGAGCGAGATAAGGACGATTTATCGGCTGCCGTCGCCGCTGCAGTGGATAGGGATTATGAGGTTGACGAGAGGTTGGCGCTCGATGTATCGGTTTGGAAAGCTAAGGAGCTGATTTATCGGGGGTTTGCTTTGAACGAAGCTGCTCTCGAAAAAGCCTCACGTGCGAGAATGGTCGAACTAGTTCTAGAGGTTGATGGCCGCCCAATCTCGGCTTACGGAGCTGACGGCGTGGTCATGGCTACTCCGACGGGCTCTACGGCATATTCTTTTTCCGCTGGAGGACCAATCGTATGGCCGGCGGTGGAAGCGCTGCTTATGGTGCCCCTTTCACCTCATGCTTTGTTTTCGCGACCTCTCGTTGTGTCTCCAAATTCGGTGATGGCTGTGGAGTTACTTGACCGCACAACCTCATCAGCTATTCTTTGGTGCGATGGTCGCCGAAGCGTGGAGATTAATCCGGGAGCGCGAGTTGAGGTGACCAAAAGTGATAGCTCAATTAGCCTCGCTAGATTACATTCAGGTCCCTTCACCGATCGGCTCGTTAGTAAATTTGGACTCCCAGTAACTGGTTGGCGAGGCCCAGGAAAGCAGGAATCGTGATTATTGATATCTCTATTTCGAATCTTGGGGTCATTTCGAATGCAACTCTTCCCTTAGGTCCCGGCCTTACGGCCGTGACTGGCGAGACCGGTGCTGGGAAAACCATGGTTGTGTCTGCGCTCGGCCTTTTGCTCGGTGCCCGAGCTGATTCAGCGCGGGTCCGCGCGGGCAGTTCAGCAAGTTGGGTGGAAGGGAGGTTTTCTCTGACCTCTAGTCCCTCAGTGGTTGATAGAGCTGAAGAGCTAGGAGCGGTTATCGAAGACCAAGAAGTAGTGCTCTCGCGGGAGGTGCAGGCGGAAGGCAGATCGCGAGCCCTCATAGGAGGCAGAAGCTCTCCTGTCTCCGTTCTCTCGGAACTTGCAGAAGAGCTAGTGGTGGTGCACGGCCAAAGTGATCAGATTCGCCTCAGGTCTGAGGCGGCCCAGCGAGAAGCTCTGGATCGATTCGCAGGTAGCGTTTTGCGGAAAGTTTTGGAAAACTACCGACAATCGTTTTCCAAATACTCTTCTTTGGCCCAAAAACTCGAGGACTTGACAAGTAGCTTGTCGCAGAGACGGGGAGAAGCTGAGGAAATTCGTCGGGGCCTGGCTGACATCGGCGAAATTCAGCCTAAAGAAGGGGAAGATACCCAGCTGCGCGAATCAATCACCAAATTAACCAACACAGAAGAGCTTAGAGAAAACATAGCTCGGGCAAAAGAGTCGTTGATAGCTAGCGAAAGCAGCAATGATCGACAGGATATTACTACTCTTACTGACGCTGCCCTGAGGGCTCTGGAGCGAGCAGCCTCCTTCGACAGCAGTCTAGATTCCATAAAGTCCCAGTTGGCTGATGTGGGATATCAGGTCCAGGAGGTAAGCCATTCCCTCTCGGCTTACGCCAGCGGTTTAGAGCTAAACGGGGGTCTATCCCTCGAAGATAGTCACCACCGGTTGGCGGAAATAACCAACCTAATGCGAAAATACGGCCCGAGCCTTGATGAGGTTCTTTCCTACGAGAAAAGCGCCTCTCAGAAATTGATCGAACTCGAGCAAGACGATAACGCAATTGCTGAGCTGCAGGAAGAGGTTAAGAGTGTTCATGGTCAAACCCTAGAACTCTCCTCTCAACTAAGTCGCTTGCGACGGGAGGCCGCCTCAAACCTTAGCAACCAAGTCACCGGCGAATTGGCAGCTTTGGCAATGCCAGATGCAACTTTTCATGTTTCGATTGAGACATCCGAGAATTTGGGATCAGACGGCCAGGATTCAGTTGTGTTCGAATTGTCGGCACACCCGGGTTCGAAACCGCTACCACTTGGCAAAGGGGCGTCGGGCGGGGAGTTGTCTCGGGTAATGCTGGCTTTGGAAGTGGTTATAGCGGGCAGCCATCCAGTCCCAACTTTTGTGTTCGACGAAGTTGACGCGGGCGTGGGAGGCGCAAGTGCCCTTGAGATTGGACGGAGGTTGGACCGGTTAGCCCAGACATCCCAAGTTATAGTTGTAACCCATCTAGCCCAGGTTGCAGCCTACGCGAATAATCATTTGCAGGTTTTGAAAGATACAGATGGTCAGATTACAACGTCTAGTATTTCTGCACTAGCTGGCGATGATCGACTACGTGAGCTGGCCAGAATGTTGGGTGGCATGGAGGATTCAAGACTTGCTTTGTCGCATGCTCAGGAATTGTTGGAGAAAACTCATTCGGTGAGTCGTCGATAACTGACTAATAAACCAGATAGTCTTAAACTCCGTGGGAGATACCTTAAGAATCGCCAAGACGAAAGTTACCAAACATATATTCGTCACAGGGGGCGTAGTGTCCTCTCTGGGCAAGGGCCTCACCGCCGCATCACTTGGAAATTTGCTTGCGGGACGCGGCCTTCGAGTTGTTATGCAAAAACTCGACCCTTACCTAAATGTTGATCCAGGCACAATGAACCCCTTCCAGCATGGAGAAGTTTTTGTGACCGACGATGGGGCCGAAACAGATTTGGATATCGGCCATTACGAGAGATTTTTGGATATAAATCTATCGAAAGCCGCCAACGTCACGACCGGGCAGATTTATCAGGAAGTTATTGGAAAAGAGCGTCGCGGGGAGTTCCTTGGCGACACGGTCCAGGTAATTCCTCATATTACCGATGAAATCAAGCGCCGCATGCGGCTTCAGGCGGATGAAAAACCTCAGCCCGACGTGATTATTTCCGAGATTGGCGGGACTGTTGGAGATATAGAAAGCCAACCATTTATTGAGGCAGCGCGACAGGTTCGGCACGAATTGGGTCGTGAGAATGTTTTTTTCCTCCACGTTTCGCTCGTTCCCTTTATGGACGCTTCGGGCGAGCAGAAAACCAAGCCGACCCAGCATTCGGTGGCGGCACTTCGATCAATTGGAATCCAGCCGGATGCGCTAGTTTTGCGCAGCGACAGGCCAGTTGAGAGCTCCAACCGGAAAAAAATCGCACTGATGTGCGATGTTGATAAAGCCGCCGTTGTGAACGCGGTCGATGTTGGCAGCGTCTATGACATTCCTTCTCTACTTCATAGCCAGGATTTGGATGCCTACATCATAAATTCTCTCGGACTTAGTGCCGGCGAGATGCGTTGGGATGGATGGAAGGATTTATTGAATTCTGTTCACCACCCCCAACACAAAGTTACGATCGCACTCGTGGGCAAGTACATTGATTTGCCTGACGCTTACCTATCTGTAATTGAGGCAATTAGGTCGGGAGGGTACGCCAATCAGACTCAGGTGGAAATCAAGTGGGTGGCTAGCGATGATTGTGAGACCGAGGAGTCTGCAGATCGGTTACTTAGGGAAGTCGATGGTATCTGCATTCCCGGCGGGTTTGGAGTTCGAGGAATTGATGGAAAATTGGGGGCCTTGCGCTATGCAAGGGAAAACCTAATTCCAACTCTTGGCTTGTGTCTTGGGCTACAGTGCATGGTAATCGAATTCGCAAGAAACGTCGCAGGTCTCGATGGAGCGTCGAGCCTCGAATTTGATCCCGAAGCTCCTCACCCAGTTATCGCAACTATGGCCCAACAGATCGATATTGTCTCTGGAAATGGCGACCTTGGGGGCACTATGCGTTTGGGTCTCTACGAAGCGATCTTGTCGAAGGGGAGTATTGCCCACGGTGTGTACGGTGAGACAAAAATTACAGAGAGACACCGACACAGATATGAGGTGAATAATTCTTATCGTGAGCAGTTAGAGCTTGCTGGTCTGATTTTTTCCGGTCAATCTGCAGATGGCAGCCTCGTAGAATTTGTAGAATTACCCGTAAAAAAACACCCTTATTTCATTTCCACCCAGGCTCATCCTGAACTTCGTTCCAGACCAAATCGCGCCCACCCGTTGTTTCAAGGTTTGGTTGCGGCAGCGCTCGAGCGCCGCAATTCTTCGGCTCTTTTTGCGGTCACAGACCAGGCTAGCTAGTGCCACTTCCGCCGATCGAAGATGAACGGCTCTCACCCGAGCTTGAAAGGTCAGAGACAGTTTTTCGAGGCGCGATTTGGAACGTGAAACGTGAGACATTTCGCTACAACGGAGACTTATTGACTAGAGATTTCGTTAGTCACTCCGGAGCTGCAGCCGTCTTGGCAATAAATGATCGAGAGGAGGTTCTCCTAATAAAGCAATATCGTCACGCGATTCGATCGCGAAACTGGGAAATTCCAGCTGGATTGCTCGACATCCCGGGTGAAAAGCCAAGAGACTGTGCTGCCCGAGAGTTGTTGGAGGAGGCCGACTTGCAGGCGAAAGTGCTGGATCCCCTGGTGACTCTTCATACATCTCCCGGTGGGTCTGATGAAGTGGTCTATATTTTTCTTGCGACAGAACTCTCTGCAGGAAACGCAAAGTTCATTAGGAGTGCGGAGGAAGCAGATATTGAAGCTCTCTTCTTTCCAATGAAACGGGTGGTCAAGGCCGTAGTTGAGGGACGTATTAGAAATCAAATTCTGGTGTCGGCAGTTCTGGCCGCGCATGCTTTGAGAATTGGGTCACAAATTGAACACCAATGAGAGTGACTTCGCTAGGTACCTGGACTTATATGTTCGGTTTTTGACTCTCGAGCAGGCTCGGTCTCCTAACACTGTCACCGCGTATGCCAGAGACCTAGCAGAGTATCTCGACTATCTTGAAGAGCTGAACATTAGAACACCAGATTCGGTCACCGCTGAGCTCGTTCGCAACTATGTTGAAACTTTGGTGGGAGCGCCCAGAACCATAGCTCGGAGAGTTTCAAGCGTTAAGAATTTCCATCGGTTTTTAGCCCAAGAGGGTGTGTTGAGTGAGGATTTTGTCTCTGCTATTAGGCCGCCGGCGTTGCCCGCCAGACTACCAAAAGCCCTGAGTATCAGTGAGGTGCAAACATTACTCAGCTCGATTGACGAGGATTCGCCGCCGTCTATTCGCGATAAGGCTTTGCTTGAGTTTCTCTACGCGACGGGAGCAAGAATTTCAGAAGCCTTAGCCTTGACGGTAGATGATGTGCTAGACGAGAGCAATCGCTCGACTAGTCTTGTGAAGCTTACTGGGAAGGGAAATAAACAGCGAATCATTCCGGTCGGTGCTTACGCTCGAGAAGCTTTGGATTCCTACCTGACAAGAGCTCGTCCCGCTCTCGTCTCTCGTCAAAGTCTCGCCAGCCCTAGTCTTTTTGTCGGGAACAGGGGTGCGGCGCTAAGTAGGCAGAACGCTTGGCTCATCCTGCGCGCCGCCTCAAGGAGGGCCGGTCTCGGAGACACCCTATCGCCACATACTCTGCGACATTCGTTCGCGACCCATGTGCTGAGGGGAGGAGCAGATGTCCGGGTTGTTCAAGAACTTCTTGGGCATTCTTCGGTTTCAACAACCCAGCTTTACACCAAGGTGACCATCGAATCGCTCCGTGAGGTTTACCAGGTTTCTCATCCCCGCGCACAATAGGCGTGCGCTGTAGACTTCAGAGATGGTTGCAAAATCAAAAAAAGTGGACCCCGCTGGACGGCCTATTCGCGATTTTCCGGTTCCTGCAAAACCAGAGTCCCATGGTCCAGCCCGCGTGATCGCGGTTTGCAATCAAAAAGGTGGTGTGGGAAAAACCACCTCAGCAATTAGCCTTGCTGGAGCTCTCGCAGAGCTTGGCCGGCATGTGCTTTTAGTGGATTTTGATCCGCAGGGTGCTCTCACGGCCGGAATGCATGCAACAACCCAAGACGGTAATACAATTTACGATGCGCTCATCGGGCGGCAAAAAGATATTCGCAAATTGATTCAAAGCACCAAAGTCGATGGCATACACCTTGTCCCGGCGAACATCGATCTGTCTGCTGCGGAAGTGCACCTAGTGAATGAAGTAGCACGTGAGCAGACTTTAGCTCGACTACTCAAACCTGTTATCGAGGACTACGACCTGGTAATTGTTGATTGCCAACCATCGCTTGGGTTGCTCACTATAAACGCCCTAACAGCCAGTGATGGCGTCTTAATTCCGCTCGAAACAGAATTTTTTGCCCTTCGCGGCCTGGCTCTTTTGATTGATACCATCGAGAAAGTCAGAGAACGCTTGAATCCGGGAATTCATGTTGACGGAATAGTCGCAACAATGTTTGATTCCCGAACCCTGCATGCGAAAGAAGTCTTGGAGCGGGCAATCGAAACCTTCGGAGATGTCGTGCTGGACACCGTGGTGGGTAGGACGGTCAAGTTTCCAGACTCTTCCGTCGCTGGAAAACCTATCACCGAGTTTTCACCGGAACATGACAGCGCCAATTCATATCGCCAGCTTGCCAGGGAGCTGATCGCACGTGGTTCAATTGCGTAGTTCGGTGAGAGCGCTCGGGCCTGACAGCGATCGGGAAGCCGAGGGGTTCCAGATAAGTTTGGGCAATTTCGATGGCCCTTTTGACCTGCTCCTAACTCTAATTGGTAGGCGGGAAATGGATGTCACAGAAATTTCTTTAGGTGTAGTCACGGATGAATTCATTGCCTATGTTGCAAAACTTGATGGCCTGGCGGGACTCGAGGCGACTAGCGAATTTGTAGTGATGGCCGCGACGCTTCTCGACATGAAAATTGTTGGCCTGCTGCCAAGGGGCGAGTTTGCGGATCCAGAAGACGTTGCACTTCTCGAAGCAAGAGACCTCCTTTTCGCTCGATTGTTGCAGTACCGGGCATTCAGGGAGGTATCCACCTGGTTATCCGAAAGATTTGACATAGAAGATTTGCGTCATGCTAGAGAAGCAGGACCAGAACCTCAGCATCGAATTTCTGAATTTCGCTTTCGGCTATCGGCTTCGCCAGAGTATCTTTCGGAACTTGCTGAAAAGGCCCTCTCTGCTCAGGCTGTGCATTCGATTGACACAGGGCACCTTCATGCTCCGTTAGTCAGTATCCGCGAGCAAGCGGCCCACGTAATTGCTCTTTTGAAAAATAAAGGTTCAACTAATTTTCAGTCAATTATCAGTGGTGTCGTTGAAAGGCCGATAGTTGTCGCTCGCTTTTTAGCAATTTTGGAGCTTTTTCGCGAATCGCTGATTACGTTTCAGCAAGTTC
>MDTG01432568.1_pt1 | contig 10366 bp, 6 predicted proteins | sample 811421 | NCBI WGS metagenome assembly MDTG01 (sample SAMN05326645, study PRJNA326480) | marine metagenome | isolation source: seawater | place: Pacific Ocean: South East | collected 2011
AAATTTTCATCAATTAAAAAATTTGTTTTAATTTTATTTTTTAAATTTTCTTTACCTATAATTTTTTTTATAGCATCAATAGAATAAACTCTACTCGAGGAAAGAAAAATAATATTTGATTTATCTCTTATACATTTTTTTACGCTATTATATGTTCCAATAAAATTTGTAAAAATAACTTTATCGGGATTGGTTTTCGAAGTTTCAACTGCTGCTTCAGCACAACAGTCGATTAACAAATCATATTTAGGTAATTTTTTTATTTTATTATCGTTTGAAATATCGATATTTAAATTATTTATATTATGAAATTTAAGCCTTTCTTTATTGATTTCTGATCCTTTTCTATAAAGGTTATCCAAAGTAGAAATCTTAACGTTTTTTAATTTTTCCTTTAGATAAATAGCTAAATTTGATCCTACAAAACCACATCCACCTGTTATAAGTATTCTCATATTGAAATATTTAACCTATTAATTAACAAAAATAAAATTTTATGCTTACTATTTTAATACCTGTAAGAGACGAAATCGAGAATTTAAACAATATTGTACAAAAATTTAATGAAAACCTTGAAAGTATAAATTATGAGGTAATTTTAGTAAATGATTTTAGCTCAGACTCAACATTTGAGGCAGCAAAAAAAATTTGCGAAATAAATAAAAACTATAAAATATTCAATAATAAAAAAAAAGGTTTAGGGGGTGCTTTAAACCTAGGAATTGAAAAAGCCAAAGGTAAATTTATTTGTATTGTAATGTCAGATTTATCTGATGATATTAATGACATCATAAAGTATTACAATATTATGGTTGAAAACAATTTAGATGCTGTTTTTGGTTCAAGGTTTTTAAAAAATTCTAAAATAAACGACTATCCTTTTAAAAAATTAATTTTAAATAGGATTTTTAATATTTTTATTAAAATTATTTATTTTAAAAATTATAATGACTATACAAATGCTTTCAAGATATATAAATCTGAAGTTTTAAAAAGTTTCCTTCCTCTATTTTCTGAAAGTTTCAATGTTTTTTTAGAGCTACCGCTTAAATTTATCAATAGAGGATACAAGTATAAAGTTATCTCTATTAACTGGTATAATAGAAAAAAAGGCAAGGCCAAATTCAATATCAAAGAACTTAGATCTAAATATTTATCTACACTAATTCGTTGTTACTTAGAAAAATATTTGATAAAAAAGTAAGAATGCATTTATCTTTACAAAAAGCGATTATATTTTTTTTTATATTAGTATTTTTAATTTTAATACTATTTGCAATAATTTTATAAATAGGAAAAACATAATAAAACAAATCCAAGAATAATTCTATAAATAACAAAGACTATTAAATCGAATCTTTTTAAAAATTTTAAAAAAAACACAATCGTAAAATAAGAAAAAACCCCCGATAATAAAATTGCTATAAAATTTATTTGTTTAATACTAATATTTTCTATTTCATGTAAATTATAAAAACCATATAGACTGATAACAAGAAGTACAGGTACAGATAATAGAAATGAAATTTTTGCAGAATCAACTCTATTAAATCCCAGAAATCTTCCGAAAGTTATTGCAATTCCAGATCTGCTTACACCAGGTATCAATGATAATGCGTGAAATAACCCGATTATTATTGCAGACCTTAGATCGAAATTATCTAATTTTTTTGAGCTTTTAGACTTATCACTAATGAATAATAAAATTCCAAAAATAAGAGTTGTCCAACCAATTATCTTTACTACTCTAAGATGATTTATTATTTCAAATTTTACTAAAAATAAACCTAAACTTAAAACAGGAATAGATGAAACCAAAATTAAAAAAAAAAGTTTTTTATATTTAAAAAAATTTTTAATTTCATGTCTAAAAAAAATGATTACCGCTACGAATGAACCAATATGCAAACTGATGTTGGTAAGCAGGTTTTCTTTGGTAAAGTTTAAAAATTCGGAGACTATTATTAAATGGGATGATGAGCTTACTGGTATAAATTCTGTAATTCCCTGGATTAAAGAAAGAACAATTATTTCTAACATAATTAATTTTTATAAAATTTTCTGTTGTTTTCCAAAGCTATTATCAAAACACATATCTGTTATGCAAAAAAAAACTCAATAGATACTGCATTTTTATCAAATTGGGTAAGTATTATTTACTTAAATATCATTTATTATATGTTAATTTTATCCTAAAAGTATCAATTAATTATGTCTGAAAAAATGCTTAATTTTACAAAGATAAATAAGGAGACTCCTGTAAAGAGGAAAACTACAGACAGAAAAAAAGATTTTCATGAAATTTATAGTGAATTTATTCATGATAAAGCAAAAGAACAATCAAGCAGATGCTCACAATGTGGAGTACCTTTTTGCCAAATTCATTGTCCTCTTCAAAACAACATTCCTGACTGGTTAAAACTAACTGCCGAAGGAAGATTAAAAGAGGCATATGAACTTTCCCAAAGCACCAATAATATGCCAGAAGTTTGTGGTAGAATTTGTCCACAAGATAGGCTTTGTGAGGGAAATTGTGTAATAGAACAATCTGGTCATGGAACAGTTACTATTGGATCAGTAGAAAAATATATTACTGATACCGCTTGGGAAAAAGGCTGGGTTAAACCTATAAAAATTAAAAAAGAACTAAAGGAAAGCATAGGTATTATAGGCGCGGGTCCGGCGGGTATGGCTTGCGCGGAAGAAATGAGAAAATACGGATATAAAGTAACTATATACGATAGGTATGACAGACCAGGAGGATTATTAATTTATGGAATTCCAAATTTTAAATTAGAAAAATTTGTAGTTGAAAGAAGAACAAAACTACTTAAGGAAAGCGGTATTAAGTTTGTACAAAATTTTGAAGCGGGTAAAGACAAGACCTTAGAAGAACTTAAATCAGAACACGATGCAATTCTAATCGCTACTGGAGTCTATAAAGCAAGAGAGATAGAAATTCCTGGTTCAAACTTAGAAAATATTTTTCCCGCAATGGATTTTCTTACCGCATCTAACAGAAAAGGCTTGGGAGATAAAGTAAAACTTTTTGATAATGGTATTCTAAATGCTGAAGGCAAAGATATCGTTGTAATAGGAGGAGGAGACACTGCGATGGACTGTGTAAGAACTGCAGTGAGACAAAAAGCAAAATCAGTTAAATGTTTATATAGAAGAGATAGAGCCAACATGCCAGGCTCAGCTAGAGAAGTTGGAAACGCAGAAGAGGAGGGTGTTGAATTTATTTGGTTAACTGGCCCTAAATCATTTTTAGGTGAAGAAAAAGTAGAGGGAGTAGAGGTAAGTAAGATGAAACTTGGAGAACCTGATGCCTCAGGTAGAAGACGGCCGTTTCCAGTTCAAGATGGTGAATTTAAAATTAAAGCAGATTTAGTTATTAAATCTTTGGGTTTTGATCCAGAAAATATTCCAAAATTATTTAATAGTGAAAATCTTGAAGTGTCTAAATGGGGAACTATTAAAATTGATCTTAAATCAATGCAAACAAATATTGAAGGTGTATTTGCTGCAGGCGATATTGTAAGAGGCGCATCTTTAGTAGTTTGGGCTATAAGAGATGGAAGAGATGCTGCGGAACAGATAGAAAAGTACATACGTAATAAAAGAGAAAAAAATAAAAAAACAATTGCAGCTTAATGAAAAATTACCTTAAAAATAAAAAACTTTTAATTAAAAACAACTCCTATGATAAAACAATGGAGCACGAGGCATGTGGGGTAGGTTTAATAGCAACAACTAATGGAAAAAAAAGTCGCAAAGTCGTAGAACATGGAATTGAGGCGCTTAAAGCAGTTTGGCACAGAGGAGCAGTTGATGCTGATGGAAAATCTGGAGACGGAGCCGGTATAAAAATAGAGATTTCCCCAGATTTTTTTAATCAAAAAATTTTAAATACAGGTCATGAGCACGATCAAGATAAAAGAATTTGTGTAGGTATGATTTTTCTACCGAGAAATGATTATGCCGCCCAAGAGAAATGTAGATCCATTATTGAGACAGTTTTATTAAAACAAAATTATTATATATACGGTTGGAGGCAAGTCCCTGTTAATCCTAAGGTTTTAGGCTCAACGGCAGAGTCAAACAGACCAGAAATTGCACAAGTTTTATTCAGAAAAAATAAGGTGATAAAAACTGACGACCTGGAAAGAGATTTATATGTAGCTAGAAAAAAAATAGAGAGAGGAGCAAGAGAAAATCAATTAAATAATTTTTATATTTGTTCTTTAAGCTCGAGATCAATTATTTATAAAGGAATGTTTTTGGCTGAAGCCCTATCTGATTTTTATCCAGATTTAAATGATAAAAATTTTAAATCAAGATTTGCAATTTTCCACCAAAGATATTCAACTAACACTTTTCCTAGTTGGGATTTAGCTCAGCCATTTAGAACTTTAGCTCATAACGGAGAGATAAACACATTAAAAGGAAACATAAATTGGATGCGAATTCATGAACAAGATATGTCGAGCAAACTTTTTCCTAATGTAGAAGATTTAAAACCTGTAATAATTCCTGGCAATTCAGACTCGGCATCATTAGACAATGTTTTTGAATTGCTAACTCACTCTGGAAAACTTGCTCCTTTAATAAAACTAATGATGATCCCAGATGCTTGGTCAAAAAGAAGCAAAACGGTTCCAAAACATCATCAACAGTTATTTAATTTTTTGAATAGCGCAATTGAACCATGGGATGGTCCAGCAGCAATTTGCGCAACAGATGCAAAATGGGTTTTAGCTGCAGTGGATAGAAATGGATTGAGGCCCTTAAGATATTCTATAACGTCCGATGGTCTTATCTTTGCTGGCTCTGAAACTGGGATGATCAAAATACCAGAAGAGAAGATTATTAAAAAAGGGAGACTAGGACCTGGAGAACTAATAGCTATAGATCTAAAAGAAGGCAAGCTATATCAGGATAAAGAAATTAAGGACTATATTTCAAAAGATTATAAAAAATTTAATAATCAAATAATTGATTTAGATAAAAAACTTTATGTTAAAAACGAAGATGCTAATTTCACCGGCAACGAACTCAGAAAAAGACAGTATTTGGCTGGTTACAGTATAGAGGATTTAGAAATGATACTGCACCCTATGGTCGAACAAGGTAAAGAGGCAACTGGGTCAATGGGAGATGATACACCTGTTGCAGTGCTTTCAAGTCATTATAGACCTTTAGTTCATTATTTTAGGCAAAATTTTAGTCAGGTTACAAATCCACCAATAGACTCTTTAAGAGAAAACAAAGTAATGAGTTTAAAAACTAGATTCGGAAATCTTGGAAATATTTTAGATTTTAGCAATCTCACAGAAGATATAATTTATGTTTTAGATAGTCCAATTTTGACCAATTCACAATTTAAAAAATTTAAAAAATTTTTTGTTAAAAAAATAAAAATTATTGATTGCACTTTTGATGTTGAACAACAATTGAGATTTGATTTAAAGAGAATAAAATTAGATGCTGAAATTGCTGTTAGAGAGGGAAGCACTACACTAGTTTTAAGTGATAAAAATATCACAAGTAAAAGAGCCAATATACCAATGGTTCTAGCGGTTGGTGCTATAAATTCCCATTTGATTAATTTAGGTCTTAGAGGTTATTGCTCTTTAAACCTAGAGACTTCAGAAACTTTAGACACCCATTCATTTGCAGTTTTAATTGGGGCGGGTGCTACTACTGTTAATCCTTACCTGACGATAGACAGTATTTATCAAAGATATGAAAAAAAGCTTTTTGGCAAATCTGATTTTAATTCATGCGTAAAAATATTTAAAAAATCTATAGAAAATGGTCTTTTAAAAATTATGTCAAAAATGGGAATTTCAGTAATAAGCGCTTATAGGGGTGGTTGTAATTTTGAAACAGTAGGCCTAAGTCGAGCTCTAGTTGCTGAGTATTTTCCTGGGATGGTTTCAAGGATTTCTGGAATTGGAATTAGCGGTATCGAAAAAAAGATAAAGTCTTTGCACAAAAAAGGATTTAAAAAAGATATTCTTGTACTCCCTATTGGAGGAATTTATAAATATAGAAAAACGGGTGAGAAGCATCAACTTGAAGGAAAATCGATACATACCTTACAACATGCGGTAACCACTGGATCATATGATGTCTATAAAAAATATTCCGACACAATCAATAATTTACCACCGATTAATTTGAGAGATCTTTTAGATTTTAACATTAAACAACAATCTATAAATTTAAATCAGGTTGAGTCCGTGGAAGATCTTACAAAAAGATTTGGAAGCGGAAGCATGTCTCACGGCGCATTATCAGCTGAGGCGCACGAAACTTTAGCTATTGGGATGAATAGAGTAAAAGGAGCATCTTGTAGCGGAGAAGGAGGAGAAGATTCAAGTAGATTTAAAAAACTCAACAATGGTGATACAGCAAACTCCCGAGTGAAGCAAGTTGCCTCCGCTAGATTTGGAGTAACAATAGATTATTTAAATAATTGTAATGAAATAGAAATAAAAATTGCACAAGGTGCCAAACCTGGAGAAGGAGGACAGTTACCAGGATTTAAAGTTACAAAAGAAATAGCTCGGTTGAGACATTCTACTCCTGGGGTAACTTTAATTTCACCTCCCCCTCATCACGACATCTACTCAATCGAGGATTTAGCTCAATTAATTTATGATTTAAAACAAATTAATCCAAAAGCTAGAATAGGAGTAAAATTAGTTGCTGCAACTGGAATAGGAACAATTGCTGCTGGAGTTGCTAAAGCAAAAGCGGACGTAATTTTAATTTCTGGTCATTCAGGAGGAACCGGTGCGAGTCCACAAACAAGTGTCAAATATGCAGGTATACCCTGGGAAATGGGTTTGACCGAAGCTCACCAAATTCTTACTTTAAATAATTTAAGGCACAAAGTAACCTTAAGAACTGATGGTGGCTTAAAAACTGGAAGAGATGTTGTTGTAGCTGCAATGATGGGCGCTGAGGAATTTGGCATGGGAACCTCATCTTTGGTTGCGATGGGATGCATAATGGTTAGACAATGTCACTCAAATACATGTCCTGTAGGCGTATGTACTCAGGATGAAGATTTAAGAAAAAAATTTACAGGAACTCCAGAAAAAGTTGTTAATTTTTTTACATTTGTAGCTCAGGAGGTAAGAGAGATATTAGCTACTTTAGGTTTTAAAAATTTAAATGAAATAATAGGCAGAACCGATTTATTAAAACAAATAAGCAGGGGATCACCCAATCTAGACGATCTTGATTTAAATCCTTTATTAGTAAAAACTGATCCAGGAGAGAATCCTAGATACTGTAAAGATAAAATAGTTAATCCTGTTCCAGACACGTTAGATGAAAAAATTTGGGAGGAAGTTCAAAATAAAATTGATCCAAAAAACAAAAAAATTTTTGAGTACAATATAGAAAACACATTAAGAGCAGTTGGTACCAGATTATCACATTATATTTATAAAAAATTTGGAAATAATTTTTTAAACCCTGATGTTTTAACAATTAAGCTCAATGGGTCTGCTGGACAATCTTTAGGTGCTTTTTTAGCAAAAGGGATAAAAATTATTGTCAACGGAGATTCAAATGATTATGTTGGAAAAGGCCTTTCAGGAGGCAATATTGTAGTTAGACCCCATCAACAAAGTAAACTTATATCAAAAGACAATGTTATAGTTGGAAATACTGTTCTTTATGGCGCAACCTCAGGCAAATTATTTGCTTCAGGAAAGGCTGGGGAAAGATTTGCAGTTAGAAATTCAGGAGCCACAGCTGTTGTGGAAGGATGTGGATCAAACGGATGCGAATATATGACTGGCGGGACAGTTTGTATTTTAGGAGATGTAGGAGATAATTTTGCAGCTGGTATGACTGGTGGGATGGCTTTTGTTTATGACAAAGAAGACGTTTTTGATAAATATGTAAATCCTGCCTCTGTGATATGGCAAATACCACAAACTGAATATTGGAAAAATTATTTAGAAGAAATGCTTAAAGACTATATTTTGGACACTAACTCTAAAGTAGCAGAAAAAATATTGAGTAATTTTAAAAATGAAGTAAAAAACTTTAAACAAATTTGTCCGATAGAAATGTTAGACAAGTTAAAGAATCCAATATCAACACAGCAACTAAAATCAATTTCTGCCTAGAAGTATTATAAGTTTAATATTTTAAATCTATCCAGTTCTTTTAAAATCTTTTTTATGCTGTTTCTTGATGAAAGACTATGATTGCCTTTTTTTATTATCACTATTTTTTTTTTTGCTTTTGTAAAAATTTTTAAAACTTTTCTTGAAAAATTTACTGGTACTACTTCGTCCTTGCTTCCATGAAACATAGTAACGTTAATTTTTGAATTAATTCTTTTTTTAAATACTTTATTTTTTTTACCATCATCTATAAGTTGTTTTGATATTAGGTAAGTATAACCACCATTTTTAATCTCTGTTATTCCTTTGTTAATTATTTCTCTCTTAATTTTTTTGGGAAATTTGTTCCACATCAATCTTGATAAAAATTCTGGAGCGGAACCAATACCTATTAGTCCTTTAATTTGTCTTTTAAAATATTTAAATTGTATTATTGACAGCCAGGCACCCATACTTGAACCAATCAAAATAAAATTATTTTTTTTTACTAATTTTTTTATTGAAAATTTAACATCATTACTCCAACGGCTGATATTTCCTTTTGTAAATTTTCCTGATGATTTTCCATGTCCATAATACTCTATAGCTAAAAAACCTAATTTATTTTTTTTCGCATATTTATAGAAAGCTTGTGGCTTTTCACCAGTGATATCTGATTGGAAGCCAGGAAGAAAAACAATATATATATTTTTTTTGAAATAATTGCTTAAATATCTAAGTTTTTCAGTTTTAGTTATTTTAAGATATTTAAATTTTTTCATATAAATTTTGTCGAGATTAATTGATAATATATAACTACAATGAAATTAAAACATGAATAAAAAAAAAGTTAAATGAATATTTTGCTTACAGGAGGAGCCGGATATATTGGTAGTCACACAACTTTAGCATTAATCGAGAAGGGACACTCTGTAACAGTTGTAGACAATTTAATAACTGGAAATCTAAAACTTGTTCCAAAAGAAGCAAATTTTTTTGAAACAGACATATCAGATGAGATTAAAATTAAATCTTTAATAAAAGAAAATAAATTTGATATCGTAATGCACTTTGCTGGATTAGTTAAAGTAGAGGAGTCTTTAAAAAATCCTGAAAAATACAATCTTTACAACTTTGAAAAAGCAAAAATTTTTTTTAAAGCATGTGTTGATTTAGGTATCAAAAAAATAATATTCTCATCAACTGCAGGTGTTTATGGAAAAACTAAAGAGTTAAAAAAAATTAACGAAGATGACAAAATTCATCCCTCTAATCCTTATGCGAAAAGCAAACATCAATTAGAAAAATATTTAATAAGCTTGTCAAAAGAGAGGAGTATAAGTAGCATAATCTTAAGATACTTTAATGTTGCGGGTGCTGACAAAAAAAATAGAACAGGTATGCTGACTCAAAACTCTAATAATTTGATAAAAGTGTTATGTGAAACAGCGGTAAAAAAAAGAGAAAAAATTATTGTAAATGGCAATGATTACAATACAAAAGACGGGACTCCAGTAAGAGACTTTATTCACGTCTCAGATTTAGCAGACATACACTTAATTGTGGCTGAAAATTTAAAAGAAAATAGTCAGACTAATATATATAATTGTGGTTATGGTGTCGGTTATTCAGTTGGAGAGGTTATTAGTCAAATGGAAAAAGTTTTGCAAAGAGATTTGAAAAAAGAATATGGGCAAAGAAGAAAAGATGACATTCCCTATTCGGTGGCAGATATAAAAAAATTTCAGAAAAAATTTGATTGGATGCCCAAGTATAATGATTTAGGTTATATACTTAAATCTGCTTTAGAATGGGAAAAAAAAATTAAATGAGAGTTTTACAGGTTATACCAAAGCTTGGTTATGGTGGTGCTGAAACAGGTTGTTATGATTTAGCTCACTATCTTTATGAAAAAGATTGTAAATCTTACATCATTACTAGTGGCGGTGAATTAATTAAATATATAAAAAAAGATAAGGTTAAGGTATTTCGTTTACCAGTGCACTCTAAAAACCCGTTAATTATATTTTTAAATGTAGTATTTATTTCAATTATAATATTATTTTATAATATTGATATAGTCCACGCTAGGAGCAGAGCACCTGCCTGGTCTTGCTTATATTCATGCATTATTACAAGAAGAAAATTTGTAACAACTTTTCACGGTACTTATAATTTTAAAACTAATTTTAAAAAATTTTATAACTCTGTAATGGTAAGATCTGATTTAA
>MDTG01192819.1_pt1 | contig 10365 bp, 6 predicted proteins | sample 811421 | NCBI WGS metagenome assembly MDTG01 (sample SAMN05326645, study PRJNA326480) | marine metagenome | isolation source: seawater | place: Pacific Ocean: South East | collected 2011
AATAGTTTAAAAGTACCTTAGATGTTGAGATTTGATCAGACAGCTCTGTTTGCAAATCGAACCAAGTTCCAATAGTTTCAGCTGTCGAACTCAATTGCTCAGTATTGGAATTGTACGCTACTTGTAAGACATAGATTCGAGATGCATCGACCCGATCTATACTGCTATAATTGAATAAAGTATCGGAATTAAGGATTGGAGTGAGATACTCATTTGTCGATTTTCGTAGCATAACATATCTTTTTCTTTCTATATGTTCTAACCACGCGGATATTTCCAGAGGCAATCGTATTCTGACTTTTTTGAAATAGCTATTGAATAGGATATTATTGAAATGGGATAAGGCGTCCATATCTTTGAAGCATACCAGTACTTGAGTCCAATTTGGGAAATATTCAGGTGTATATTGTTTAGATACCATAAATAATTAGGAATTATACTGACATAGAAGGAGCTGAAATATGTATATTACAGAAATATAAACACCTAATAAAGTAACCTAATTTTATCACAAATGATTATTCCATCAGCGCCTGATTTCTTAGAATCTCTGTTAACAACACCAAGTCCAACTGGCTACGAAGCGGCTGGTGTGAGAGTTTGGAAAGAATATGTTGAGCGTTTTGCTGATGAGGTTACATTCGATTCATACGGTTCTTGTGCGGCCAAAGTTTTAACGCAGAAAAATGCACCGACTGTTTTAATTGAGGCGCACTGTGATGAGATTGGAATGGTTGTTCAGCATATTACTGAGAAAGGCTTTGTGTATGTGAATAAATTAGGCGGGAGTGATTCGACTATTGCTAGGGCTAAAAAAGTGATTATTCATAATCGTAAGGCAAAAGTTGTTGGGGTCACGGGGAATACCGCAATTCACTTACAAAATCAAAAAAGTGGGGGTGGCAAAGAGCCTTCTTGGAAAGATATCTATATAGATCTAGGCGTGACATCTAGAGAAGAAGCCCTTGAACTGGTTCAAGTAGGTGATCCTATCACTTATGAAGACAACTTTGAGTTTTTGAATGATCATATACTCACCGCTAGAGCGTTGGATAATCGAATTGGTGGGTATATCGTAGCACAGGTGTTGCGGATGCTTAAAAATACATCAGATGTTTTGCAGTTAAATGTAGTGGCGGTTAATTCTGTTCAAGAGGAAGTAGGGGGCTTTGGTGCGCGTATGATGAGTTATCGATTAGATCCAGATTTAGCTATAGTTACCGATGTCACGCATGCCACAGATTCTCCGGGGATTGACCAGAAAGAACATGGCACAGTTAAGTTATCTCACGGACCAAGCATCCAACACGGCGGGGCAAATCATCCTAGTGTGGTGCAGTACCTTGAAGAAGTTGCGCTAAAGCATAATATTCAAGTTCAACATGAGGCAACTAGCATTAGAACGGGAACTGATACCGACAGTATTTTCTACCAAAAAACAGGAATACCTTCCGCTTTAATTTCACTTCCTTTGCGTTACATGCATTCTCCGGTTGAAATTTGTTCCATGCAAGATGTAGAGGCATTAATTCTGTTGATGTATGAATCGGTAGCTGGGTTAAAGGCAGACCAGCGCTTTAGTGTCCATTAATTGCTTTCTCTATTCTGTTGATAAGAGCATCTTTTAAACTTGATTTAGCATTATGTCGACGAATATCTTGAATGAAAATACGGGTATAATTTTTTGTGTCAGCCATTCTAAAGGTGTCATATAGAAGTTGCCCAAAGCGTTCCCAGCTACCCTCACAACATAGTAAGGAGTGCCCATCATTAATAGCTTTATCCGCAAAAAACTCAGTATATGGGTGAGTATTATCAAGAAGAAAAACAACAACTGGATATCTTAGAGTCTTGAGTTGCTCAACATTGGAGAGCCACTCTACCGCAGCTTTAGGAGCATAATGGCGGTATTTAAGCCCAGGACTTGGTGAGCCAGTTGATGTTTTTGAAGTGTCTGTTTTTGATTGGCTGGGAGTATAATACTCAACTGAACCAAACTCAGATAGCTCCTCTGCGCTGATAGCCCCAGGTCGGTAGATAAGCATGTCACTTTGAAATGTTCGAGAAGCATAGGATGATTGCTGAGCGGTGGCAGAGGGATAGTTTGGCCGGCATGTTAAGACGGTTGATTCAAGGCCTATAGTACAGTCACCTCCATCTAGTATTGGGAAATTTTCACCAAAATCATTCAAAACATGTTCAACTTTTGATGGGCTAGGGGTTCCAGACAGGTTGGCACTTGGAGCAACTATAGGCCCAGTTTTCTGCAATAAATTCAAACATTTGATGTGATTTGGCATTCTCACTGCAACAGTTTTTAAGCCAGCCGTTATGGCATCAGGTACGTTTCTTTTCCTTGGAAGAACTAGGGTGAGTGGGCCAGGCCAAAATTTTTTTATAATACGCAATTCAATTTCTATCAGTGGCTTAGAGAATTCATCTAACTGATTGATAGAGCCAATGTGAATTATAAGAGGATTATCTGTTGGGCGTTTCTTTAGGCTGAATATTTCTTGAATAGCAAGCTGGTTCGTTGCATCAGCTGCTAGTCCATATACCGTTTCCGTAGGGATTGCAACAACCTCGCCTTGTTTTAGAAGTCTTGCAGCTTGATTAGTACTTAGCATAGCTACTGACTCTCATATATTTTTTTTAACAAATCGATAGCGTCTGATAAATTATCCACTTCTTCAAATAAAAAACGTATGGCATCATCCTTTTGAATGATGGTATGGGAATCTTCGGCTACCTTTTTGATATGATTGAGTATGTTGGTAAACAAAGGAGATTCATAATAGGAGCGTCCAAGTGCGCTTTTAACTTTAGGGCACATACACCACATTTTACCTACTCGTAAAGTAATTTTATTAAAATATAAGTTGGAAGCATAGTATTGAAGTATTTTGCATTGCAAGAGCCTGCTAGCATCGATAGGAAAGGGTCCAAATCGATCCTCAACTTCAGATCTCCAATCTTCAATTTCCTCAACAGTATTTGCCTTGGCTAACTTTCGGTAGAGATTTAGTCGTTCCACATTATCGCTCACATATTGTTGGGGTAATAATGCCGATTCATCCATTACTATTTGTGTTTCGGGTATGGCTAATCTCTTTTCTCCTCCTTCAAATAGATGATTAAACTCTTGTTCTTTTACTTCCTGTACAGCTTCATCCAAAATTTTAGTATACAATTCGAAACCGATATCATTTATAAAACCACTTTGCTCCCCACCTAATATATCTCCTGCACCTCGAATATCAAGGTCACGCATAGCAATATTGAAACCAGAACCCAAATCCGAAAACTCTTCGAGGGCAATAAGTCTTTTGCGTGCCTCTGGGGTCAATTGGTCGATGGGACGGGTAATCAAGTAGCAAAAAGCCTTACGATTAGATCGGCCAACTCGCCCTCTTAGTTGATGTAATTCCGCTAATCCAAATCGTTCAGCATCGTTGATAATTATAGTATTAGCATTACTGATATCAATTCCGTTTTCTACAATGTTAGTTGAAATAAGTACATCGAATCGATTATTGTAAAAATCTTGAATGATTATCTCTAATTCAGCTGTTTTCATTTGTCCATGAGCATATCTGACTCTAATTTCAGGGATTAATGAATGAATCAAATGAGTCATTTCCTCAATGTTACCCACCCGATTATGAATAAAAAATGCTTGACCACCACGAGAAATTTCCTGCACTAAAGCATCTTTAATGAGTGTTTCATCAAAAGAGTGAATTTCAGTCTGAACTGGACGTCTGTTGGGTGGAGGAGTTGTTATTATGCTCAAATCGCGTGCACCCATCAGAGCGAATTGTAAGGTTCTAGGGATTGGAGTAGCTGTAAGAGTAAGTACATCAACGGTTGCTTTCAATTCTTTTAGTTTTTCTTTGGCAGATACTCCAAATCGCTGTTCCTCATCAATGATAATTAACCCTAAATCTTTAAATATGATATCTTTGGATAATATCCTATGGGTTCCAATCAGAATATCTACTTCACCGGTTCTCACCCCATTGAGTATTTCTTTTTGTTCTTTAGCACTCTTAAACCTTGATAACGCATCAACTTTAACTGGGAAGTCATTCATCCTCTTTCTAAATGTTTTGAGGTGCTGGTCAGCTAAGAGGGTGGTAGGGACTAGTACAGCAACTTGCTTATTATCCATAACAGCTTTAAAAGCAGAGCGTATAGCCACTTCCGTTTTTCCAAAACCAACATCACCACAGACCAAGCGGTCCATGGGTTGCTCATTCATCATATCCTCTTTGACTGCCTTTATGGCTGAATCTTGGTCTAAAGTCTCCTCAAATTCAAAACGTGCTTCCATTTCAACCTGCCATGCGTTGTCAGCTGAATAGGCAAACGCTTTTTTCATTTTCCTCTTGGCATATAACTCAATAAGATCACGTGCAATATTTTTAACTTTTTTTCGAGTTTGGGCTTTTTTTCGTGCCCATTCACCAGAACCCAATTTGGTGACCCTAGGGGCCATTCCTTCTTTTGCTGAATATTTCTGCAATTTATGTAAGCTACTTAGATTGACGTAGAGGGTTGAATTTTCCTGATATTGCACCACGACTACTTCTTGAATTACTCCTTTTACTTCAATTTTTTTAAAGCCTGAAAATTTTCCAATTCCATAGTCCACATGTACAACATAATCACCAAGATTTAGGTCGTAGATTTCTTTAAATGATATGCCACCGGAGTACCTTCTTTTTTTAATTTTAGGGCGATGATACCGGTTAAATATCTGATGATCGGTATATACGGCCAGTTTTAGATTTTCTAAAATGAAACCTTTATTTAATGATTGGCCCAGTAAGCTATACTTGTAGCTTGAAGATACTGCAGGGAGTAATTCTTCGAATCGCTCTACTTGACCTTGATTGTCACAACAAATATAGGTGGCAAATCCTTGTTTACTTTGTCGTTCAATATCTTCTATGACCTGCCTTATTACCCCGTTAAAGTCGGGTTGAGGACGAGCATCAAATGTAATAATCTGGTCAAATTCGGTGGTTTCACTGAACCCAATATAACTTAGGCTTTCCGCTTTTTCACCGATAATACTCTTAAATGAAGTGGCATCTAGAAATAATTTTTTCGGAGACAGTTCTTGGCTTTTTGGGTCATAACGTTCAACAGCATCATCATAAAGCTTTGTAAGACAGCTTAAAATTAACGACTCGTCTTTTACAACAAAGTGTACTTTCTCGCCTAAGTAGTCCAAAAAATTGTGTAAACTTTCATGCTGAATATTAGATATATCGGGTACGATTGATACTCGATCTAGAAAAGCAACCGAACGTTGTGAATCGGCATCGAATTCTCGAATACTTTCGATCTCATTGCCAAAAAACTCAATGCGGATAGGATATTCACCTGAATAAGGGTAAATATCCAAAATGCCACCACGAATGGCTATTTCACCAGGTTCATCTACAAAACGTACATTCTTATATCCATTTAGGGTTAAATGTTCTTGAATGTGTTGAAATTGATATTCTCGTGACTTTTCGAGTTCAAGTTTAGCTGATTGAAAGGTGACAGGATCTTGTATAAAATCAAATAGTCCTTCTGCAGAACACAGGATAATAAAGTCATTCTTTTCAGTAATTTTTTGCAATACTTCAGTCCTTTGAACCATTGAACTGGCATTTATTATAGCGCCTGTATCGTAGGGCCTACGTTGAAGTGATGGAAAGCTGAGTACTTTTTTTATGCCTAGTTCAAGTAAGTCACTCTCAGTGACTCGCATTTCCTCATCGTTTTCACAGACATAGATAATGGGCTTTTTATGGTCAATGCCTGCAATTAAAAAAGATAGTAATGAACCTATTACTTGCTTTAACTCAACTCTTAGTGGTTTTACTCTACTAGATTGATCGGACTCAGATTTTTTGATGAGTTGGTAGTAGTGTTGAAATGAGGGATCTTGGAAAATATCTTTTACAAGATTTATCTTAGAATGATTACTCATCACTATACCTCAACTATTGAACGCAAAACAAATTGCTTGAGAATAAAGTAGCTAGTCATAAATAGTAGACTCAATGCTAAATATAGAGGGTAGAGATCAGTGAAATCAGTGTAGAGAATTTCTTCTACTTTAGTTCGTTCAAGAGTATCTATCTCTTGGTAAATTCTCAGTAGTTCTTGGGAATCAGTAGCTCTATAATACTTTCCACCGGTTAACTCAGCTATGCGTAGTAACATATCTTCATCTAAATCTACCTGAATATTACGGTATCTACGCCCAAAAATTGGATCATCAACCGGATATGGAGCGGTTCCTCGAGATCCTGCTCCAATTGTATATATTTTGATATCATAAGCGATAGCTAAATCCGCAGCGGTTACGGGGTCAATTTCACCGGCGTTGTTCTGTCCGTCTGTTAATAAAATAATGACCTTACTTTTTGCCGAACTATCCTTTAGTCTATTAACAGAGGTCGCAATACCCATTCCAATTGCCGTTCCATCCTGTATCACGCCCATTTCGACTTCATCAATAAGCTCCTTTAAGAGACGGTAATCTAGTGTTGGTGGGCAAACCGTGAAACTTTGCATAGCAAATGATACCAAACCAATACGGTCTGAGATACGCTTATCTATGAACTCTTTTGCTACCTCTCTTGCGGCTTCGAATCGATTAGGTTTTAAATCCTCAGCTTTCATAGATGATGAGATATCCAGTGCCAATACAATATCAATACCATCGGCATTACGTTCAACCGTAGTAAGTTGCTCTTGTGGTCGTGCTAAGGCATAAATTAAACTGGTGAGACCTAGTATAAAAAATAATTGACCTAACCAATGAAGGTGTTGCTTTCGGTTACCAGGTAAGTTTTTGAACGATTGGGTATCTGAAAATAAGAGTGCAGGTCGTTTGTTAAGAAAGAAGCGATATAAATAAACGCCGATAATGAACGGAATAACCAGGTACGCCCAAAGCCACATTGGATTAGCAAATTCTATCATTGCAAAGAGACTCCCGGTTCAGAATTTTGAGGGTAACCATGAAACTGTTCAAATTCTTGTTTATGAGCTTGAAGGTGCCTTTTATGCCGGTCAATAAGTAAATCTATGCAAGCAAAAGACTCATCTAAAAGGAGTCGAATTTGCTCTTCATTAGGCTTGTATTTGGCAAATTTGACTCGGTCTGCATTATTGAGTAGGCTCCTAATTTTTTGAATTATGGCAGTTGATTCAGCCGCCTTATTGAGGTATTCGAGTAATTCTCGAGAGGTAGATTCTAATGCTGGAAAGCCATAAAGTGTTTCATAATAATCCCGGAAGGCGTCACTGATACGTAAATAATAGACTTTAACATTATCATCGGTTTTAGGGAAATCATCTTTACGAATAGATTCTAGTTCATTTTGTAATTTTTGTAAGGGAGACTCATAAACGGGTAGTTCTGCAGACTGTTTGGGCTCGATTGCTTTGTTTCGAAAGCGATAATACCACCAGAGTAATACTAAAATTGTGACTACAATGCCTAGGATTAAAACAAACAACCAGGGGTTGATAAAGTCATAATTTGGTTTAATCGGATTTAATTCAAGAGAATCGCCACGTGCTATAATTAGCTCTAGCTTTGAGCTAAATGGTAAACGAATGGGTGGTGCTGTTATCGAAAAGGTATCCTCCTTAGCCTTGTATAATATTTGCAAACCATTTAATAACAGATCCTGGTTTCCAAAGTATTGAAAGGTATATACAACACTATCTTCAAAAGCTGTTGATCCATAGCTTGCATTTGCAAGAATAAGACTAGGAGGAAAAGAGTTAGAATCTGGGAAGATAATTTCATAATCTTTACGTAAACGGCTAGCTATGGTAATTTTGAATGGAGTCGAAATGCTAATAGAGTCGGCTTCTGAATAAATTCTTTGTCCATTCTTTAATTGGAGTTCAAATGGGTCCTCGTCATATGTGCGGGTCTGAATTTGCGCATGAAGTGTAGTGGCGCTAAAGTATGTCCATAAAATGCTTAACCACAATACATAAATATTACATCCAAAAAAGTTTTGAGAGATCTTATTAGCAAACATTTTATGTATCTTTTTTAGAATAGTTGCGCTAAAAGGCTTATATGAGTTTGTAGCAATCACATTTTTTCTTTTTTTCCTTGCAGTATGTTGCATAGTTAAAGATGCATACACTCTTGTGGAATTACTAAGCAATCAGAATAATCTAAAATAATAACTATCATACTTAATTTGGTGGTTATTTTGTTTGAAATGGTAGGAATCGTGAGTAAATTTAGATTATTTTGGAGATCTATGCAGTAATGATAATGTTTAAGAATTCAAATAAAGTGTTTGTGTTTATTCATTGTAATGCCTAGATCATTCATTTTTTAGGTATTGTATTACTATACTGTATGTTCCATCACTATTTGGTGCTTTTGGCTTTATTTCTTTTTTATGGTCTTGCTGGTTGTTTGTATCAACCTCAAATGACAGAGCTTGATTCGGATACACTCAGTGAGATTCAAGAAGAGTTTCCAATCGATGGATTTGGATATGCTTCAGATATTGGAATATTAGAACGTGGTGAGATTCTAGCAAATCAAAATTTGTACGAGCTGTTAGAAGAGATGGGTGTTTCACAGCAGGTAATTTGGCAGGTATCCAATGAATTGAAGCAGAAATTAGGTTTTCGATTTTTAAAACAAAACCAAATATACTATCGATATCGAAAGCACAACAACTTTGGTGATGTACACTATGCACCCGTACTTATCCTTATGGAGTCTAATGTACGCTATATAAAAATAGATTTGAGCGATGGTATTCTTGTTCAGGCATCTGCAAAACCAATTACAATTCGAATTCGTCAGATTGAAGGGATTATTGAGTCTTCATTATATAAGTCCTTGGTATTGCAAGGTCATTCTGCAGGAGTTGGAATAGAATTAAATGAAATATTTGCCTGGCAGATTGATTTTTTCCGCTTATATCAAGGTGATAATTATCGAGCTATTTACGAAGAATTCATATCGGAAGGAGAAGTGGTTGGAGTAGGTAGAGTGCTAGCCGCTGTATTTATTCATCAAAATAGTGTGTACAAAGCATTTTATTATAAGGACGAACAGCAGCAGGGTTACTATGATTCTGAAGGAAATGGAATTCAAAAGGCTTTACTTAAAGCGCCATTTAGGTATAATCAGCGGATTAGTTCAAGTTTTAATTACAGTCGATTTCATCCTGTTTTGAAACAAAGTATACCCCATACAGGTACAGATTATGCAGCACCACTTGGAACACCTGTGATAGCTGTTGGTGATGGTGAAATAATTGAATGCAAATATAAAGGTGCAAATGGAAATATTGTGCAAATACAGCATAATGACACTTACAGAACAGCTTATCTGCACCTAAATGGATTTGGTCCTAATATAAAAAAGGGGGTACAGGTAAAACAAGGTCAAGTGATTGGATACGTAGGTCGTACGGGAAGGGTAACAGGAGTTCATTTGCATTATACGCTGTACAAGCACAATGTACCTATTAATTCAGTTGAGGTTAATTTACCCTCTCAAGAATCCTTATCTGAATCTGCCATTAATAAATTTAATCTTGAAGTACAAAAATATTCATTTTTATTGGGTCAAGGCAGTATTCTATCTCCTACTAATAACGACTCATACGACGTTGAAAAAAACTCATAAGAGGTTGCACATACGACTTATTAGTATGTACAACAATAGTATCCATTTGTAATTTCACCATACGCATATCAAAAGCGTCATGTTTTGCTTTAAGCTTTGCTTGAAGATGGGCGCGCAGTTTTTTATTAGAACTATTTACTACAACGTGCTCTGCTGTTTCGGCATTGTATAGTGTTAATATGCCTAAATTTGGTAGCTGTTCTTCAAATGGGTGCCGTATACTGAGGTTAACAAGATCATGCTTTTGATTAGTTATTTTCAACGATATTTCATACTCAGAATCTTGAAAATCTGATGCTAACACAATTATGGATTTACGATTCAGTATACGATTAACATAATTTAATGCAATGGATATGCTGGTACCATTACCTGTTGCTTTAGTAGTATAAAGCTCCCTTATAATTCTGAGTACATGTTTTTTTCCTTTCTTTGGCGGGACCACTTTTTCCACCACATCACTGAAGAGTATTAAGCCAACTTTGTCGTCATTTTGTATCGCACTAAATGCTAGTACCGCACAGATTTCAATAGTAAATTCTAACTTATTGTATGTTCTATTGCCTAAATTACCACTATTAGAAATGTCAACACAGAGCATTAGGGTTTGTTCACGTTCTTCTTCAAAAATTTTAATGAAAGGTTCACCCGTTCGGGCTGTAACATTCCAGTCAATT
>MDTG01319456.1_pt1 | contig 10365 bp, 12 predicted proteins | sample 811421 | NCBI WGS metagenome assembly MDTG01 (sample SAMN05326645, study PRJNA326480) | marine metagenome | isolation source: seawater | place: Pacific Ocean: South East | collected 2011
ACCAAATCTACTCTTTCTTGGATTTCTTCTTTTGCCCCTTCCCATCCAGCACCATCTTTCCCGGTGGTTTTCACATCCGTATTTTTATCAAATAATTTAGCTTTTGATTTTCCAATATTGAAAATTTGACCACCAGGACCACCCGCACCTCCTCCAGACATACGCCGCATTAAGAAAATCCATACACCTATAATGATTATAATAGGTAAAAAGCCAATTAAGGCGTCAAACCAACGGTTTTCAACGGTAATAAATTCAAGACGGAAAACAATACCATTTTGGCGTGCCTTTTCTAATTTTTCTTCAAAAAGCTCTAAACTTCCCACTTCAAATTGATAGTGTGGTCCATTTGAATTTTCTTGACCAAAAATATTTTTCGAACTGATGGATTGGTGTTCACTTTTGCCTAGAGCCTCTTGATTTAATGTTACCTGAACACTGCTTTTATTTCGGATTACAATGACCTCATTTACATCTCCGTTATTAAGATATTTTTCAAAATTTGAAATATTTGTTTTACTCAGCGTTTTCCATGAGTCACTTCCTCCAAAAATGCTCATACTCAGTAAGGCGAAAATTATAGCCCCATAAAGCCAGTAAACATTAAATTTTGGAACCTTTGGTTTTTTTTGATCTTTCATAGCATTCTAATAATTTGAAGTAATTTGAATACTTTTCGCATCACCCCAGAGTTCTTCTAAATTGTAATATTCACGAATTTGATTTTGAAAAACGTGAACTACAACATTAACATAATCAATCAATACCCATTCTGCATTTACTAAACCCTCGGTATGAAAAGGCTTTTCGTTTAAAGCTTTACTTACAGTTTTTAAAATAGAGTTTACTATGGCGGATACCTGAGTATTCGAATTTCCACTGCAAACTATAAAATAATCGCAGGGGGTATTATCAATATCTTTAAGATCCAATTGATTTATTTTTTCTCCTTTTACGTTTTCTATCCCAAGAATGATTTCTTTTACTAGCTGAATATCTCTACTTTTTATTTTTACCATTTAACTATATTATTCCGAACAAATTTATTACATTTTCGTTCGTAATTCACTACATCTATGGCCTATTTTAACTTAATCAAACTTAATGCCACCTCTTCAACTAATAATTATATTAAAGTAAAACGATCAAAGGGTGCTTGCAAGGATGGTGATTTGGTATGGACCAAACATCAAACCTCAGGCAGAGGACAAAGGGATAAATCGTGGCAATCTGAGGCGAATAATAGTCTGTCCCTATCTATCTACAAGACTTTTGAAAAGGAATCACCTAAACATCCTTTTGAAATTAGCTGCGCTGTAGCCTGTGCAATAATTCGAACATTGCATTCTATTGGAATTCCTGAATTGAATATTAAATGGCCAAACGACATTTTGTCATGTAATCATAAGATTGGTGGAATTTTAATTGAAAACACTTATAAATATTCGCGCTTAAATGAAACAATTATTGGGCTAGGACTAAACATCAATCAAGAAAAATTTGATTCACTTCCCCATGCAAGATCTTTGTTTATGATCACAAAAAGAAAATGGGACATTGAGACTGTTTTAAACTCCTTAATACAAAGTTTTGAGAATGTGTTGATTTCTGATTTATCAAATCATTTAAAAGCTAATTTAGCGGAGTTTAATTTATCGCTATGGAGGAAAAAAAAGCCCTCAAAATTTTATGGCTCAGAAGGAATCTTTGAAGCAATTCCTTTGGAAGTGACACAAGAGGGTAATTTGCTTATTTCAGACTTGGAAGGTGCACTAGAAAGGACTATAGATCTCAATCAAGCAAGGATGCTTTATTCAAAGGAAACAGTTTTAAGGAGTCCAGTTTGAAGGATCCTTTCTCCACTTGTGAAGGTTTTGAGCTTCCGTTTCATTGATTTTATTTTGGTATAGAGCACAACTCAATAGGTGCTGATAATCACAAAGTGTTTTAATGGTAACTTGTGCCTCTTCAAATGCAATTGAGGCTTGAGGGAATCCATAGGTGAATAAAGCCAACATCCCAAGTACTTCACAATTTCCCTCCCTAATAACATTTACTGCATTGAGACTGCTTTTTCCAGTACTGATTAGATCTTCAATGACCACTACTTTTTGGTTAGGCTCCAATTTACCTTCAATTTGATTTTTTCTCCCATGTTTTTTTGGTTCAGGGCGAACATAAATAAAAGGAAGCTTAAGTATTTGTGCGACTAAAATACCGATACCTATTGCTCCAGTTGCGACTCCGGCAATGACGATATTTGGATCAAATTTCTTTTGGATTTCTTCAGCAAGAGTATTACATAAAAAAGTTCGAATCTCGTGATGGGATAAAGCGATTCTGTTATCACAATATATTGGAGATTGCCATCCGCTAGCCCAAGTAAATGGATTTTTTGGATTCAATTTAATTGCATTAATTTGTAAGAGTAACTCGGCTGTTTGTTGAGCAATTTTTTGATTAAAGACCATTCTCAAATGTATAAAGTTTTTTATAACCAGAAGCCAATTTTTTTGACAACTGATATTAAAGAAATTTCTGATGAATTTCCATTATTCTATGCCAAATATACTACAGTTATTAGCTTAATGAAAGCTTTAAAATCAAAGAAGGTTTCAGGAATATATTTATTCCACCCTATTAGAGAAAAGTTAGAAATGCATCTTATGAACCACTTTCCACTGGTCGAGGCTGCAGGAGGAATGGTAGAACATAAAGACGGGAGTTATTTATTTATTTATCGAAACGATAAGTGGGATCTTCCCAAGGGGAAAATAGAAAAAAATGAGACTATTATAAATGCAGCTATGCGTGAAGTTTCAGAAGAAACAGGAGTTGCCGATTTGATTGTATCCAAAACCCTACCCACTTCATATCATATTTTCAATGCGAAAGGGAAGTTTAAGTTAAAATTGACCCATTGGTTTTTAATGAAAACGAAATATGATTTACCATTAATTCCACAAACGGAGGAGAAAATTAAAAAAGCAGAATGGAAAACCAAAGACGAAATCCCTGATTTATTAAAAAAAAGCTATGAAAACATCAAAATAGTGGTTAACGCTGTGGTTGGTGAATAAGCGATTTAAGCCTGCTTAGATCTTACTGCTTTTGGAACTAATGAAGTGTAATCCCCCCCGAAGCACATAATTTCACGAACAATACTACTGCTTATAAATGAGTGAGTGGCTGAAGTCAATAAAAAAACTGTTTCAATCCCCGAAAGTTTTCTGTTCATTTGTGCAACGCTTTTTTCAAACTCAAAATCAGCTGGGTTTCGGAGTCCTCTCAAAAGTGAATCAGCATTTACTTTTTTACAAAAATCAACTGTAAGGCCTTTATATGATTCAACGATAACTTTTGAATTATTTTTATTAGTTTTTTCGATAAATTTTATGCGGTCTTCAATTGGAAACATATTTTTTTTATCACTGTTTTCACCAACTGCTATAATGAGTTCATCACATAAAGGGAGAGCCCTTTCTATAATTTCCTGATGGCCAATGGTAATGGGGTCAAAAGAGCCGGGAAAAACAAATCGTTTCATCTTAAAATTATTCTTGCTTTAAAGCTGTTTGTAAAAGGTAACTAAAAAAATCTGAAAGTTCAATACCCATTGCACCAACTTGCTGAGGGATAATACTTTTTGAAGTCATTCCAGGAACAGTATTGATTTCCAATAGATGAGGTATATCGTCTACAAAGATAAATTCACTTCTGACGACGCCTTTTAACCCAAGTTTTTTATAGATTAATTTACTCCACTTTTCAACTTCTATTTTTGAGGATTCTTTAATTTTGGCAGGTGTAATTTCCTGAGCTTTACCCTCATATTTTGCAGCATAATCAAAAAAACTATTCTCGCTGATAACTTCAGTAATAGGCAAAACGGTTATTTTATTATTGAATTCGGCAACGCCTACTGACACTTCTTTTCCCTCTAAAGCACTTTCAATAATAAGTTGGTGGTCCTCTCGGAAGGCATTTATGATAGCGCGTTCAAGTTCAGACTTTGTATTTACTCTATATACTCCGTAGCTACTCCCAGCTCTGTTAGCTTTTACAAAACATGGTAGTCCAACTACTTTTTGAATTTTAATTAAATCAATTGGCTCTCCCTGATTTAGAGCAAAATGTTTAGCAGTTGGTACACCCCAAGCCCGAAGTACAGTAAGACAGTCTCTTTTATTAAATGTTAGTGCTGCATTGTAACTGTCGCAACTTGAAAAAGGAATTTTAAGTAATTCCCATAGCGCGGATAATTGACCATTTTCTCCTGGAGCCCCGTGAATCATATTAAAAATTACATCAAGCTCTACGTTATGGTTATCGCTTATTAAAGAAAAATCCCCCTTGGAAACTTTAAAAGTAGTTTTATAATCATCCACTGCAATCCATGCATCAGTTCGAATCGTGATGAGGTAAACCTCAAATAAATCTCGATCTAAATTTAAAAACACTGTTTTTCCGCTCAGAATTGAAATTTCAAATTCAGAGCTAAAACCACCACACACAACACCTACCTTTTTTTTATTCATTTTTGTATGTTACCTTGACAAAGGTATAGCATTTCAGACCAACTGAAAAAGCGAAGGTTTTATTATCTTAGCATAGATATAAAATCATGATTTTTTTACGTTTTTTTCTCAGTAAGTCCTTTTACAAACAATTACTCTATTTATTTATAAGTGTATTTGCTTTATTTTGGACTATTTCATACACATTAAAAATAATTACACATCATCAAGAATATTTACAAGTCCCAGACCTACGTGGTGTCGCTTTAAGTACCCTTCCAACTATGATGGAAAAAAAGCATTTACGATTTGAAATCATTGATTCCACAAGATTTGTTCCTGAACTCCCACCCCTTTCAGTTATTGATCATGTTCCTTCTGCAGGCAGTGAAGTAAAAACCAATAGAAAAATATATTTAACTATAAATCCATCAGGATATCGCCAAATTACTGTTCCTAATTTAATTCAAATTACTAAGAGAAATGCAGAGTCTATGATTAATGCAGTAGGTTTTAAGTTGGGTGAAATTTCATATATAGACAATATAGGTAAGGATATGGTTTTAGAAATTGGTTATAAAGGAAAGGTAATTAATCCAGGAGTTTTATTGCCAAAAACAAGCAAAATTGATTTAGTTCTAGGCAATGGAAAAAGATAATATTTCGACTGATTCAAAAAATTTTGAATTAGATGCTTTATATGAACATTACCACTTTAAAGCTGATCAGGGACAATCACCATTAAGAGTTGATAAGTTTTTGATGTCACGTATTGAGAAAGTGACTCGAAATAAAATTCAAAATGCCGCAAAAGCAGGAAGTATTTATGTCAACGAGCAGGTTGTAAAATCAAACTATAAAATAAAAGCAGGAGATGAAGTAAAGGTACTTTTTACTCACCCCCCTTATGAAAATATTTTGAAACCTGAGCCAATTGATCTTGATGTCGTGTATGAAGATGATACCTTGGTAGTGCTTAATAAACCTGCTGGTTTAGTTGTCCATCCTGGGCACGGAAACTATTCAGGAACACTTCTGAATGGTTTATTACATCACTTTGACCAATTGCCTACAAATAATAATAATCGACCGGGATTAGTTCACCGAATAGATAAGGACACCAGTGGACTTTTAGTGGTTGCAAAAACGGAAGCATCCATGACCCATCTTGCAAAACAATTTTTTGAAAAAACCTCAGAGCGAAAATACTTAGCATTGGTCTGGGGTGATTTTGATGAGGATCAAGGAACCGTTCAAGGGGCCATAGGTAGAAATCAAAAAAATAGACTTCAAATGACTGTTTTTGAAGATAATTCTCATGGGAAAGATGCTACTACTCATTTTAAAGTATTAGAACGATTTGGTTATGTTACACTTTTGGAATGTCAATTGGAAACAGGAAGAACGCACCAAATTCGCGCCCACATGAAATTCAAGGGTCATACTCTATTTAATGATGGACGTTATGGTGGAGACAAAATCCTAAAAGGAACTAGTTTCACAAAATACAAACAGTTTGTAGAAAACTGTTTTTCACTTTTACCACGTCAAGCACTTCATGCCAAAACTTTAGGCTTTATCCATCCAGAAACTGAAGAAAGGATGGAGTTTGATTCACCCATGCCAAAAGATTTTGAAATTGTATTAGAAAAATGGAGGCAATACGCCCAGCATAAGAAATTACAATAGTTTAATTTATCCTTTAATTTATTACTTTTGAAATAGAAAATATTTTTATTTTATTTATGATATTGAAATATGAAGTTACTCATTTCACCTGCTAAATCTTTAGAGTTTAAAAAAGATATACCTACAGAAAAAACAACAACACCCTTTTTTGAGAAAGAAGCTTTTTATATCAATTCTGTTTTAAAAGACCAATCAGCCAAGGATTTAGGAAAGCTGATGCATATTTCAGATGCTTTGGCATCATTAAATTGGGATAGAAATCAAAAATTCAAATCTCCTTCTACAAATTCTAGAGCTGCTGTTTTTGCATTTAATGGCGATGTATATTCAGGGCTGGATGCCTATACTCTTTCACAAGATAAAATTTGTGCTTTAGAGGATAGACTCCGTATCCTTTCAGGGTTATACGGACTTTTAAAACCATTAGATGCAATTCGGCCATACCGCCTAGAAATGGGCACACTTTTTAAGCTGGGTTCACATAAGAATTTATATTCTTTTTGGAAAACAAAAATTACAAATCAACTCAATGCCGAACTTAAAGAAGGGGAGCTTTTAGTCAACTTAGCGAGTAAGGAATATTTTAGTGCAGTAGATATTAAATCAATTCATTCACCGATAGCGACCCCTCATTTTAAAGACTTTAAAAATGGGAAACTCAAAATAATCTCTTTTTTTGCAAAAAAAGCTCGAGGTATGATGGTTCGGTATTTAATTGATCAAGGTGCTTCATCAATTGAAGATATACTGGGCTTTAATTTAGATGGTTATGCTTTTAGTGAGTTAGAAACTCAAGATGTTTTGAATCCTGTTTTTGTTCGGTGATTACTTTATTTAACAATATAATCCATTCGTTTTTTTTCGTTGCCTCTTTACTTTTTTTATCGATTAAGGCATCTCTAATATGATTTCATATTTTTTTAAGCGAATCAGAAACACCTAGTATATTTTCCTCTAAATAAAAAGACATGAATTCAGGAGTTAAATGAGTGCCTCCCTCTAGGCCGTCAGTAATCAACAATTTGTTTAGATCTAATTGGGTAAAGGTTTTAAGAAGAGGAATTGATAAGGGAGCATAACTATAATGCCAAGGTTCATAATAAAACCCTTTTCTATTAGTGTTTTGGGTATAGGGCAAATAAAAACCATATTTTTCAGCATGACGCTTCATCCAAATTCGGAGTTCTGAATAGGGACCTTTTCCATGAAATTTTTCAGTCACCAAGACGTCTCCTTCTTTAGGTTTTGATCCGTCTATAATATCTACATCTGTTCCCCAATGGTGTCTTGAGGTTCCAGGTATAGTTGAATACTCAATGATTTTACTGATGTTCTTTTTTGGTGAAAGTCCTGCAGCTTTATTAAATTTATATTTTCTATTCCAAATACTTTTTTGTCTAACATAAGATCTGTAACCTGATACTATTTCTAAAATAATTCCTTCTTTTTTAGCTTGAGTTTGCATTTTTTCAAAAGCTTTTCCCGGGTCAATAGCCAGGGGAATATTATTACTATACAAAGAAAGGTCACCCATTCCTAAAAGGAGTTTTGTTGAATATGGATCGTATTTGATACTTTTAGAATATGAATTAATACTAAGTAAACTTAGAGAAGTAGAAAGAAAAAGCCTACGATTCATTTGTAGTTCATTTTTATAAAGCGTTGCTGGATTTCTATGAGATTGATTTCAAAATGGTTGTCTAAAAAACTAATCCTTTCATCCAAATATAATATACTTACTTTAATGATTGAATTTAGCCATTAAAAAATTTACAACCAAAAAGCTTAAATTTCAAAGTGTAAAACTATCTTTAAAAAATGAAAATTATTCTTTTTTTATCTTTTTCCATACTCTTTAGTACTTCCCTTTTTAGTCAAGAAAGGCAACTAATAAAAGGTAAATTATTGTATAAAAATACTGTAGTTGTTGCCGCAAATGTGGTGAATAATACAGCACAAACAAATACTATAACTAATAGCGACGGTGAATTTGAAATTAAAGTTGCAGAAGGGGATGAGATTATTTTTTCATCAGTTCAATACCTAATTCGTTCTGTAAAAATCACTCAAGAAATTTTAACTAAAAATAGATTAGTAGTTAGTGTTAATGAAAATATTACGGAATTAAAAGAAGTAGTTGTAACTACTGAAGATAAGGATAGATTCCTAGATCTTTTAGAGGAAGAATTCAAAGGCTTCGATTACGATAAAGATAAATCTACTCGTATCAATAATAAATTGACAGACGATCGTCTTATTACAAATGGAATTGATTTTGTCAATATTGCTAAACTTATTTCAAAAGCACTGAGCTCTAAGTCTAAAGAAGAGCAAATGAAAATGAAACCAAGCGAAGTTTTACCACTTGTTTTTGAAACTTCTTTTTTTGAAAATGATTTGAGCCTTCGAAATGATCAGGTTATAGGATTTTTAGAATACATTGATGCTCAGATGAAAACAAGCGAACTTCTTAAACAAAGCAAACAATTTCAGCTGATAGATTACCTAATAAATAAAAGTAAAATGTATAAAAATATTTTAAGCGAATAATCAGATTCCTTAATATGCCAATGATTTTTTTTCTTTTTCTAACCTTTTGGCTCAATGATCTAGTTTTTGCGGATCATGAGCATAAGTTTTATGTCAGTACTACTTCAATTGAATGGAAACCTACATCAAAAAGTCTTCAAATAACTACTCAGCTTTTTACTGATGATATTCAATCAATTTTAAGCCAGTATGATCAGAGTATATATCTGGATCCAGATTCTGATACTGAAGTTATTAACCAATTTATTATAAACTATTTAAAAAAAACCTTGATATTTACTTTTGACGGAATCCCAATTTCTTATGCTTTTTTGGGCAAGGAATACGTGAAAGATATAACCAAATGTTTTATAGAATTAAAGTTTAAAGAGGTACCAAATAAGATTAAACTCTCAAATGAATTGTTTTTATCACTCTTTGAAGATCAACAAAATATAGTACATTTCAAAAGTTTAGATCAGCGAAAAAGTTATTTGTTGCATAAAAATAAGCGAAGTGTTTTATTGACTTTAAAACCATAATTTCCTTGATCTATTAACACAGATTAGTATATTTAATCAATAATAAATTCATGATGATGAAAAATCTTAAGTCGCAATCTAGTTTATTAACTTTAATTCTTTTCTTTAGCTTGATGTTTCTTAATGGTCAAACCCAAAAAGGGCATTCAAATAACAGCAAATTCAAGCAACTTTATGATCAATTCGCAGATCCAAATAAATATCACAATGCCTCTGGATCCCCCGGGGTAGAATATTTTCAGCAAAAGGTGGATTATGTGATGGATTTGGAGTTAGATGATGAGAATAGTAGATTATATGGTGAAGAAATAATAACATATACAAATAATTCACCGGATCGATTACCTTATTTATGGATCCAATTGGATCAAAATATTCGTAAAAAAGATGCACCAGCTTTAGAAAAAAATGGATCATCTAATTCAGCTACATTAAGACCTTCTTCATTTGTAAGCAATTACATTAATGAACCATTTGATGGTGGTTTTATTATTGATTGGGTTAAAGATAAAGACGGAAATCCACTACCATATCAAATTAATCAGACTATGATGCGAATAGATCTTACCAAAGCAATAGAACCTGGATCATCTTATGTGTTTCAAATTAAATGGTGGTATAATATTAACGATCACGTTGAAAAAAGAGGACGTTCTGGTTTTGAATTTTTTGAAGAAGATGGTAATAAAGCCTATGTAATTGCTCAGTTTTTCCCAAGACTTTGTGTTTATAATGATGTAGAAGGGTGGCAAAATTATCAGTTTTGGGGGAATGGTGAATTTGCTTTGGAATTTGGTGACTACGAAGTCAATATTACTGTTCCCTCTGATCATATCGTTGAGGCTACAGGGAGTCTTTTGAATCCAAAAGATGTCTTAAATAAGGAAGAGTATAAAAGATTTATAGCTTCAGAGAATAATTTTGAGGAACCTATTCTTATTGTTAATCAAGAGGAGGCTATAGCAAAAGAATCACTTTTTTCTAAAAAGAAGAATATATGGAAGTATTATGCAAAAAATGTAAGAGATTTTGGATTTGCTTCCTCAAGAAAATTTATTTGGGAACGACAAGCTGTTCAAGTTGGATCA
>MDTG01002362.1_pt1 | contig 10364 bp, 14 predicted proteins | sample 811421 | NCBI WGS metagenome assembly MDTG01 (sample SAMN05326645, study PRJNA326480) | marine metagenome | isolation source: seawater | place: Pacific Ocean: South East | collected 2011
AAATTATTGCTCATTATTTGATAAATATACATGAATAATATAATTTTGTATCAGACAAATGAACACATTTTTCCTAATTTTTATTGGTTTACCCGCCTTGGAGATATTTTTAATGATTAAAATAGGAGGTGAAGTAGGTGCATTGAACACCGTAGCACTTATTTTTCTCACAGCAATAATTGGCCTTTATTTTGCAAAAATTCAAGGTGTTCAGACCTTAAGGTCAGCAGTATCAAGTGTTTACCAAAATAAAGCTCCAATTTACGAAGTGATTTCTGGTGCATCAATAGCTTTTGCAGCACTATTGTTAATTATACCTGGTTTTTTTACAGACTTGATAGGCTTCTTTTTTTTAATCCCATTTACAAGAAATATTTTTTTTAGGTTAGCTATTAAAAAGGAAATTAAAAAAAATGAGAGTAAAAATAATAGAATTATTGACGGAGAAATAATTGATAAAGACAAAGATGAATTATAAAATAATAGGTAAATATATAAAAGAAATAAATTTCGAAATTCCAAACCCGGAAACTTTTTTCTCTTTAACTAAGAACATTGCTAATTACAGAATAAATATTGATATTAAAAGCAATCAAATAAAACGAAATATTATTGAAATTTTAACGTCTTTACAATTAATACCTACAGGAGATGATTTTGAAAAAATAAATACTAAAATAGTTTTTTCTGCAGTTGTTGAACTTTTAAGTGATAAAATCGATAAATCTGAAATGGAAAAAATTATTTTAATTAATGTTCCATCTGAAATATATAGTGAATTAAGAGGAATTTTTGTATCACTTTTTGAAAGTTCTGGCTTCAAGGATATTAAAGTAAATAAGGATGTAGATTTTCAAAAGCTGTTTAAGACAAGGAAAGTTCAGTAAAAATTTTTTTTCAATTCTCTTTTTAAAAATTGACGATGTTGCTTGATTTCGCTTTCAGGTATATTGAAAATGTTTTTATTATAGTTTTTGTCTTTAATTATTTTTTGGTCTTCTTTCTTAGCTGAAAGATTAAACTTAGGCTCCTTAACACCTAATAAATTAATGTAGACTTCTCTTAAGAGTTCGCAATCTAGTAAAGCATTATGTTTCGTTCGTCTCGAAATATCTATATTAAATTTTCTGCAAAGTGAATCTAAAGAGTTCGAAGTGCCTGGAAATTTGTTTCTTGCTATTTCGAGTGAGTCGAAAACAAAATTTTTGTCGACTTTTTCTTTTTCAATATTTTGTAGTTCTCCATTTAAAAAACCTAAATCAAAAGGAGCATTATGAATTATTATTTTTTTTCCCTTAATAAAGTCTAGAAACTCATCTGCCACTTGGTCAAATGTTGATTGATTTTTTAAAAATTCTTGTGAAAAACCGTGTATATCGAATGCTTCCTTTGGGACATTTCTTTTGGGATTTATCAACTTATGAAAGACTTTTCCTGTAGCAATAAGATCTCTAGTTTCTACACACGCAATCTCAACAATTTTATGTCCTTCTTTAAACGATAAACCTGTAGTTTCCGTATCTAAAAATACTTCATTCATATTGTTCAAATATATCTAATAAATTTTTTTTTAAAATCATAAAATTTTTTTCATTAACAATTACATGATCACAGAATTTAACTTTTAGGTTGTCCTTAATCTGTTTATTATTGAGAACATTAAAAAGTATGCTCGAACCACCCTTTTTTTTAAATCTTTTTAATCTTATTTTTTTATTAGCTTTAATAAAAATTATTAAATCAAAAAATTTCATTAGTTTACTTTCAATTAACAAGGGTATCTCGAAAAAAATAAATCTTTTTCTTCTATTTTTAATGAAAAATTTATTCATTTCTTTTCTTACTAAGGGATGAATTATTTTTTCAAGTTTATTAATAGCGGCTCTATCGTGTAGAATTTTTTTTCTTAAAGTTTTTTTTATGTTATGTTTTTTGCTTATTTCGAAATTTTTATAAATGATTTTTTGAAATGAAACTTTTTTATATAATTTATTAACTGTTTCATCAGCACTAAAAAGAGGGCCTTTATGTTTGGCAAGTATTTTGCTTGCTGTTGATTTGCCTGAAGCTAATGAGCCAGTTATACCGATTTTTTTCATTTAAGATTATTGTGCAATAGTTCAATTAATTTTTGATCAATTTCAGGATTTATTTTAGTCCATAAATAAAAAGATTTCTGTCCTTGATAGATGAACATATCTAACCCATTAAATACTTTAATATTTTTATCTTTGAGGGATTTTAATGTCTTGGTCTCCAATGGATTATAAATAGTGTCTATGTAAATCAAATTTTCTTTCACATCTAAAAAGTCAAAGTTAAAATCGTTACCGTCTTTTAAGCCTAAGCTTGTTGCATTAATGATAACTTCAAACCTTTTGATGCTCTTTTCCAAATCTTTAAACTCTATAATATTTAAAAACTTAAACTTCTTTTTTAAAAAAATACATTTTTCTAAAGTTCTGTTTGAAATAGAAATATTTCTTGCTCCAGATTTTTGTAAGGACAAAATTACTGAAGGAGACACACCTCCTGCTCCGATTACTAATACATTTTTTTTTGAAATTTGATCAACTTCCTTTAAAAACGCTGCTTGTAAACCAAAAACATCTGTATTTTCTCCCACTACTCTATCATGTTCATCTAAGAAAATAGTATTTACTGAGCTTGTAGTTTCCGCATCGTTAACTAAACGATCTAAGCAAGAAACTATTTTTTGTTTAAACGGTAAAGTTACATTTACTCCACTTAATTCTCCTTGCTTGATCTTTTTTATTATAATCGACAACTCTGTTTCTTTGATTTGATATAAAGAGTACTCTGCATCTATATTATATTTCTTAAACCAATAATTATGAAGAGTTGGCGAAAGTGAATGTTTAAGGGGATTTCCAATAATTCCAAATTTTTTAATCATCTTTTATATTCTTTTATATAGTTTATTATCTCTTTTATAGGCAAACCCATTATAGAATTTCGGTCACCTTTAATATGCTCGAATAATTCTTGGCCTTGAGCTTCTATCTGATAAACGCCGTAGGCTAATAATGTTTTTGTTTTAATTTTTTCTAAATATTTTTCAAGATCCCTTTCCGATAATTTCTTCATTTTGAGCTCAGAGCTATCTGAATAATTCCAAATCATAGCACCATTTTTAGATATGCAAACAGAACTGATTAAAAAATGTTTAGAATTATTTAATCTTTTTAAAATTTCAAAAGCCTCTTTTCTTGACTTAGGTTTGTTTATTATTTCATTATTATGAACAACAACACTATCTGCTCCCAACACAAGCATTTCTGGGTGATTAGCGCTTACTTTTACTGATTTAATCTCAGCTAAATTTTTCGACACTTCTTGGGGATCTGCGCCTTCGGATAGTAGTGATTTCTTTATTTCATCTTCATCAACATTAGATACGATTACTTTATTGGATATGTTATGTTTGTCTAAAATAACTTTCCTTACTCCGCTTTTTGATGCTAAAATTATCTTCATTTGTTTTTTTTTATTTCAATAATTTTTAATATTGAGGCGGCTGTCTCCTCAACTGACTTTCTCGTAACGTCAATAATAGGCCAATTGTTTTTTTTAAATAAATTTTTAGAGTCTTCAATTTCTTTTTTTATAAATTGTAAATCAGTATAATCCTTTATATTATGGTCATTCATTATTGCTACCCTATTTCTTCTAATGTCAGCTAACCTTTCAGGATCTGCAACTAAGCCAATAATGCAGGACTTAAAATTATTGTTTAGATCTTTTGGTATATCTTGATTTGGAATTAAAGGTATATTTATTGTCCTATAGCCTCGATTAGCTAAGTAAATTGATGTTGGAGTTTTGCTCGTCCGACTCACTCCTAATAAAATTACATCAGCATTACTTAGATCATCTATTTTTTTTCCATCATCGTGCGCCATGGTAAATTGTATAGCTTCAATCCTCCTATAGTAATCTTCGTCTAACACATGTTGGGCGCTAGGTTTGTGTATCGCTTTTTGATTTAATAGCTTTGAAAAGCTTAGGATTAAATTGCCAAGAATTCCGAAACAAGGCACTTTATTTGCTTCGCTTTGTCTTGAAATATACTTAGCCAACTTGGTCTCTACAATTGTATATAATATTAGTGAATTTTCTGCATTGTTACATTCGTTGATTATTTTATCTATTTGTTGTTCGGTTCTCACAAATGCATATTCTTTTTTTTCATACTCAAAATTGGCAAATTGTGACTTTAGTGATAGAAAAATTCTATCGAGAGTTTCACCTGTAGAGTCAGACACAAGATATACATTGTATTTTTCGTTCATATAATTGTTAATAAATAAACAATAAACGATGTTTTTACACTTATCTCGAAAAAAGATTTAAAAAGATTAACATTAATTAACATTGTTTAAACATTTTGTTCGATGTTAATAGTTTCATTCTACTAATGTTTATAAAATTATAAAAGTATGAAAATAGACCTTTTTTCTTCAACGAAGCTATTTTTAGAATGTATAAATTATGTATAAAAAGTTGTATTAGTAATAAACAAGACCTATCACAGTAATTATGTTTCAAAGTTTTTTATTATATATATGAGCAATCTTAAAAAAATTTTAATGAATAAAATTTCTTGTAAACACGTATGGTTTATGAGACAAGCAGGTAGATATCTCCCGGAATTTAGGAAAATTAGAAAAAAAAATAAAAATTTCATTAAACTTTGTCTTAATAGTAAATTAAGTTCCGAAATAACATTGCAACCCATAAAGAGATTTAATTTAGACTCAGCTATAATTTTTTCAGATATTTTAATGATTCCTTATGCTCTTGGACAGAAAGTAGAATTTGAAAAAAATAGAGGGCCAAAACTTAATAAATTTAATTACAAAACATTTTTAGAAACAGGAGAAACAGATTTTTTAAAAAAGCTAAACCCAGTTTACAAAGCAATAAAAAAAGCGAGAGGAAGATTGAAAAAGGAAAAATCACTTATATGTTTTATAGGGGCTCCATGGACATTAATCGTCTATATGTTTCATCTTAAAAATTCAAAAGATAATTTAAATATAAAAAGATTTAGATACAAAAAAGGGGAAATTGATAAAATTATTAATAAATTAATAAAATTTTGCTGTTTACACATAAAAAATCAAATTAATGCTGGCGCCGATGTTGTACAAATTTTTGATTCTTGGGCAGGATTAATTCCAATAAATAAGACAAATGCATATTGCTATCTACCTAATGCAAAAATTGTTAAATTTTGTAAAAAAAATCAAATTCCAAATATTTGTTTTCCTAAAGGGATAAAGAAAAGATATGAGAGATTTAACAAAGTGGTAAAACCAGATGGATTGAGCATAGATTTCAAAATAGACCCTATGTGGGCCAAGAAAAAACTTAAAGGTGTTGTATTGCAAGGGGGATTAGACCCTAGGAAATTATTATCTTCCGAAGATGAAATGATTAGAGGAGCGACGAAATACATTAAGACATTTAAAGATATTCCGTATGTTTTCAATTTAGGACATGGTTTACTTCCAGAAACAGATCCTGGTAAACTAAAGAAATTAATTAAATTTTATAGGAATTTTTAAGATGGATAAAGATCACCCTAAAGTTAAATTTGGAAAAACAGGAGTTTTGATTATTAATTTGGGAACCCCAGACTCAACGAGTTGGTGGGACATAAGAAAATATCTAAAAGAATTTCTTTCCGATAGACGGGTTATAGAACTAAACCCAATCATTTGGCAATTAATTTTGAATTTATTTATTTTAACGTTTAGACCCTCAAAGACTGCACATGCATATAAAAAAATCTGGATTAAAGAAACAGATCAGTCTCCATTATTATATTTTACAAAGAATCAATCAGATAAATTAAAAGAAAAAATTGGTAACGAAAATGTAATCGTAGATTTCGCAATGAGGTATGGAAATCCAAGCATTAAATCTCGGTTATATACATTACAAACAAAAGGTTGCGAAAACATAATAATCTTTCCTTTATATCCGCAATATGCAGCTGCAACTACAGCTACAGTTTGTGATGAAGTTTATAGATCTCTAATGAAAATGAGATGGCAACCTAGCTTACAAATTGTTCCACATTATGAGAGTGAACCATTGTATATTGAAGCAATAGTTAACAGCATAAATAAGAAGTTAAGTGAAATTAACTGGGAGCCAGAATTAATAATTTCCTCATATCATGGAATACCAAAATCTTACTTTGACAAAGGCGACCCATATCATTGTTATTGCCATAAAACCACCAGGTTAATGAAAGAAAAGTTTAATAAAATTAAAATTGAAACTACATTTCAATCAAGGTTCGGACCACAAGAATGGCTAACACCTTACACTGACAAAACTATTGAAGACTTGCCCAATAAAGGTATAAAAAATCTACTAGTTATTTGTCCAGGATTTGCCTCGGATTGTGTTGAAACTCTTGAAGAAATAAATATACAAGCCAGACAAAGCTTCCTTGATAATGGGGGGCAAAACTTTGATCTAATACCTTGTTTGAACGATAATTCCGATCATATTAAGCTATTTCAAAATATAATCAGTAAATATTTGTAATTAATGAATTGGTACTTGTTATTTAAATCTTTACATTTAATCGCAGTAATTTCATGGATGGCTGGTTTACTATATCTTCCTAGAATTTTTGTTTATCACACCGAAGCCACCCATGACTCGCAAAAATCAATTTTTAAAATTATGGAAAGAAAGCTTTACAATTATATAATGATGCCAGCAATGATTTTGTCTTGGCTTTTTGGTCTTTTGCTAATTCATACTTTAGGATTTTCAATTTTCTCTGAAATTTGGATGCAAATCAAGGTTATAGCTGTAACCATAATGACATATTATCATTTCACATTAGGAAAATATTTAAATGATTTTGCGAATGATAATAACGAAAAATCATCAAAATTTTTCAGAATTTACAATGAAATACCTACAGTTTTACTTATTGTTGTTATATTTGTTGTAATTTTTAAGCCCATATTATAGGGGTTGAATTTCTTAAAAAAAAACATATATTTTAAATACATTTCTCAATCTTATAAAATTTCATGAATTTAAAAGAATTAAAGCAAAAAAATCCTGCAGAGCTTATTGGTGAGGCTGAAAAGCTAGGTATCGAAAACCCTAGTACTTTAAGAAAACAAGAGATACTTTTTGCAATTTTAAAAAAATTAGCTGAAAAAAATGAGCAAATTACTGCGACTGGAGTATTAGAGGTCCTCCAAGACGGCTTTGGCTTTTTGCGGGCTATAGAGTCAAATTATCTCCCCGGGCCAGATGATATCTACGTAAGTCCAAGTCAAATCAGAAGGTTTGGGTTACGAACAGGAGACTCTGTTGAAGGTGAAATTCGAGGACCTAAAGATGCAGAGAGATATTTCGCATTACTAAAAGTTAATAAAATTAATTTTGACGACCCCGAAAAAGGTAAGAATAAAATAGCCTTTGATAATCTTACCCCTTTATATCCAAATGAAAGAATTAAGTTAGAAGTAGAGACAACAAAAATAGAAAAGAAGCCAGATAATACCGCTAGATTAATTGATCTAGTAAGTCCGATTGGGAAAGGTCAAAGATCGCTTGTTGTTTCACCGCCCAGAGCTGGTAAAACGATTATTCTTCAAAACATTGCTCAATCAATAACTGCTAACCACCCAGAATGCTACCTTATGGTTTTATTGATAGATGAAAGACCAGAAGAAGTTACAGATATGCAAAGATCGGTGAAAGGGGAAGTTGTTGCTTCCACTTTTGATGAGCCTGCATCAAGACATGTTGCAGTTGCTGAAATGGTTATAGAAAAAGCAAAAAGGTTAGTTGAACACAAAAAAGATGTAGTAATATTATTAGACTCGATTACTAGGCTAGGAAGAGCCTATAATGCGGTAATACCTAGTTCAGGAAAAGTTTTAACAGGTGGTGTCGACGCTAATGCACTTCAACGACCCAAGAGGTTTTTTGGAGCTGCTAGAAATGTTGAAGAAGGCGGATCACTTACAATTATTTCAACAGCTTTAATTGATACAGGAAGCAGGATGGATGAAGTTATTTTTGAAGAATTTAAAGGAACCGGAAATTCTGAATTAATTCTCGATAGAAAAGTTGCTGACAAAAGAATTTATCCTGCTCTGGATATTACCAGATCAGGCACAAGAAGAGAGGAATTGTTATTCGCTAAAGATGAATTATCCAAAATGAATGTACTTCGAAGAATTATAAGTCCAATGGGCACTATGGATGGTATCGAATTCTTAATATCAAAATTAAAAAACACAAAAAACAACTCAGATTTTTTCGACTCAATGAACAAATCAGCAAATTAACTACTATTGAATTGTTTGATTTTTAAAGTTCACTTCATGTAAGTAAAAACTAATAATATTTTCTAAGGTATCAATTTTATCTTCCATAGTTACAGCTTCCAATAGTTTTTGCTTCTCTTCATTTGTAACAGGAGAGATCATAGAAAGTGTATTTATTTTTTGAATTTCATCTAATTTTTCAAATTCTTTCCAATTTAATAGAAGACCGTTTTTTTTAAAAAATATTTTTGCTTTGCTCATTAAGCTTTCTGAGTCCTTTTTGTCAGATAAGTTTTTTAAATCATATTCAAAATTCTTATAATCCACTTTAAACTCTCTATACAATTTATTATTCTCTATCTCTTCTAGGATTTCAAATCTTGTTATACCAGTTAAGTTAATTAGAATCCTTCCATCCTTGCTTTTTTGTAGATCGCTAATTTTACCTAAACAACCTACCTTGTATACTTCATCACCTTCTCTTTGAGACTGAACCATGCCCATTAATTTGTCTTTTTTAAATGTGTCGTTTACTAAATCCAGGTATCTTTTTTCAAAAATATTTAATGGAAGATTTGTCTTTGGAAAATAGATTACACCGTTTAACGGAAATACAGGAATAATTTTAGGGTAAATTTTCATGAAGTTATTATAGTAAAAATTTGTCATCACTGATAGCGACATTTTATTTATGTTGACCATTCTAAAGGCCGTATATTATACTTCTTATACTAGGCGGGCATAGCTCAGTGGTAGAGCGTCTCGTTGCCAACGTTAAAAACATCGGCAATAAACTCAACAAGATAGCCATTTTTTTAATAAAATAAAACTGTTGGCACACTCATGACACATTAAGTATAATAAATTCATGAAAAATGTTTTTCTCATATTTGGACTTTCGATAGTATTATCAGCCTGTGCTTACGGTCCGTCTAATTACTCTGAGTGGATACAATATCAAAATACCGAAGGAGGATACAAATATCAATCTAGAGCGGTACCTGAAAGATCAGCCTCAAATACTTTTCAAGGAGGTTACTGGTCTGCTCATCAATCTCAAGAAGCAGCAAACACCTTAGCTTTGAATGGTTGCTCAAAAAATTATAATGATTGCGTAATTACCCACGAAGGATCAAAATATGTATATAAAACTAAGCTTGAAAAAATTAATGAAAAATATTCTTCAACAAATAACCATGTAAGAGCTGAAAAAGAGTGTAAAGAGTTAGGCTTTTCTGCTGAAAGTGATTTATCTTCATGTAAACTGAAATTAATAAAATCATTTAATCAAGAAGCAGCAGAGGAAAGAAAAATTTATTATGCCGAAGAACAAGCCAAAGCAGCTCAACGTCAAGCAATTGCTGCAAAAAAAGAGGCCGAAGCGGCTGAAAGAAGAGCTAGAATAGCTGCAGATGAGAGAAGCAGAAAAATGATGGAAAGAGGTTTAAGAAGCCTTAGTGGGGAATGCAGTTTATTAGCAGGTACATGTAAATGAGAATAATAATTATATTTTTAGTTACACTTTTTTTTTCTGTTAAATTAAACGCAGCTGATATGCAAAGTGTACACAAAAAGTGTATTGAACTAGGTTTTAAAGAAAAAACTAATGAACTTGCAAATTGTAAACTCGAGATTCTTCTTCTGGAGAAGAAAACAGTTTTAGAGGAAAAACAAATCAAAGCTGCAGAAGCCCAAGCAGAAGCTGCTAGAGCAACAGCTGAGGCTACAGAGGCATCTGCTAAGGCTCAAAGAAGTTTAGCGAATACTGCATCAAGCAATAGAGCCCAAGAACAAATGGACAGAGGTTTAAGAAGTCTTAGTGGAGAATGCAGTTTACTAAAAGGAAATTGCTAATAAAAATTCTCGACACACTCACGACACAGTTAGCTTCGAATTCAGCTAAAATAGCCTCTTGCTTAATTTTAAAAAAGCTAATAATTTCAATATAAATTAATAAGCGGGCATAGCTCAGTGGTAGAGCGTCTCGTTGCCAACGAGAAGGTCGAGGGTTCAAGTCCCTTTGCC
>MDTG01139066.1_pt1 | contig 10364 bp, 8 predicted proteins | sample 811421 | NCBI WGS metagenome assembly MDTG01 (sample SAMN05326645, study PRJNA326480) | marine metagenome | isolation source: seawater | place: Pacific Ocean: South East | collected 2011
GTCCTGATACCATAATTGAAGATATCAAAAAGCTTCAGCCAGGAAATTTCCTAGAATTAAATTTAAAAAATAATGATTTAAAAATACATAAGTGGTATAATATAAATATTGAACCTGATAATTCAAAAAATATAAATGAGTGGAAAGAATTAATATTATTTAATCTTAAAAAAGCTGTTAACAGGTCAACTTTGTCGGATGTACCTTTGGCATGCGGTTTATCTGGTGGATTAGATTCACAGTCAATTGTTGGTATTTTATCCAATAAACATAAGCTTAATACTTTTTCAATGGCATTTGAAGGTTATGAAAAGGGGCATTTAAATGAATTAGATGAGTCAAGAATTTCAGCTAATTACTTTAACACTAACCACACAGAAATTATAATAAATCAAAATGATTATTTCAAAGATTTAGACAAGATGGTTTATCATCTTGATGAACCGTATGGAGGAGGTTTGCCTTTATGGCATATTTTTAAGGAAGCAGGAAAAAATTTTGGTGTAATTCTCACTGGACTAGGCGGTGATGAACTTTTTGGTAATTTTGGAAGATGGTCTCTTTTAGAAAGGACGTATTTCAATCATACAAGAAATTATTTTCAATATAAAAAACTTTTTTTTGATAGGAAATATTTTTTTACAGATAGTTTAAAAGATAATTTATTGTTAAACGAAAATAACAATCTCATAAATACATCTCATTTTTTATTTGATAAATTAAAAAATTTTCCGTCAAAAAATATTAGAGATAAAATTTTTAATTTAGATTTAACAAATCAATTACCAGATGAATATTGTAATATGACCAATAAATTTTCTATGGCAAATCAAATAGAATCTAGAGCGCCTTTTTTAGATAATGATTTAACTGATTTAATGTATAGAGTGCCACAAAATTTAAGAACAAATAAAAAAGATTTTAAATATCTGTTAAGAGAAACAGTTAAAGACATTTTGCCAGCTCAAAATTTATATAACAGAAAAAGAGGGTTTGTTGGATTAGAGTCTCAATCAATTAAACATAATTTCAAATATATTAAAAATGAGCTTTTTGCAGAAAAAAAGATTAAAAAGGATCAAATATTTAATTTTGATCAACTGAAACAATTCCTTAATAGCTATGAAAAATTTGGAAAATTTGAGCATACAAATGACTTAATATTTAAAAAAACTTATAATTTTAAATCGCTTTGGGCATTAATCATGTTCCAGAAATGGCATGATATTTTTATAAATAATTAAAAAATAAATTTTCTTGAAAAATTAAAGCTTTTTTTTAAAAAATAATATGGCCTTGATAGAAAAAATAACAACATCCCAACCTTTATTTTAAAAAATATTTTTTTTTCAATTATTTCAAATATAGGATCAATATGACTATATTTTTTAACAATCTCAAGAGCCTCAGTATACCTTTTCTTTAAAATTAAAATAGCAAGCATGAGTAAAATACTTCGTAAATCTTTTTTAATTAAAAATTTTTTTTTTCTTAAAAAAGAAATATTTGTATAAAACTTTGTTTTTTTATTAATCAAATTCAGACTTTTTCTTTGAAGGAAAGTAAATGAATTATGCAATTTATAATTAGACTTTATAGATGAAGAAAAAACAAATTCCTCAATTGAATAATCATTTTCCATAAAATTTAATATTTCTGACAACTTATCTTCATTTTTATAAAAATTATATAATCCAGGCTCAAATTCAGCCAATAATATTTTCTTTCTTATTTTAATTGGTATTGATTTAAAAACTTTAAGATCTATTCCTTGTAAGTCTAGTTTAATTAGATCAATTTTATTTATTTTATTTTCTCTAATTACTTGACCTAAAGTTTTGGTTTGTACTTTTAATTTTCTTTTTATTTCAAATTTATTTCTGAATGACCAGTTTTCAAGTTCTTCCATATTTGGATTTAATAAACTGCTACAAAATACTGATTTTGTAATATTGAAATTAACTTTCTTTTTTTTATCAAACACAATCTCGTTAATAATCGTACTATTTTTATTTTTATTATCTTCGATGTTTTTGTTAGCATCTAATTTAAAGATATGTGAATAACGGTGTAATTTTTTCCAATCAAGTTTAGGATCACCACCTGCTCCAAGGTCAAATAAAATTGGCGGGTTTTTATCAAATATTTTATGATTTAATAATAAATTAATCATATATTAAATCTAATCAATCAAACTAAAGAAATTTTTCATGACTTGCTCAGTTAAATTATTATCCACACCTTTATTTTCCATATGAAATTGAACACCAATAATTTTTTGTTCTAAATTATATATACCTTCTATTTCTCCGTCTTGCGATTTTAAAAAAATATTTAAATCATCACCTAATTTATCAATTACTTTGCTATGAAAAGAGTTTACTTTATAAGTTCCATTTTTAATAAGATCGTTGGCTTCAACAAAATGTATCATTCTTTTTAAATTCAATTTGTCCCCTTCTAAACCTTGATGATTTTCATTAAATTTTAAAGTTCCATTAAAGAAACCATTTACAGTCCACATTCCACAGCAAATTGCAAGAATGGGAATATTTCTTTCAATTGAATGTTTCATTACTAAATTTTCAAATTTTTTTATTTCATCAGTATACATTCTATAACCACCAGCAAATATTATCGCATCTGGTTTATTTAGATCCAAGTATTTATCAACTGAAAGTCCTGAGAATGGAACTAAATTCACTGTTGCATTATATTTCTCAAAAAAAGGGTAATATTTTTGTTCAATTGATATTAATCTATCAATTTTAGTTTCAAAAAACCTTGGTGTCATTGCAAATTTGTACATATTTTTAATATTAATAATTTATTCTACTTAAACAATGATTTTAATTATAAAATAAATAATCTTCATATCTGCCTCCATTTTTAAGTGGAGTGTCATCATATGCTGGAATAGAATAAATTAATTTTTTAGAGGTAAATTCTTCTTCATCAAATAAACACGAAATAATATTGTTTAACAGCTTGCTATTGGTGGTAAATTTTTCATTTTTAAGTTTAGATATATTTTTCGAACATATGGACGAATTGTCAAGTATGGAACCAACTGTATAAAATTTATCCATTACATAAGCTAATTTTTTGTCGTCATTATAAGTTTTCATAATATTTTCGTGAAATTTAACCTCTTTGGAGGATTTAAGTAGATTTGGTCCATGATCACCAATTATAATTAAAATACCATTAGGGTCATATTTTCTAATGTTGGAAGATAATTCATTTATAATTGAAATTGTTTTTTCTCTGCTTTGAATAAAATATTCCCTCCAATTTTTTGTGCTATGTGTTGGATGAGAATGAGTAAGTTGATGAAATAAAACAAATTTATTATATGAATTTTCTCTCTTTATAAATCCTGTAATATATTTTTCAAATTTTTCCAAGGAGTTGAGTTTTTCCGAGTCATCTATTCCTAATACTAATTTTAAAAATTCACAATAATTAAAAAGTTGTAAATGATACCATGGCATTTTGAATTGACAATAATTTACATAATATGTTTTGTAAATTTCATTTGATAATTTAATTGATCTAAATGTAAAATAGCCATCTACAAAATTTCCTGGAGGTCCAAAATGAGAGTCGTGGAAACCTGTGAATATTCTATAATTATTTTTCCTAAGAATATCAAATAAAGGTGTATTTTTCTTTCCACTAAAATATTGTTGCTTATTATTTTTCCAAAGTTCTTGGTCAATAGCTAAAAGTGAATTTAATGAATTTCTTGTACTATAATCATCTGAGAAATGATTTTTAAAAACTGTAAAATTATTTTTTGCTAAAGTATCCATATATAGACTTTTTTCAACTCCGATATGATTTTTAACTACATCATCTGTCATTAATGACTCAATAGAATAAATATATATATTTGGAGTTTTTTTAAATTCTGACTTTGTGAATTCTACTTCTAGATTCTTTTTACTCAAAAAATCATTTATAAATACCTGAATATTAAATAAATAAAATATATTAAAAAAAATATAGACTATTATTACTGTTTTAAATATTTTGATATTTTTAAAAAAAATAAAAATTAAAAATAAATATAAAAAAAAATATAATAAAATATTAAATATCTTTTCTAATCTGGGTAAAATTGTAAATTCGGAAGATATTGAAATATTTATTGAGTATAAATTATAAAAAAGAATTATTATTAGAAAAAAATTAAATAATTTAATAAAATATTTTTTTACAAATATTAAAAAAATAATTTCTAACAAAATTACACCATATAAAAAACTATAGATTAATATTATTGATATTAAAGAATTCTCATCTAATAAATTCTGTTTAATTATCAATAAGAAATTGGAACTTACTAAAAAAAAGAATAACAATTTTAGTAAAAAATTATTATTTGCTTTATCTTTCATAAATTTAAATTGAATAGAAATAACTTATAATTAAATTTTTAATTTTTTTAATATTTAATTTATTCACTTTATATTTCCTTGATTAAAAATTTAATTCATATAATAGTTGATTTATACTTAATAATTATGAAATTTAAGAAAATTATAATAATAAATTCAGTTGTATTTTATTTTGCTTTTACTAGCATTGCTTATGCCTATCTAGATCCAGGCACAACAAGCATTATACTAAGTACAATAATCGCTTTTTTTGTTGCAGCCTGGGGATATATAAAATTATATTACAATAAAATTAAAAATTTCTTGATGAAACCTTTTAATAAAAAAAAATAATTCCAGATTAATAAAAAAAAATAATATTGAACTATACAAAATCTTCAAAAGCTGAAAATTTAAAAATTCTTAATAATTTTAAGTCAAAATATTCTGTTCCTAATTTTTTTTATATTCAAAAAAAAAAATTAAAAAATAAAGATAAAATTATAAAAAAAATATTAAAAATATTTAAAAAAAAAGTTATAATAAGATCTTCTTCATTAAATGAAGATAATTTTAACAAAAGTAATGCTGGTAAATTTTTATCTATAGGAAACATAGAACCTGACTATAAAAAAATATCAGATGCGATAAATAAAGTTGCTACTAAGTTAAAAAAAAATGATCAAATAATAATTCAAGATTTTATTGACAATGTTGATTTAAGTGGCGTTATTTTTACTAGAGATCCTAATAATAACTCACCCTATTATATAATTAATTATGATAAGTCAAAAAAAACAGATTTAATTACATCTGGTATTGATAATCCAACAATTGAAACAAAAATAATTTATAGAGAAAAATTCAGAGATAGCAAATTCATCAAACTTTTAGAGGTAATTAAAAGAATCGAAAATATTTTTGGTTCAGATTCTTTAGATATAGAATTTGCTATAAAAAAAAATAAAATTTACATTTTTCAATGTAGAAAATTAATAATTAAAAACAAAAAATACTTTGATAAAGAAATTAAAGTTGCACTTAATAATTTAGAAAAAAAAATAAAGAAATTAAAAAAAACTAATCCTTTTCTTCCTGGAAGAACAACTTATTTTAGCAATATGTCAGATTGGAACCCAGCAGAGATGATAGGGACGAAACCAAATCCATTGGGTATATCTCTTTACAGTGAGTTAATTACAAATGAGATATGGGCAATTCAAAGAAAAAATTATGGTTATAAAAATGTTATACCAAACCCACTTATGATAAATTTTGCTGGCTCACCTTATATTGATATTAGAACAGACCTTAACTCTTTCCTTCCAAAAGAATTAGATCAAACTTTTCAAGAAACAATAATTAATGATTGTCTTGATAAAATAAAATCAAAACCTGAAATACACGATAAAATTGAATTTGAATGTATTCAAACATCGAGTGACTTTGAAAAATATAAACTAAATTCTAAATATTTAAAAACCTATGAAAAAAAAGTTTTTAGACTAACAGATGAAATTATTAATAATAAACATATTATTAAAAAAGAACTTGAAAAAATTAAAAATTTAGAAAAAAAAATAAATGAGATAGAGAAATCTGGATTAAGTACGATTCAAAAAATTTATTATCATGTATATTTTTGCAAATATCTGGGTACCTTGCCATTTGCGGGTGCAGCAAGATTGGCTTTTATTGCTACGAAATTTTTAAAATCATTATTAAATCAAAACCAAATTACTCATCAAGAAATTGAAAAATTTTATCAACAGCCGAACTCTATTTCAAATTTAATTAAAAAGGATTTTGTCAGACTAAAAAAAAAAAAAATTACTAAAAAAGAATTTTTAAAGAAATATGGGCATCTTAGACCTCAAACATATAATATTATTTCTAAAAATTACAAAGATGGATTTAAAAGTTATTTTAATTTAAAAGAAAATTTAAAATTAAATATTAACAAAAAGGTAGGAATAAGTAATAAAGTAAAAAGAATAATAAAAAAAAATATAATTAAAAACAAATACTCTTTTTCAGAGAATGAATTTACTAATTTTGCAATTAACTCAATCCATGCTAGAGAGTACTGCAAATTCGTATTTACAAAATCTATTGACAAAATTTTTTCTAATATAAAAGATCTTTGTAATGAAATTAATATAAAAATAAAAGATATTAAGTATTCAAATATTGATACTTTTTTAATAAATTTAAATACTTTAAGTCCAAAAAAATTTAAGGATATTTTAGAAAGCGAAATAAAAACTAATAAAAAAAATTTTAAAATTTTAGAAAAAATATTACTTCCAGATATTATTTTTAATGAGAAGGATATTTATTCATTTAATCTAAAAAAAATTAAAGGTAATTACATTACAAACAAAGAAGTAACGTCAGAAATTGTTGATTTAGAAAAAAATAAATCAATTTATAAAATTAAAAATAAAATTGTATTAATTGAAAATGCAGATCCTGGTTATGATTACTTATTTTCATATAATATAAAAGGTTTAGTAACTAAATATGGCGGAATAAACTCTCATATGTCAATTAGATGTTTAGAACTAGGTATTCCATCAATAATTGGAATTGGAGAAAAGAATTTTGAGACAATAAGAAAATCAAATAAAATTCATATCGATTGTTCACAGGGAATTTATAAAATAATAAATTAGATTGAAATTTTTTTTTTAAATTCGTTGTACTTTTTTGAATGATAATTTTTAATATTTTTTAATATAACTTGATTATACTTTACCCTTTCGCTGTAAAATTTTTTTGGTATTAATTTATTAAAAAAAATAATTATATAGACAAGAATATTAGATACGGATCTGATCTCAAAAGTTTTTTTATTGAAACTTAATCTTGATAAAAGTTTATAAAAATTTATTAAGAATATTTTAATTAATTTAAAAATTAGAAATTTATTATAAAATTCAAGATATTTTAATTCTTTTAGTGAAAAATTAACTTTATTTGAAAAATTTATATTAATTTCAATACCAATAAATTCATTTAATTTTGATAAATTGTTACCTCTAAAAAAATCCTCATAATCAATAAATAATACCCGATTTTTAATGTTTAAATAATCTCTCAAAATAAAATTATAATCGTAAATTTTATAATTAGTGCATTGAGCAAAATTTTTCACATTCGTTTTATATAATTCTTTTAAATCCTTGTTCACATATTCATAAAAATTTAAATTATGTTTTTTTTGTAACCCTTGAAAGTATGCTGAGTAAATTATTGAACTGGGCTCTCTAAAAAAAATTATATAACGGGGATTTTGAAATAAGTTTTCTAATAAATTAAACCTTGTATTAACATCATTAAAACCATTAGATTGATGTCCAATAATTCTCTCATGCGAAATTATAATATTTTTTTCTTTAATATTATTTACAATATTGCAAATATTATTTTTTTTTATTTCATCAGGTTTTGATAAATAATCTAATAAAATTTCTGTGAATTCATCTGGTGGTACAAAAAATTTAAAATTTTCTTTTTTTATTAACTTCAAGTTTTCTTGAAGAAGTGTTGAACCAGTTTTACTAAATGCGATGTGAATAATAAAGTTTTTCTTAATATGAGTTGGTAAATTATCGCTCATTTAATTTATTAATTCGTTAAATTAATATCCACCACAAAAATTTGACAATGAGTTTAAAAAATAATTATGTCTAAAATTATTTGATGTAGAAAATTTTATCTTCATTTAAAATTTAAATAGTATAACAAAATAATTAAGTGTTAAAAAAATTTAATAGACTATTATTAAATTTTTTTGGTTAATTATTGCTTTAATTAAAATTTTTTGACCAATCATAAAAAAGTTTTAAGCCTTTTTTTAAGTTTACTTTAGCAGTAAAGTTAATGTCTTTTTTTAAATTGTTTATATTAGCATAACATCCATTGAAATCGCCAGGTGTTCCATCTAATTCTTTGATGATAATTTTTTTATTTAGCAAATCTTTAATTTGAAAAAGTAATTGTTTTATTGAGATTTTTTTACCTGTTCCAATATTGTAAATTTTATTGACTGTTTTTTTTAATGATACAACATTGTACCATGCAGACACTACATCATCTATGTAAATAAAGTCTCTAAATCTATCTAAACTACCTTTTACTTCTATCAAAGATGATTTCAAAGCCATAGTTAAAAAAATATTTATCATACCTAACGACTTATTAGTTGGGTCTTGTCCTGGGCCATAAATATTAAACATTCGAAAAATATTCCATGAAATATTATTTTTTTCACAGATACATTTTACATAATTTTCTCCAGCAAGTTTTGAGACTGCATAAAGCGATTTAGGTTTACATGGTGAAATTTCTTTAAGTTGGGGTGTAAAATTATTTTCCTCATATACATTAAAAGTTGATGCATAAACAAATCTTTTAATTTTCATAATTTCTGCAAATCTTAAAATATTCAATGTTATTAAAATATTTAATTTTAAATCTTTTTCAGGATCCTTAAACGATAAAGCGGCTGAAGGTTGGCCTGCACAATGAAGTATCACATCAATTTTTTTTTTAAATTTAATTTTTTTAATTGAATTTATCTTTGTTAGATCGCATTTTATATATTTCGCTTTATTATTTTTTAAGCTAAACCTATTTTTTTTATAATCTAAAATTGTTACGTCATGTCCATTATTTAGAAATTTTTTTGCGAGATTTGATCCCAAAAAACCATTACCGCCAGTAATTAATATATTCATATATTTTTCTTTATTATTGCTAACAATCTTTTCATAAATTTCTTAGGCCCACATGTAAAAAGAATTCCGTTTTTTAGAATACCTTTGTATCCACCTTTTACATAAATTTTATGCGTCAGCAATGATTTATAAGCTTTATTGTATTCTTTATCATTATTAAAAATTACCAAAAGATAATTAGACCTACCTCCAATTACTCTCAAATTAATTTTTTTTAGTTCATTCTTTATAAAGTCTCTTCCTTGTTTGACTTTTATAATATAATTATTCACTAATTTTTTATTTTTAAGAAAATATATAGCCACCTTATCAACCAAAAGATTGCTCTCGTAGGATAATCTATAAGTATCTAAAATTTTTATCATATTTTTGTTAGACAAAATATAACCTAACCTTAGAGATGGTAACCCAAATGATTTTGAAAATGTTCTTAAAATAATTAAGTTTTCATATTTTTTTATTAAACTAGAGGCTGTTTGTGAGCCATACATATGATAGGCTTCATCCACTACCATTAAAACTTTGTGTCTTTTACATAATTTTACTAATTTTTCTAAATCCTCCAAGCTTAAATTATCTTCTATGGGCTGATTTGGGTTAGGTAAAAATAAAATTTTAATCCCTTTTTTAATGCATTCAAAAAGTTTTTTTTTTTCTAAATTAAAATCTGTATCGTAGGGTATTGGTAAAATTTTTATTTTAAAAATTTTTGAATAAACAGCATACATAGCATAAGAAGGGCTCAAGTATGCTATTTTATCGTTTGGTTTTAAAAAAATTTCAAAGATTGATTTCAAGCTACCATCTATTCCTGAGGATAATAAAATATTTTCATTTTTAATTTTTAAGTAATTTGATAAATGTTTATAAATTAAATTTTGATCAGGGTATTTTCCAAGTTCATAATTTTTTATTTTTTTAAATATTTTTGATAATAAATATTGTGGAAAATTTTCTACTCTTTCGTTTCTATTTAATCTTAATCCTTTAATTAAGTCTCTATTTTCTGGAATTCTGACTCTCGTAATTATATTTGTATTTTCATATACAAATTTTTTATTTTTTTTGTTTTTCATAAATTTTTAATTGGTTGAATTTTTTTTCAAAAAATCTTCTCTACTTATTTCCATCTTTTAACTCATAAGCAGCTACAGAATTAGAATTTAATTTTACCATTTTAATTTTAATGCCATAATTAAAAAATCTTTATATCTTTATATCCTCATTTTTTTCGACAGAA
>MDTG01275635.1_pt1 | contig 10364 bp, 7 predicted proteins | sample 811421 | NCBI WGS metagenome assembly MDTG01 (sample SAMN05326645, study PRJNA326480) | marine metagenome | isolation source: seawater | place: Pacific Ocean: South East | collected 2011
GCCGGCTGTCGCGCGGTGGCCACGCTGATTCATTCCTCCGGGCTGGATCGCTACTACGATTTTCGCGATGCGCTGCCCGAGCGGCCGGACGGGACCGAGACCGAACCGGGGCGTTTCGCGGCCTGGGATCGCGAAGCGGTGCTGGATTTTCATGCCAGGCCCGAAGGTGGTGATGGGAGCCAGGGTCGACGGAGCATCGTGCTGGTCCTGGAGAATGTGCACTGCGCCGCCTGCGCCTGGCTGATCCATCGCTACCTCCGACAGTTCGCGGGCGTTTCCGAGACCCGGCTGGACGTGGGCGATGGCCGCCTGCAACTGAAATTCGCGCCCGAACAGACGCCGCTTTCGGCGTTGGCCGCGGCGCTCGAGCGCATCGGGTACCCGCCGCACCTGGACACGCCGGATTCCGGCATCGACCGCGACCGCAACGAGCGCCGGCGGATGCTGCGCTACCTTATCGTCGCGGCGCTGGGCATGATGCAGGTCATGAGCTATGCGCTGGCCAAGTACATCGCCGGGGGGTCCCCCGAGGCTTCCGGCGGCATGGACCCCGAGACCGAGCACTTCTTCAGGCTGATCAGCATGCTGGTTGCGGTACCGGTCGCGCTTTATGCGGGTCAGCCGTTCTACCGTTCGGCCGCCAACCACCTGCGCCAGCGCCACCTGGGCCTGGACGTGCCGGTGGCGGCCGCGATCCTGCTGGCGCTTTTTTCAAGCGTGCTGATCACGCTGTTCGGCCAGGGCGAGGTCTACTTCGATTCGGTCGTGATGTTCGTTTTCTTCCTGCTTCTCGGGCGCTTCGCGGTGATGCTCGCGCGCCAGCAGTCGGGCGCCGTCCATAGCGCGCTGGCCCGGGCGCTGCCAAGCCAGGCGCGCCGGTTGACCGCCACGGGCAGCGAGGCGGTCGGACTGGTGGAACTGCAGGTCGGCGATCGCGTCCTCGTGGCCGACGGCGACGTGGTCCCGGCCGACGGGGTCGTGATCGAGGGCGACGGTTCGGTGGATGAATCGTTGCTTTCGGGCGAATCGGAGCCGCGTCCACGGGCAGCCGGCGACGCGGTGCTGGCCGGCAGCCTCGTGACCGGCGGCTCGCTGCAGCTCCGAATCGAAAAACTCGGCAGCGGCACGGTGCTCTCCGGCATCGTCGAACTGCTCGGCGAGGCACGCCGGCGCAGGCCGCGACTGGCGCAGCTCGCCGACACCGTCGCGGCCTGGTTCATTGCAATGATCCTGGTTTCCACCGGGCTGGCGGCAATCTACTGGTGGCAGACCGACCCGGGCAGCGTCATCCCGGTGGTCCTGGCCATGCTGGTCGTCGCTTGCCCGTGCGCGCTGGCGCTGGGCACGCCCACGGCACTGGCTTCGGCCACCCGGGGCCTGGCGCTGGAAGGCGTGCTGACGGCTAATCCGGACGCGCTGGAAGCGTTGCCGGGCATTAGCCACGTGGTCCTGGACAAGACCGGTACCCTGACCGAACCCGGTGCGCGCCTGGTCGAAGTGCGGCCGGGGGCGGGCATGGAGCGCGATGAAATCCTGCAACTGGCCGGTTCACTGGAGCGGGTCAGCAATCACCCGATCGCGCGGGCGTTTGCGCCGTTCGATCGCGGTCGGCAAGTGGAGACGGCGGAGAACGTCGCCGGTGCCGGTGTCACGGGCGTGGTCGACGGCCGGAGATGCTGGCTGGGTCGGGCCGACTGGGTGTCGAAGCAGGCCGGCGGCCGGTGGTCCGAACCTGGTGAAGGTATCTGGCTGGCATTGTTGATCGAAGGCGCCGACGAACCCGCTTGGCTGCGCGTGGAGGCTCGGCTCCGCATCGGTGCGCAGGCGTTGATCGAGCGCCTGCAGGATACGGGCATCCGGGTGGTTCTGGCGTCGGGCGATCGCGAGGTCAACGTGGTCGCGGTGGCCACCGCCCTGGACATCGAGGCGTTCCACGCGGCGATGCGGCCGGAAGACAAGCTTGCACTGGTCGAGCGGCTGCAGGGGCAGGGCGCCAGGGTCGCGATGGTCGGCGACGGCATCAACGACGCCCCGGTGCTGGCCGGCGCCGATATCTCGATAGCGCTAGCCGAAGGTGCCGCCATTGCCCGCACCCAGGCCGACCTGGTGGCCACGGGCAGAGATCTGCATCCATTGATTGCGCTGTTCGACCAGGCGCCCCGGGTGCGCAGAATCATTCGCCAGAACCTGATCTGGGCGCTGAGCTACAACCTCGGGGCGCTTCCGCTTGCGGCCGCGGGCCTGGTGCCGCCGTGGGCCGCGGCCATCGGCATGTCGGCCAGTTCGATTGCCGTGGTGCTCAACGCTCGCCGCCTGGGCAGAACGCGAAACCGCCGGCCGCCGACCGCCCGACCCGCGACACCTGCCGTGCTGGAAACCGCATGAAAATCATCTACGTGCTTATACCGTTGTCGCTGATGCTGCTGGGCCTGGCCGTCTGGGCCTTCTTCTGGGCGGTCAGAAACGACCAGTTCGACGACCTCGACACCCCGGCGCTGGACATATTGGACGACGACGAGAAAGTCGATGCTGCGCAGGACTCCAAAGACCGGGAACGGCGACAACGCTGAGGTGTCGCGTTTCAGGTTTTAGGTGTTAGGTGTTAAGTAAATTCAAAAGCGAATGGTGATTGCTCCGCTTGATCGAAAGCCCGAGTTCTGAAAACCTAAAACCTAAAACCTAAGAACCAACAACCAACAACCAACAACCAACAACCAACAACCAACAACCAAAAGAAACCATGACCACCTCCGCCGCCCTCCTCACCGGCCTGCTGGCCGGCCTGTTCGGATCCACGCACTGCGTGGCGATGTGCGGCGGGATCATGGCGGTGCTGCACGGCCAGGTGCCGCGCGGGCGAGACCGGCTGGCCGCCGGATTTCACGCTGGACGCCTGACCAGCTACCTGCTGCTGGGCCTGGTGCTGACCGCGCTGGGCATGCTGCCCGAGCGCCTGCTGCCGGCCGCCGCGGCCCCGGCGATGCGGATCGCGCTGGGCGGACTGCTGATCCTGATCGCTGTCTATATCGGATTGCCGGGTCGGGTCCGGGACGCCTTCGGCGAGCTGGCCCAGCCGATCACCCGGCGCGTGATGCCGTTGTTCAATCGATTGCTGCCGGCCGATACCTGGGAAAAGGCGATCGGACTGGGCCTGCTCTGGGGTCTGTTGCCGTGCGGACTCCTTTACAGCGTGCTGGCGGCGGCCTGGCTGCTGGCCGATCCGATCCCGACCATCGCGATGGTGCTGGGCTTCGGCCTCGGCACCCTGCCGCTGCTGCTCGGCGGCGGCCTGGCGGTGGCGCGCATGCGAAGTCGCATCCGTGCGCCGTGGCTGCGCGGCACCGCCGCTGGCGTCATGGTCCTGACCGGCCTGCTGGTGGCCGCCGGGCCCTGGATCGCCCATCACGTGGGTCATTCGGCGGTCCAGTTCCTGGTCGATTGCGTATCGCCCTAGTGTACCCCGTCGTTAATCCTGTAACTTTCAGCGAGTCGGAGCGCGTTTGGCGGGGTGCACTAGCCTTGCGAATGACAACCAATCAAAATTGATGCGAGTCAAAAGCAGTCCGGGCCGCGCGCCGTATGCTTTGCGCTACGAGAATACGCGCAGTGATACGACCATGCAGGCAGCCATGCGACCCAAATTCGATGCCGACCTGATCGCCAAGTACGGCGGTGCGGGTCCGCGCTACACGTCATATCCCACGGCTGTTCAGTTCAGCGATGAATTCGGCCCGAAGGCATGGCTATCGGCACTCAAGGACAGCAACAAGCTCCCGATCCCGGCCGACCTGTCGCTGTACGTGCACGTACCGTTCTGTTCCAGCCCCTGCTTCTACTGCGGCTGCAACAGGATCATCACCCGTTCGGTCACTGCCGGCCAGGAGTTCCTGGTGGATCTCGAGCGCGAGCTCGATCTGACCGCGCCGCATATCGACCACGACAGGAAGGTGCGCCAGGTCCACCTGGGCGGCGGCACGCCGACCTTCCTTTCGACCGACCAGATTCACCAGTTGATGCGGCTGCTGCGCACCCGCTTCCAGTTCGACGAAGACGCCGAAATCGGCCTTGAAGTCGATCCGCGCTCGGTCGAGCCCGCCGATATTCGCAGGCTGCGGGAAATCGGCTTCAATCGCATCTCGATCGGCGTCCAGGACCTCGACGAGTCGGTGCAGGAAGCGGTCAACCGGGTGCACGACGAAACGCGCGTCGCCTCGATCGTCGGGGCTGCGCAGGCTGTCGGCTTCGAGTCCGTCAGCATCGATCTGATCTATGGGCTCCCGAGGCAGACGACCGAAGCCTTTGCGCGCACCGTCGAGCGCATCATCGACATGAAGCCCGACCGGCTGTCGCTGTTCAACTACGCGCACATGCCGCACCTGTTCAAGGCCCAGCAGCGGATCAAGGCAGATGAACTGCCGGCACCCCCGATCAAGCTCGCGATCTTTCGCAATACCTTGACCCGACTGCTCGACGCCGGCTACGAGTTCATCGGCATGGACCACTTCGCGCTGCCCGGCGACGACCTGGCCCAGGCGCGCCGGAACGGCACCATGGTGCGCAATTTCCAGGGTTATTCGACCTGGGCCGGGCTGGATCTGCTGGCTTTCGGACCTAGCGCGATTTCCCAGGTGGGCGACGCTTTCGCCCAGAACCAACGCAAGCTCCTGGACTGGCAGATCAGCTTGCGCGAGGGCAGGCTACCGGTCGCGCGGGGGCTCATGCGAACCACCGACGACCGCCTGCGCGCCGAAATCATCAGCACCGTGATGTGCAACGGCGAGCTCGACTATCGGCGCTTCGAACGCGACTACGAATTCTCCTTCAAGACTTATTTCCGGGCCGAGCTGGAGCGCCTCCAGCCGCTGGTCGAAGATGGGTTGATGACCTGGAAGGAACACGGTTTCGAAGTGACCGCCGAAGGCCTGCTGTTCGTCCGGGCCATCGCCATGGCCTTCGACGCCTACCTCAAGCGGGAAAATAACGATTCTTCGTCATCGCGGTTTTCGCGGATCGTCTGATTCGCAAGCGGTTCGCGATCGATCGGTGATTTCTGACCGGGAGTTCCGGTGTAGGCGGGTGTTTTTTGCGCCCCTGATTTGACAGATTCGACGTTTTTCTTGGTATTCTCTGCATTAGCAGACCTGAATCCAAGGGAGACGCGCATCGTGAGCAAACCCATCTCGCTGACCGAAAAGGGCCAGACCAGCGTTTCGTGCCGCCAGTGTGGCTTGTTCGACCTGTGCTTTGCCCAGGAGGTCGCCGAATCGCGACGCGACGAGCTCGATCGCATCATCAGGCGTCAGCGCCCGCTGCAGCGCGAGGCACACCTGTTTCACGCCGGTCAGCAATTCCGCAGCGTCTGCGTGGTGCAGTCCGGCACCGTGAAGACTTACCAGCTCTCCAGCGAAGGTGACGAGATCGTGACCGGTTTTCACCTGCCCGGGGAACTGATCGGCCTGGATGCCATCGGCAAGGGTCGCCACCCGGAGTTTGCCGTGGCGCTCGAAGACAGCCGTTTCTGCGATATCCCGTTTCGTGATTTTCAGAAGATCCTCGACGAAAGTCCGAGTCTGAACCAGCTGATGCTCAAACTGCTGTCGGCCGACATGGCCGAAACCCGCGAATTGCTGCTGGTGGTCGGGCGCATGGACGCCCGGGCGCGGGTTGCCACGTTCCTGCTCAACATGTCGCGCAGGCTCAAGCGGCGCGGCGAGGATGGCGCCCGGTTCAGGCTGACCATGGACCGGCGCGACATCGCCAACTACCTCAGCCTGACCATCGAAACCGTCTCGCGCACCCTGAGCTGGATGCAGAAGGAAGAAATGCTGGCCGTGCGCGGCAAACTGGTCCAGCTGCTGGACCAGGAGGCCCTGCTCGATACGGCCGGGCGCGAGCACGAGGATCTTCTGCTCCACACCGGCTGAAGCGCCGTATACAGGGACGCCGCGCGTCCCGTATATACGACGATCTGACCGTCTTCAGTCCGGCATTCGGGTCGAGTCGACCAACTGGCCGAAGAACAGCGCGTTGGCGAACAATCGCTCGGTGCCCACCCAGTAGCCGCGGAACAGGTAATCGTCGGCAATCCGCACTACCAGTCCCGGTCCGTGACGATCCGCGGCCAGCGCCGCCGTGCCCGCCAGTTTTTCCGCAACCGGTCCGGACAGGTAGCCGGCGACCAGCGGTTCGTCTGCATACCGCCCCGGCGTGGCATAGCGGTTGCGCGTGGTTCGGAGCAGGTGGGGTCCCTGGCGAAAGACGGTGACTTGTTCATCGTCATAGCCGTATCCCAGCGGATGGGTGTTGTCCAGCGTCATGGCCAGCGCGCTGCCGCCGATCAGCGTGCGCGCATAGTCGGTCTCGAAGTCGCCATAGCGCGCCGGCTCGGCCTCGCCTTCTCCTGCGTCTTCCTCGACTGCGGCCTCTTCGAAGGACCAGTCCAGCTCGAGCGATTCAACCCATTCGGCGCTGCTGCCGAGCGCAACCAGCTGGCCGCCTTGCTTGACGAATCCGGTGAGTTTCTCGGCGAACTGGTCGCCGAGGCCGCCCCAGGCGCCGGGCGGCATGATGATGTGGGTGTAGTCGTCGAGGTCCGATGGCAGCGCATCGGCGTCGATCCGGGTCAGAGGCTGGTCGAGAATCGTATCGAACCAGTGCCAGACGTAGCCGGCCCCGTAGGAGCTGACCGCGTCACCGGTCAGCAGGATGGGCCTGGGCGCGGCCAGCACCGGTATCGAGGGGCTGCCGAGGTCGCTGCCTTCGCGCGCCAGCCCGCTGCCGATACCGGCGATTTCCACGTCGTGGCGCCGGCCCAGTGCCGCAAGCGTTTCCTCGACGGGCGGCAGATGATCGGGCTGGATGCCGTGATGAACGACGATGCTGCCGCGGCCGAAGCGCCGGACCTCGTCGGAACCGGTGAGTTCAAGCGGTGTTTCGGTGGCCTGTACCCGGTAACCACGGGCCAGCAGCGCGGCCAGCACGGCGGGGGCGCGGTGCTGTTGCCAATCGATCACCCAGGCCGTGGAAGATGCGTCCAGGCTCGGTGCGGGAAGGGTCGGAAGCGTGTCGGCAGCAAGACGCTCGCCGCGAGCCTGGAGCCTGTCGGCGCGAGCCAATGGAAGCCCGAATGCGTGCTGTAGCGGCCAGGAAGACACGTCGTAGAAGGTTTCCATAGGCAGCTCGGTAGGCGTGGAGAAGATCGCTTCTATGAAGCGGTATTGATCCTGCATCGCCGGAATCGCCCAGGCCTGGCCCGGGCCGTATTCGCGGTCGCCTATCGTGACCGGCCCGGTCACGGCGTGAACTTCGATGCCGTGTCCGAGCAGGATTTCCAGCAGCCGGCGCGCACGCATGGGATCGCCGCCGTCGCCGAGCAGCCAGCCGCCGCGGCCGGCCATTTCGCGTGCCTCGGAGAAGAAGTCGGCCTGGTGAGCGATCAGGTCCCCGGCCAGGTCGCGGCTGGCGTTGAGCGTGGATATCGATGTGCGCACCTGGTTGGCGATCGCGTCGGCGAAGCTGCGCTCGCCGAACGGCGTCTCCATCCGGTGGCCGCGCGACGAGCCCTGTTCGAACAGGATGCCGATGCCGCCGGTCAGGTCGGGGTAGGTCGAGCCCTTGCCCAGGTAGTAGTCGTCGAAGCTCTCGCGGCTGTAGTAGGGTTCGCCGGCGCGGTCGAGAATCTCGCCGTGGTATTCGGCGATCTTCCGGGTCAGCTCGAATACCCGGGCCGGGGTGGCCGGATTGTTGCGTTCCGGGATGCCGGGCTGAAAGAAGTAGCTCGAGTTGCGGCCCATCTCGTGCGCGTCCGTCAGCACGTGCGGGCGCCACTTGCGGTAGTGCTCTATGCGCTGGCGCGAAACCGGATGGGTCAGCGGCAGCCAGTCGCGGTTCAGATCGAACCAGTAATAACTTGTGCGCCCGTAGGGCCAGCCTTCGTTGTGCTCGCGATCATTCGGGTCGGCCGACGGGTTGCGGCCCTTGTGCATGTTCACCCAGTGGGCAAAGCGAGCGCCGCCGTCCGGGTTGATGACCGGCTCCATCACGATCACCATTTCGTCGAGCCAGGCGCGAACCTGTTGATCGTCGGAATGTGCGAGATACCAGGCCATGACGACTGCCGCCGAGGCCCCCGAGGCCTCGTTGCCGTGCACCGAGTAGCCCAGCCAGACCACCGGCGGACCGTCGCCTTCGACGCTTGCGCGCTGCCGGTCGGCCCGGATTTCCTCGATCTGCTGCAGGCGCTCCGGGTTGGCGAAGTACAGCAGGATCTGCTCCCGCCCGCCGTGGCTGCGGCCTATGGTTTCTATCCTGACCCGGTCCGAACCGGCCGCCAGCTCGCGGTAGAAGTCGAGCAGCTCGTGATGATAGGGGTGGCGCTCGCCCGGCTCGAAACCGAGCAGATCGGCCGCCGACGGGGCGTCGGGCGCGATCTCGATCGACTCGGGCAGGCCGGGCGGCGCGGCGTTGCCGGGTGTCGGGACGAGCAAGCCGGTCAGGGCAAGTAAAAGGACAGTCGCGAATCGCATCATGATTGGGCCAAGTGTTGAGCGGCCTGATAGCATAACGGACCTGTTCAGGCAATTTGGCTACGAGGAAATATCAGCATGAGACTCGATTCCAGGGACATTACCGATGGTCAGCCCATTTCTCCGCGTTTCGCCTTCGGCAAGCCCGACCGGGAGAATCACATGGCGCTGTCGGACAATTTGAGCCCGCACCTGGTGTGGACCGACGTGCCGGATGGAGCCAGGTCGTTTGCCGTTCTGTGTGTCGACCCGGACGTGCCGTCGGAAGCCGACGACGTCAATACCGAGGGAAAGACGCTGCCGGCAGACATGCCGCGCGTCGATTTCCTTCACTGGGTCATGGTCGACGTTCCGCCCGACGTACGCGAACTTGCTACCGGCGAGTGCAGCGACGGCGTCACCGAGGGTGGCAAGCGGAATCCGCCGGGTCCGGCCGGCGCGCGCCAGGGCATGAACAACTACACCCAGTTCATGCAGGGATCCGAGCTCGAAGGCCGGTATTTCGGCTACGACGGCCCGTGCCCCCCGTGGAACGACGCCTTGCTGCACCGCTACCGTTTCACCGTCTATGCGCTGGACGTCGAGAAGCTCGATCTCGACGATGAATTCGACGGCCCCGCCGCAATCGAGGCGATGAAAGGTCATGTGCTGGATCAGGCCACGATTACGGGCACCTACACGCTGAATCCGGAGGTCGGGTGAACCCCGACTTCCGCTTGCCGCCAGCGTCTCGATCGGGGGGTTAAAACGGGTTTTAGGTGTCAAGTGTTAAGTGTTAAGTGTCAGGCAAAACCTAACGTCAACAACCAACAACCAACAACCAACAACCTAAAACCTAAAACCTAAAACCTAAAACCTAAAAAACCCGTGACCCCCCTCCAACTCATCGTCCTCGCCCTGATCCAGGGCATCAGCGAATTCCTCCCGGTTTCGAGTTCCGCACACCTGATCCTTGTCGCCGAGTTCTCGACCTGGGGCGACCAGGGGCTGGCGTTCGACGCGGCGGTGCATGTCGGCACGCTGACCGCGGTGGTGCTGTATTTTCGCGACGAACTGCTCGCGCTGGCCCGCGCCGGGCTGGACAGGCACGGCGATCCGGTGCAGCGACGCTTGCTGGCCGGCCTGGCGATTGCGACGTTGCCTGCCCTGGTCGTCGGCGCACTGGCCGCCGATTTCATCGAGTTGTGGTTGCGCAGCCCGCTGGTGATCGCCGCCACGACGATCGGGTTCGGCCTGGTGCTGTGGCTGGCCGATCGGTACGGGGCCGGCAGGCGGAGCCTGCAAACGCTGGGTACCGGGGGTGCACTTTTCATCGGCCTGGCCCAGGTGCTGGCGCTGGTGCCGGGCACCTCGCGCTCGGGCATCACGATCACGGCGGCGCTGGCGCTGGGCCTGGAGCGCGAAGCGGCGGCCCGATATTCCTTTCTGCTGTCCATCCCGATCATCGCCGCGGCCGGCGGCTGGGGGTTCGTCAACGGCCTGGCCGACGGCGGATCCTTCGAACTCGGCCGTTTCCTGGTCGCAGCGGCCATATCCGGAACGTTTGCCTGGCTGACAATCGCGGCCTTTCTCGCGTGGCTGCGTCGATTCGGTATGGCACCGTTCGTCGCCTATCGCCTGATTCTCGGCGCTTTTCTGCTGTACTGGTTCTGGCCGATTTGATCTCGGGCACCTCTGAATAACTCTGCGCGGGCGCGTTTCGCCGGAAAAGCCGCACCTCGCGCGTTGCGCCCCTCGGCCGTAGCTACGGCTACTGTCGCTCGGGTCGCCCCACACGATCGGCGGCTTTTCCGACTGAAACTCGCTCCGCGAAGAATTATTCATAGGTGCCCCTGATCA
>MDTG01316067.1_pt1 | contig 10364 bp, 14 predicted proteins | sample 811421 | NCBI WGS metagenome assembly MDTG01 (sample SAMN05326645, study PRJNA326480) | marine metagenome | isolation source: seawater | place: Pacific Ocean: South East | collected 2011
GCTTCAAAAAATCCATTTGAGTTTTTTATAGAAGGAGAAACGATTGAATAAGTATTTACAGGATTTAATTAAATTATCAAAATTTGATACAGCAATTAGCATGTTTGAACCAAAGATTGAAAATGAAAAGGCAAAACTTGCAACTTTTGTTGAAACAGCAGAAGAGATTAAAGCATCAATTAACACTTTATATTTAGAGGTTGATGATATTAAGTCTAAAAGAACTAAGAATAATATCCATTTATCAGAGTTAAAATCTAAGTTAGAAGATATCTCAAAAAAGAATGATAATATTCATACGGAAAAAGAGTTAAAAGCATTACAATTAGAAGAAGAAATCGCTAAAGAACAAATCTCTTTTGCAAATGAAGAGATTACAAGATTAGATGCATTATCTGAATCTAAAGAAGAGACTTTAAAAGATTTACAAGAAAAATTAACTGAAGAAGAAGAATCAATTAAAGATATTCAAGTTGCAGTTGATAATAGTATTGAAGAAATCAACAAAGAAAGAAATGTTGTATATCAAGAAAGAAGTGAACTATTAGAAAAGTTTGATAATAAAATTTTAACATTCTATGAAAAAATCAAAAGATGGGCAAAAGATTCTGCTGTTGTTCCTGTAAAAAAACAAGCATGTTATGGTTGTTATATGAAAATTAATGACAAAACTTATGCTGAAGTTATTAAATCAGAAGAGATTGTAAATTGTCCACATTGTGGAAGAATACTTTATAAAGAAGATGAAACAGAAGAGGCTTAATTTTGAGCCTTTTTAGTATATTTTACTATTTACTTTTAGTCTTAGTTTATATACTAGCTCTTCCTTTTTTAGTTTTTAAAGCTAAGAACCTTAAATATAAACAAGCAATTCCCTCAAAATTTTTTTTAAGAAATAATCCTTCCTTTGAAGAAAATGGTATTTGGTTCCATTCTTGTTCAATGGGTGAAACAAAAGCTATTAAACCTTTACTTGATTATTATAAAAATGAGGCAAATGTTTCAGTTATCACAAACACTGGATTTGAAGAAGCTTTAAAGAGTACTTCAAATGTACGTTATTTACCTTTTGAGATATTTTTACCTTTTTGGATTAATAAACAAAAAGTTTTAGTTGTTATGGAAGCTGAATTATGGTTTATGCTATTTCTTTTTGCGAAGAAAAAAGGTGCAAAAACTTTTTTAATAAATGCAAGAATCTCTGATAAATCATATAATTCTTATAAAAGATTTTCTTTTTTTTATAAAAGAATTTTTAAGAATATTGATAAAGTTTTTGCACAAAGTGATATAGATAAAGAAAGACTAGAAGAGTTAGGTGCTACAAATGTGGAAGTGTTAGGGAATATTAAATTAGCACAAGAACCAAAAGTGAATAATATATTAAAAAAAGTTGATGATATCTTAATTACAGCAGCAAGTACTCATGAAAATGAAGAGAAGCTTATTCTTAATGCTTATGAAAGAGATCAAGGAAGATTAGTAATAGTTCCTAGACATCCTGAAAGATTTGATAGTGTTGATTTACTAATCAAAGAGTATATAAAAGATAAACCCTTGACTTATCATAGATACTCACAAGAAGAAAATTTTAATTCTGATATAATTTTAGTAGATAAAATGGGTATTTTAAATGATATCTTTACTATATCAGATGTAGTAATTTTAGGTGGTGCATTTGAAAAAATTGGTGGACATAATCCAATTGAACCTGCATTTTTTAAATGTAAGTTAATTAGTGGTAAACAGATATTTAATCAAAAACCACTTTTTGAATGTGTTAAAGATTTTTATTTAATTGAAAATGATGAATTAAATAAATACTTAAATAATATAAAAGATTTAAAAAAATCAGCCTTAATAAAAGCTGGTTCAATAGATCCAATAATAAAGGAAATAAATGCCTGTAAGAGATAAAGCATACAAACTATTAGCAATTCAAGAAGGAATTTCTAATTCTAAAGCAAAAGAGTTAATAGATAAAGGCTTAGTAAGAGTTGGTGGGAAAAAAGTAATGATTGCCCGTGGTGAAATAAAAGGTGATACACATTTTATTGTAAAAGAAATTGCTCCAATAAAAGTAATTTTCCAAGATAATGATATTTTAGTAGTAGACAAACCTGCATTTTTAACAGCTGATGAAGTTGCTAAAAAATATCCTGATGCTTTTTTACTTAATAGACTTGATAAAGAAACAAGTGGTGTTATGATGTTTGCTAAAAACGAATTATTCCAAAATAGAGCAATAAAAGAGTTTAAACAAAATAGAGTTTATAAAGAGTATGTTGCTATTGTTGAGGGAAAGGTTATTGATGAAATTGTTATTGATAAACCAATTCTTACAACAAAAGATAGAGGAAGTGCTAAATCTAAAATTGATGTTAAAAAAGGTAAACCAGCAAAATCAACTGTTTACCCTATGTTGGTTGAAGGTAATAAATCTAAAATCAAAGTTGTTATTGAATCTGGTCGTACTCATCAAATTAGAGTTCATTTAAACTCTGTTGGATTACCAATTATTGGTGATGGAGTTTATGGAAGAACGGCAACTAATGTTACAAGAGTTTTATTACATTCTAAAATCACTAAAATTTTTGATTATGAATTTGAAGCTAAAGAACCTAGAGAATTTAAAGTTTACGAGTTTAATTAAAATTTAAGTAAAAAAGCTTTCAAATAAAATATACAAAACCCTTATTTAAGGGTTTTGTATGTAAACTGCTAAAAATAAAAACTAAAACTAATCTTAAAAAGTACACAATTAATCTATCTTGAAGTATAAAAAACGTATAATCCACAAAATTTAAAAAATCTAGGAGTTGAGCTTTGTTTGATTCAATAACCGGTTCAATAAAAAATGCTGTTAACAAAATAAGACATAAAGATGATGTTGCTTCACTAAAGAAAGCTACCTTAGAGTTAAAGAAATCTTTATTAAAAGCTGATGTACATCATAAAACAACAAAAGAATTAGTAACAGCTATTGAGCTTGAAACTAAAAGAGTTGGAATTGGTCAAGATTCATTTATTAATGCATTAAAAAGTGAATTAACTAAAACATTAACAACAGAGGGAAATCAAGGTTTTGTTTTCTCTAATACTCCTCCTACAACGATTTTAATGACAGGACTTCAAGGTTCTGGTAAAACAACAACAACTGGTAAATTAGCTAGTTATTTAAAGCAAAGAAAGAAAAAAGTTTTAGTAGCAGCTGGCGATTTACAAAGATTAGCAGCAGTTGAGCAATTAAAACAAATTGCTGCACAAGTTGAAGTTGATGTATATTTTGATGATAATGAAACAAATCCTATTAAAATTGCACTTGCTGCAAAAGAGAAAGCTACTAAAGAGCATTACGATGTTTTATTAATAGATACAGCAGGTCGTCTTGCAATTGATGAAGAATTAATGACTCAATTAAAAGATGTAAGAGATGCTGTTAATCCAGATGAAATCTTTTATGTTGCAGATTCTTTAACAGGTCATGATGCTACAAAAACTGCATCATCATTTAAAGAACAAATTGGAATTGATGGTGTAATTCTTTCTAAATATGATGGTGATACAAAAGGTGGAGTTGCTTTATCTATTGCTTCACAAGTTGGAGTTCCATTAAGATTTATAGGTACTGGTGAAAAAATGCCAGACCTTGAAGTATTTATTCCAGATAGAATTGTATCAAGATTATTAGGACTTGGAGATATTGAAGGGCTTGCAGAAAAAACATCAGCTGTAATTGATGAAAAGAAAGCAAAAGAAGTAAGTAGAAAAATCAAAAAAGGTGAATTTAATTTCAATGACTTTTTAGACCAATTAGCAATGATGAGCAAATTAGGTTCTATGAAATCAATTATTGGAATGATTCCTGGTCTTTCACAAATGGCTGGACCTTTAAAAGATATGGATTTTGAAAACTCTGATGAGATTAAAAGGATTAAAGCTTTAATTGGTTCAATGACTGAAAAAGAAAGACTTCAACCATCTTTAATAAATCCAAGTAGAAAGAAAAGAATCGCAAAAGGTTCAGGACTTTCAGAAGTACAAATTAATAAAATATTAAAGCAATTTAAAAATGCTTCAAAAATGGCTAAGAAACTATCATCAAAAGGTGGAATGAAAGGCTTACAAAACATGATGTCTCAAATGGGACCTGGTGGAATGCCTAACTTACCAAGATAAAATAGGTTAAATATAAATAGTGTTGAGCTGTGAACTCACTTAAGTAATAGAGTTTAGATTTCAATACTATAATAAAAGTATAAAATAAAAGGAAAGAAAACATGACAGTAATTAGATTAACAAGAATGGGAAGAAACAAGAAACCATTTTACAGAATCGTTGTAACAGACTCAAGAAAAAGAAGAGATTCAGGTTGGATTGAATCAATTGGTTACTTTAACCCAGTAGCAGAGCCAAAAGTATTAAAAATTGACCAAGAAAGATATGATTACTGGTTAAGTGTTGGTGCTAAACCTTCTGAAAAAGTTGCAAAATTAGCAGCTAAATAATTAGTTGATTAATAGCTATGATTACTAATTTTATTGAAAACTATGCACGACTAATTGTTAGTGTACCAGAAGATGTAACTGTTACTAAAAAGTTAATAGATGAAACTTTTGCTGAGATTACAGTTGAAGCAAATAGTTCTGATATTGGTAAGCTTATTGGTAAAAATGGAAACATGATTAATGCATTAAAAACTATGGCAAATGGTTGTAAAGCAAAAGATGGTGTATCATATAAAATTCAAGTTATTGCTAAGTAGTTTAAATATATGAATAGTAATATATACGTAGCTAAATTAGGAAAAACTGTAGGTCTAAAAGGGCACTTAAAGCTTCATATAGACTCAGATTTTCCTGAGCAATTTAAAAAAGATGCAACTTTTATAACAAATAGAAAAATTAAATTAAAAGTTGTTGAATACAATGCAAATCGAGATGTAGTTTTATTTGAAAATTATGAAAATATTGATCTTGCTAAAAAACTTATAAATCAAGAACTTTTTTCAACACCTGAACAAACAAGAGAAAACTGTAATCTAGCAGAGAATGAATTCTTTTGGTTTGATTTAATCGGTTGTACAGTTTATGAAAATGATTTAAAATTAGGTTTAGTAAAAGATATTCATAGGTATCCTATAAGTGACTATTTAGAGATTGATACAGATGAGTCTTTAGTTACTAAAGAACTTCCAAAAACTTTTTTACTACCACATATATTTGATCAATTTATTTTAAATATTGATATTGAGAAAAAAGAAATAAATGTTAAAGATGCTTATTCTATTTTAGAAAACTCTTAGAGTTTTTTAATAATTACATCTTTTATCAAACTCTTCTTTCGTTAACTCAACTTCATACGAATTCTCTATTCCATTTTCTTGTAATTTCTTATATAAATCATTTCTAATACTATTATCTTCAAATGGACCATAATACAATTCAATTCGATTTAAATCGTCTCTACAAAGCTTTACATCACTATTAATAGAAGTAATCTTGTCTAAGTATGATTTGTACAAAGAACCTTTTATCTTAGCTATATTTATTAAGGATACAAATTTATTTTCACTCATAGGAGTCTTTTCTTTAATTTCTTCTTTTATCTCAATGATTTCTTCTTCAGCTTCTTCTTCTACTTTTACTTCAGCTACTTCAGCAATAGTCTCTTCTTTTTTCATCTCTAAGATTTTTTTACTATTAATCATCTCATCTCTTAGGTTGATAGCTTCATTTTTAAGTATTTCTAATTCTTCTTTTTGTTTTTCAAGTTCAATTTTTTTGTTTTCTAATAAAGCTTTTTCTTTCGATATTTTTTCTTCTTCAAGTGCTAAACTCTCTTTTCTTTTTTTCTCTTCTTCTTGCTTTATCTTTTTTTCTTGTTCTAGTTTTTCTCTTTTATTATTCTCTTCTTCTGCAATTATATTTTTATTTGTAAGTAGTAAAAGTTGTTGATTGAGTTTTTTAGAGTTTATATCTTTTATATTAAAGCTATTATCCTCATTAACTATTTTTTCTTGTTTTTGAACTTCTTCATTTTTTATCTCTTCTTTAGCATCAAAAAATCCCATAAAAAATAATACTGTTCCTATAATTAAAACTATTAGTAAAAAACCTACAAGTACAAATAAAATTTTATTTAAAAATGGAACCTTTTTTTGAACAGCTTCTTTTTTCTCTTCTTCTTGAGTTTGTTTTATATCTTGTGAGTTTTCTTCTTCTTTTTGTCCTGCTTCTTCTGAAATAGTAGACTCTTCAATATTTGCAGAAGTAGTAGTTTCCTCTTCTATACTAGGAGTTTCTTCCTTTATCTCTTCTTTAATCTCTTCTTCTGCCATCATCTACTCTTTTTTTAGGATTTTCTTTTTTCTTTTTGTTTTGCTAATATTTTTTCTTTATTTTTTTGATAGTAATCTCTTCTATATTTTTTTAGTTCTTCTTTCTTTTTCTCTCTATACTCTTTATCATACTCTAATCGTTTTTCTTTATTTTCTGAATAGTACTCTTTTTTTCTTTTTTTATATTCATTGATTTTTTTTACAATTAATTCTCTTCTATCATCTACATGTGCTTTTTGAACTTTTGCAATCTCTTTTATTTTATCTGCAAAATTTATACTATTAAGCTCTTTAGAATAGTCAATTTCTTTTCTTGTAGGTTTTTTACTCTCTTTATTTTTTAGATAATACTCTTTTTTCTTTTTTTTATGCTCTAAAAAATTCTTTTCCCGAAGTTTTTTTAACTCTTCTAAATTCATAGATTTACGTATTTACCTAGCTTTTTAATCTATTTACTGTATCTAACATACTATCTGTTGTTGTAATTGCTTTTGAGTTAGCTTCATATGCTCTTTGTGCAGTAATTAAATCAACCATTTCAGTTACTAATTTTACATTTGAAAGCTCAATCATTCCTTGTCTTACTCCACCAAATTGATCTGTTGTTGGATCTCCAGTTAGAACATCACCTGATGCTTCACTAACCATGTATAAAGATTCACCTAAAGGAGTAAGTCCTGATGGGTTTATAAAATCTGCAAGTTCAATCTGCCCTAGATCTTGAGAGGCTCCAGTTGATGAATTTGTAGCTGTTACAATTCCATCAGTTCCAAAGGTTACATCAGTAACATTATCAGGCACAACTATTTGAGGTGATAACTCATAACCATTACCGTTTACTATAGTTCCTTCAGAATTTAATTTAAAAGCACCGTTTCTTGTATAAGCTGTTTCTCCACTAGGAAGAGTTATTTGAAAAAATCCATTTCCTTCAATTGCTAAATCTAAAGTATTTGAAGTAAGTTGTAAATCACCTTCACTAAAGTTTTTCTGAATACCAGAGATTCTTACTCCAAGACCTGTATCAATTCCAGTAGGATTTCTTGTTGTTTGTGTAGTTTGCCCTGCTGTATAGTTTAAAGTTTCATACATAAGGTCTTGAAATTCCGCTCTATCTTGTTTAAAACCGCTAGTATTTACATTTGCAATATTGTTTGATGTAACATCAATTTGATGTTGCATTGCATTCATACCCGTAGCTGCTGTGTAAAGTCCTCTAATCATAGTTTTTCCTTTAGAGTTTTATATAGTTATCATTATATTTTAACAAGAATTAAAATTAGATAAATCTAAAAAATTATTTTTTACATATTAAGTGAAAATTTAAAACAAATCATATATAATAAGTGATATTTTAAAATTATAATAAATAATAAAGGGTTAAGTAATGAAAATTCTTATAGTTGATGACAGTTCTACAATGCGAAGAATTATTGGAAATGTAGTCATGCAATTAGGTTTTAAAAAAGAAGAATTCGATGAAGCTGAAGATGGTGTTAAGGCGTGGAAACTTCTTGGAGAATCTCAATATGATGTAATTTTAACAGATTGGAATATGCCAAATATGAATGGTTTAGAACTAGTTCAAAAAACTAGAAGTGAAGGTGGACATATGAAGACACCTATTATTATGATTACTACTGAGGGTGGTAAGGGAGAAGTTATCACAGCTTTAAAAGCTGGCGTTAATAACTATATTGTTAAGCCTTTTAATGCAGAAATTTTAAAAGAAAAGCTTGATGGAGTATTAAAAAAATAACATAAGGTTTTTATTATGAGTATGAGTCAAGAAGAAATTGAAGCTTTAATGAATGGTTTAGATATCGTTGATGATGAAGGTTCAGCTGTTCAAGAAGAAACTCCAATAGTTCAAGAAGAAGCACCTGTTGTAAATACTGAAGAAATTGAAGAATTAATTTCTCAAAATGAAAAAGTTGGTGTTGAAGAAACATCTGAATTACTTGAAAACAATAATGAAGAAGTTGTAGAAAATATAGAAAATACAGATTCTGAAGTAGTGAATAATAATGATATTGATAACTTACTTAAAGATTTAGAGACAAGTGAAGCGAATGAATCAGAAAAAGAAGAAACTGCAAGTAATTTAGAAGAAATCAGTGAATTAGAAGTTGAAGAAATTGATACAAAAGAGATATCAGATATTACACCTAAAACTTTCGATGATGAAGCAGCTGATGAAGAAGGTATTGTTGAGTCAACTTCTTCAAAAGTTCAAGAAGAAAAAATTTCACAAGATAAGAATCATGATAATGATGAAATAGGAAAAGTTTGGGCAGATTCAAAAATAAATGAAGGTGTTTTCCCTTTTCCTGCTGATCATGATACGAAAGTTGTGAACCAATTAAGCCAAGTTGCGAATGATTCAGAAGAAAAAGGTTCTCAAATATTCGATGTTTTAAGTTTGTCTTTAGATAATAATAGTGAAACAAGAGATAAAGTGAAAAGTTTTGAAAGTTATATCGCTTCAGACCTCGAACTACTTAATTCTTTAAGTGCAAAATTTCCAAATATAGAGATTTTTAAAACTCAAATAAAAGCTGCTGAAGAAATGTCTACTAATTTGAATGATATTACAACTAGTTTAAATGCAGAAGATATGAAAATTTTTGAAGCAATGGAATTAATGCAATTTAATGATATTAATAGACAGAAAATAGAAAGAGTTATGTCTGTTATTAGAAAGCTATCTTTATACTTAAATAATCTATTTGAAGACAATGGTACTAGTCAGGAAATTGCAGTTGCTAAACATATTCATGGGGATTCAACTGATGACTTAATTGGTGAAGATTTAGATAAACTTATAGATGAATTTGCAAAATAAAAGGTAAATTATGAATCAAGGAACATATCCATTAGCTGCATCAATGATTAATCAAATTAATCGTTTAGATCAAATTAGTAATAACTTAGCAAATACTAATACTCATGGTTTTAAACAAGATGGACTAACAGAAACTACTTTTAACCAATATTTACAAAGAGCACAAGATGAAGGTTTTACACCTACAAAGATAAATACAGTTACTAATAATATACCTAAGATTGATGCAATGTATATAGATGGTGAAGTAGGAGCAATTGCAAGTACTGGAAATAAATTAGATTTTGCATTAGAACAAGCTGATACTTTTTTTAAACTACAAGACCAAAATGGTGATATTGTTTATACAAGAGATGGAGCTTTTAAAAATTTAGATGGTTTTTTAGTTGATTCAAATGGAAATAATATATTAAATATTAATGATGGTCCAATTGAAGTAGATGGAAATGTAAGAGAACAAATAGGCGTAACTCAAATAGCTTTTTCTAATTTGGAAAAAGTTGGAAACAATAGTTTTAAGCTTAAAGATGAAAATGAAATTGCTGTATTTGATAATAATGATGGTTTAATTGTAGAAGGTGCGATTGAAAAGTCTAATGTAAATTCAGTTACTGCAATGGTTGAATTAATCGATGCACATAGAAGATTTGATCAATCTCAAAAAGCTATTAAAACTATTGATGAATTAAATGCAACTTTAATAGAAAAAATTGGGAGTAATACTAACTAATGGACGCAAGTAGTATAACAAGTACGCTTTTTGATAATTTAAATTTCAGAGCTGAAAGACAAAAAGTAATTTCAAGTAATATAGCAAATATAAATACTCCAAATTATAAAACAAAAGATTTAACATTTGAAAGTGAATTAAAAAACGTACAAAATACACCTGTATTAAAACTGTCACAAACTCAAGGTAATCATTTTTCAAATGTTCAAAATAGTACCTCTGTTAAAGGACCAACTTTAGAAGAAGTAAAAGGTTTAGAAGAACAAAATGATGGAAATAATGTAAACCTTGATACACAAATGAGTGAAATGTCAAAAAATAAAGTTTTATTTGATGCTGTGCAAGCAGCTATAAAAAAAGATTCTACATTATTTAGATCAGTAATTGAATCATCTGCTAAAAACTAAATAGGATAAGTAATATATGGATCAACTTGTAAAATTTGTAAA
>MDTG01192777.1_pt1 | contig 10363 bp, 9 predicted proteins | sample 811421 | NCBI WGS metagenome assembly MDTG01 (sample SAMN05326645, study PRJNA326480) | marine metagenome | isolation source: seawater | place: Pacific Ocean: South East | collected 2011
TAACAATTAAATTAAAATGGTTCAACAAATAAATTTATTTTTGATCAAAATAAAAAAAAAAATGATAAAAATTGGAATAATTGGAGTCGGATACTTTGGGGAAAAACATTTGATTAATCTACTTGAACTCAATAAGATATTTAATGTAATCGGAATATATGACCAGAATACTGAAAGAGCTAAGGTTATTTCAAGAAAATACAATGTAAAAAAATTTGACTCTATTGAGCGCATTACTCAAGATTGTGACGCAGTAGATATAACTACTAGCACAGATAGTCATTATGAAATCATGAAATTATGTGTCCGTAAAGAAAAACATATTTTTTTAGAAAAACCTGTTTCTGAGAAACTAGAAGAAACAAAAGAGCTTACAGAAGAAACAAAAAACTATAAAAAAATAATTCAAATAGGGTTTATAGAAAGATTTAATGATGCTTTTCTATCAATATCTTCATTAGACTTTTCCATTAAAAAAATAAAAGCTATTAGATCCGGACCTATCACAGAGAGAAACGAGAAAAGTTGCATTATTCAGGATATGATGATTCATGACATTGATATAATAAATTACATAATTGATAGTTCTATAAAAGATGTTTCTATTGAGAGGAGTTCAACACAAAATAAGGTGATATGTGAACTAACATTTGAAAACAACTGTACAGCAGAAATAAAAGCAGAAAGATCAGCATTGATTAGTAGAGACAAGTCTGAAAGAATGATTACTATACAAACAAAAAAAAATGAAGAAATTTTAATAGATCTACTTAATAGAAAAATTTACTGGAACGAAGAGGAGTTAGAAAAAATTATAAAAAAACCAAATGCTTTAAAAAATGAATTAACCTATTTTCATGATTGCATAAAAAAAGGAACTAAAAATAAAATCTCAATACAATCAGCATACAAATCAGCAGTTATAGCTTCTAAAATAAATGAAAAAATTAATGCACTAACATTATGAAAAAACTATTATTGATTATAATCACCATAATACTAATAGGTTGCCAAAAAGAGCTAGAAGCTGAAAGGGCGTGCTTTGTGTCTGTAGAGGAATTCACATACTTATCTAACGATGAAGAAAATATTCCATTTTCCCAAGAACACCAATCTACCCGAATAAGTGATTGCTGGGTAACATTCAATGGCATATTTCTTGGAGCATTTGAGACACCATCTACAATACCAGTGTTATTTGAAGGGGAAATAAATGCGAAACTGTCACCTGGAATCAAAGTTAACGGAACCGCTTTAAATAGAATTATTTATCCATTTTATAAAGAATATGAAATTTCCACAGAAATTAACTTTGATGAGAATATTATATTAAATCCAACAACAGAGTATAAGGAAAATACAAATTTTAAGTTGTTAGAAGAAGGTACTTTTGAGCTAGGTAACATGTTAGAAAAAACAGAGAATAGTGACACTATACCATTCACACAAAACGAAGAAGTTTTTCAAGGCCAAAAATCTTGCGCAATACATATAGATAGCGAAAATCCTTTTTTTCAAATAAGAAATATAGAATCGTTGTTTTTTGAAAATTACTTTGAAAGTATATTTATAGAATTGGACTTTAAATCTTCAATACCTTTTCGCGTAGGACTTATTACCAATGGAGACTTAGACAATAGACAAGAGCATATGATCATTTTTGAGTCAAACGAATGGAAAAAAATGTATCTAGATATCAGTCCATTAATTGGCCCAGAGGGAGCGGTGTCCAGCTATCAAATTTATTTTGAAGGCTCTCTCCCAGAAAATACAGAATCTGGCTTTGTCCTTTTAGACAATATAAAAATTGTACATTAAATTATGTCAAAAAAAAAAGAAACCTTAAAATTTATTTTTTCTGACCTAATAAGTTCCATTTTAGCATGGAGTATCTTTTTTTATTTTCGCAAAAATTTAGAAGGTAAAAGTTTTGAAATAGATGACACCAACTTCTTAATTGGTACTGTCTTTATTATTTTTTGTTGGGGAGTGATTTACACCTTATCAGGAAGGTATAAAAATGTTTTTAGAACATCTAGACTACAAACTTTTTACTCAACATTTTTCCAAACTCTCATTGGCTGTGCACTAATATTCTTCACTATCATCATTGATGATATAAAATACCAAAATAACTACTACTACTACTACTACTCTATATGCATATTATTTGTAACACATTTTTCAATTACATTTACATCAAGATATTTCTTAAGTTCTATTATTATAAAAAAAATAAATTCCGGAAAAATAGGCTTTAATACTATTATAATTGGTTGTTCAGAAAAAGCAATAAAGATTTTCGAAAAATTAGAAAATAGCTCTAAGTCAACCGGAATGAAGATTATTGGATACATTCAAACAGAATCTGACACAAAGGATTTATTACAAGGAAAAATTCAAAAAATAGGAAACCAAAAAGAAATTGCAAGAATATTACAAGAATATAATATTGAGGAATCTATTATCGCCATTGAAAACACTCATCCCGAACAAATAAAAAGCTTTCTTTATGAATTAAATTACAATAACGTGATTGCAAAAATAGTTCCTGAAAAATCTGATATTTTTTCAGAAAGAATTAAAATGGAATCCATGTTTGCGCCTGCACTTATTGAAATACTTCCATCCTCAATGAAATTATGGGAGATTGTTTTTAAGCGATGTTTTGATATTTTATTGTCATTAATTTTATTGATTTTATTATTACCATTCTTTATAATCGTATCAATACTAGTCAAAATATCTTCACCAGGACCCATATTGTACAGACAAAAAAGAGTAGGAAAAAAAAGAAAAATATTTAATATTATAAAATTCCGATCTATGTACACAAACTCTGAAAAAGAAGGGGTACCTATGTTAACAAAAGAAAATGATTCTCGCGTCACAAGTTGGGGGAAAATCATGAGGAAATACAGAATAGACGAGCTACCTCAATTTTATAATGTGCTAATTGGAGAAATGTCTTTTGTTGGCCCACGTCCAGAAAGGAACTATTTTGTTGAGAAAATTATACCATTAGCTCCTCACTATAAATTAATATTCAAATTTAAACCAGGAATCACATCTTGGGGAATGGTCAAGTATGGATACGCCGACAATGTAGAGAAAATGATTGAACGATTAAAATATGACATTATTTATATCAAAAATCTATCTATATTTAATGATATAAAAGTAATTGCTTACACTATAATCATAATCCTTCAAGGAAGGGGAAAATAAAAAATATGAAAAATATATCTATCATAGGAGCGGGAACCATGGGCAATGGAATTGCTCATTGCTTTGCACAACAAGGTTTTAACGTAAATCTAGTAGACCTGTCTTTAGAAAATCTAGAAAAAGCAAGATTAAAGATTTTGAAAAATCTTGACAGAATGATAAAGAAAAATAAAATATCTGAAAAAGATAAGGAAGAGACTTTATCTAGAATTTGTTTTGAAACTACATTAGCAGAAAATGTAAAAAAAAGTGATTTAGTTATAGAGGCAGCTACTGAATCAAAATCTATAAAACTAAATATATTTAAACAATTGGATGAATTGTGTGAAGCCAATACAATACTAGCAAGTAATACTTCTTCTATATCTATCTCTGAAATCGCAAATTCAACAGGAAGACCAGAGAAAGTAATCGGAATGCACTTCATGAATCCTGTTCCAATTATGAAGTTAGTTGAAGTAATTAAAGGTAAATCAACATCTAACGAGACAACTAATAAGATTATAGATCTATCTAAGACATTAAACAAAATACCTGTACTTGTAAATGATGCCCCTGGATTTGTTGCTAATAGAATTTTAATGCCCATGATAAATGAAGCAATTGAAACATTAAATCAAAAAGTATCTGGAGTAGAAGAAATTGATACTGTAATGACATTAGGCATGTCCCACCCTATGGGACCACTACATTTAGCTGACTTCATAGGATTAGATATATGCCTTTCAATCCTAAATGTAATGTATGATGGGTTTAAAAACCAAAAATACAAACCTAATGAGTTATTAGAAAAAATGGTTAAAGAAGGTGATTTAGGAATAAAATCTGGAAAAGGATTCTATACATATAAAGGAAAAGAAAAAACTGTTTCCTCTAGATTCAAAAATTAAATATGTATACAGAATTAATTGAAAAAAGTAAATTAATAACACTAGAAGAGGAAAGTCATACATATAGTCTCTTTGATTCAAATATTGAATTTAAAAGTGTCACTGAATTTATACATGGTTTTTTTAAACCTTTTGAAGAACAAAAAATTGCAAAAAAGTTAACCTCAACGCACCCCAAATATTTAGAAAAAAGCCCCGAAGAATTAATTGAGAGCTGGAATAAAAAAAGAGATAGAGGCACATTAGTTCACAAACAGATTGAAAATTTTATAATACACAAAAAAAAAGAGGAATTTGACCCTAAAACAATGCAGGGTATAAACTTTTTAAATACAAAATGCTTTAAAGATTCAAATATCCTTATACCTGAATTAATTATATACTCAGAGAAACTAAAATTGGCAGGAACTATTGATTTAGTTATTTACAATAAACTAACAAACCAAATCTCATTAATTGACTGGAAAACAAATAAGAAAATAAATCAAACATCTTTTAGAAAATCGGAAACAGGCTTAAAATGGCCAACTAAAAAGCTTCCTGATTGTAATTTTACACATTACAGTCTACAACTATCAATGTATCAGTATATCCTAAAAAATGTATACAAGGTAGATGTAAATGGAACATTCCTTATCCACTTAAAAGAAAATAAATTTGAAGTATATAAATGTCCATTTATGGAGAACACAATTAAAAATATGCTTCTTGAAGATTAAATTTTATTAAATAAAAAATAAAAGCAGTAAGCTTTTTTTAATAAAGATTTTTTATTTTAATAAAAACATAAACAAACCACACATAAAATTATGTCACAAATATCAAATCTTAAATTCATTAACCACTTAACCAATGACATTAATTTATTAGAGAAATTAATAGAGGATGAAAAATTAGAAGATTTTGGACGCATTGGTGCCGAGCAAGAATTTTGCATTCTAGATAACAATTTTAGAGCAAACCCTATAAATAGCAGCTTGCTTAAAAGATTTAACACAAAAGATTTTGTCACAGAAATTGCAAAATTTAATATGGAGTTAAATATTAAACCAATAGACATAAATAAAAATTGTCTAGAACAATTAGAAAATATTCTTCTAAAAAAAATGCACTTAGCTTCAAAAAAAGCAAAAGATTTAAATTCCGAAATTATTATGACTGGAATATTGCCCACAGTCCGAAAACATGACTTAAGATTTGAGAACATAACGAAAAATAAAAGGTATTTTGAATTATGTGAAGCTATTAACACTATAAGAGGAGAAAAGTATAAATTAAGAATACGAGGACTTGATGAACTAGTTTTTCAACATGACTCCCCATTAGTTGAAGGCTGTAACACGGGATATCAATTTCATCTACAGATAGGCCCAAAAGATTTCACAAAAATGTATAATATATCTCAATTGATAGCCGCTCCAGTACTAGCAATTAGTACAAACTCTCCCCTTTTATTTGGAAAAAGACTCTGGCATGAAACAAGAATTGCTGTTTTTCAACAATCCACTGATACCAGAATTATAGGAAATTATCACCCCGAAACACTGCCAAGAGTAACATTTGGAAATGAATGGGTTAACAAATCAATTATTGAAATTTTCAAAGAAGATATTATCAGATATAAAATATTACTTAACAAACTAACCAAATCGAACCAGAAAGAAAAAATTCCAAAAATGCAAGCACTTTCATTGCACAATTCAACTGTATATAGGTGGAATAGACCTTGTTATGGAATTTACAAAGGAAAACCTAGTTTAAGAATTGAGTCTAGAATGTTCCCATCAGGACCAACAATATTAGACCAAGTTGCAAATTCTGCTTTTTGGTTAGGATTGATGATCTTTTACAAGTACAATCATAATGATTTCATTGGTTCAGAAATGGAATTTAGAGACGCTAGGACAAATTTTTATGGAGCAGCTCAACAAGGTATTGACTCAACATTTAAATGGTTTAATGGAAAAAGAATTGCTGCCAGAAAACTAATCTTAAATGATTTAATCCCAAAAGCAGCGATAGGGTTAGCACGTTTAAACATAAAAGCTGAAGATATTGACAAATACTTAAATATTATTAAAGAGAGAACAATTTCTAGACAGACAGGATCTAGATGGATTATAGATTCTTTTGATAATTTAACAAAAAAAGCAAGCACACAAAACGCCTTAACAACAATAACATCTGAAATTATAGAAAATCAAAATTTAAATATACCTGTACATAAATGGAAAACCAGTAAGCAAACAACTGTTATAAATAACCCATCTAATTTATTAGTAGAAGAATGCATGGATAGATACATCTACTCTGTATATGAAAATGAGCCCATAGCATTAGCACAAAAAATTAATGAATGGAAAAAACATAATTATATAGTAGTAGTAAACCGACAAGGTGAAGTTACTGGGGAGATTACTAAAAACGAATTAAATAATTTCAAACAATCAAAAAATACATTTGTAAAAGAAGTTATGAATAAAAAAGTAACTACTATTCAACCTAATGAAAAGATATGTGAGGCTATTAAAATAATGAATCAAAAAAACCTGTCAATGCTTCCCGTTTGTGAAAAAAAACTATTTATTGGGATGTTACAAAAAAAGTTTTTAACTCAATATGAGCTCAATAAAAATGCCATCAAAGAAGAAAATATACTATTTAAACAAGAAAATAGAGTAATCGGAAATTATCATACTGGAAAATCTAAAAAAACAATATTATTCATATGTGGAATACATGGTAATGAATTATCTGGAAAAAAAGCACTAGAGAATATATTTACACATTTAGAAAAAAATGAAATTGAAATAAATGGAAATATAATTGCATTACAAGGGAATTTAAATGCAATTGAAAAAAAAGAAAGATTTATCAACAAAGATTTAAACCGAATATGGAAAACAAAGAACATTGAAAAATTAAAAAACATTAAAATATTAAAAAATGAAGATTTAGAATTGAAGAAAATTCATTCAATTATTGAAACAATTATTAAACAAAAAAAGAAAGAAAATCTAATCATAATTGATTTACATAATACATCTTCTCAAAACGGTTTATTTACCATAGTAAATAATGAAAAAGAGGCAAAGATTGCATCATTTATAAATATTCCATGTATAACCAAACTATTCACAAAGGTTAGGGGTTCTTTAGCCCAATACTATAACTCTAAAGGAATAACTAGCTTAGTTTTTGAAGGCGGCACAATTGGAGATCCTGCATCAATTTACAATCATGAAACAGGAATATACCAAGTTCTAGAGAAAATGAAATTTATAAAAAAAACAGATATCCCAAAGAAAATTATCGAAGAAGACAAAAAAATGAATTTTGTTTTAAAAAAAGAATATATAAAATATAAAGTGAAGTATATTCATAAAATTAATTCTGAGGATAATTTTATAATGAAAAGTAATGTTGCAAACTTCCAAGATGTGAAGAAAAATGAAGTACTAGGAGTTGATAAGGAGGGGGAAGTCAAATCTCCAATTAATGGAAAAATACTTATGCCATTATATCAAGCACAAGGATCTGAAGGTTTTTACATTATTCAATAAGATGAAGAAAAACATAAGTTTACTTTTATTACAAGCTAGAAAGAAAAATGACCTAATGATAAAAAATGAATTAGACTGTTTTTCAAAATCATTAAAAATAGAAAAAAAACAATTTACAATTAGAGACCTTACTAGAGACAAAATTAAAAAATCTGAAATACGAAAACATGATTTAATATTAGTTGGAGGCAGTGGAGATTACTCTATCGCAAAAGGTGGAGATTTTATGAAACAAACAATGGACATAATGCAATACTTAGTTTCTTTTTCTAGGAAAACATTTGCATCATGTTGGGGTTTTCAAGCAATGGCAAGTGCAATGGGCGGAAAGGTTATTAATGATTTAAAATTAGCAGAATTAGGAAGCATAAAACTAAAACTTACCCAATCAGGAAAAAAAGATCCTATTTTTAAAAATATATCCAATAACTTTTTAGCACAAATGGGACATGAAGATATTGTGATAAAAAAACCAAAAAATGCAATAATTTTAGCATCTTCAGATAAAATAGAAATAGAAGCATTCCGATTTAAAGAAAAACCTATTTACTGCACTCAATTCCATCCAGAATTAAGAGTCAACGATTTAAAGAAAAGAATGAAATCATACCCTAAGTATGTACAAAAAATTCTAGGGATATCTGAAAAAGAATTTATTGAAAAGCACTGCTTTGAATCAAAGGAAGCAGAATCTATACTGACACATTTTGTTAATTTTTACTTCTCTTAAATAAAAAGTCAATTAAATCAATCAACCTGCTAGAATAACCATACTCATTATCATACCAACCAACAATTTTAACCAAATTATCAAAAGAATAGGTCAGCTGAGAATCAAATATACATGAATAATTATTAGATATTATATCAACTGACACAATAGGATCACTAGTATAAGATAAAATTCCTTTCAAGTTAGATTTTGAATTAAATTTAAAAAAATCATTAATTTCAGAACACGAAACTGATTTTTTAGTTACACAAGTAATATCTATTAATGAACCATTAGAAACCGGAACACGAATACCACAACCACCTATATTTATTGAAGGGAAAATTAAAGAAAGTGCTTTTGCTGCACCAGTAGTTGTTGGGATAATAGAACTAGGTGCAGATCTAGCCCTTCTTAAGTCTGAATGAGGTGAATCATGTAGTTTTTGATCTCCTGTGTAGGAATGAACAGTAGTTACATAAGCCTTCTCAATACCACAAAAATCATTTAGAATTTTAATCATTGGGGCTGCACAATTGGTAGTACAAGAAGCATTAGATATAATTTCTTCTGACCCATTTAATATTCTATGATTCACTCCCATTACCACCATTTTAATATTTTCACTTTTAGGAGGGGCTGTTAGTATAACTTGCTTTGCACCTGACTTAAGATGCTCAGAAGCTTTTTCATATGTAAGCCTTTTTCCACTTGATTCAATTAAACAGTCCACATTTAAATCTCCCCACGGAAAATTATTTTTATCATTTATTCGAAAAACAGGGACTTTTAAATTATTTATAATTAAACTATTTTTTTCAAAAGAAACTTTTCCTTTAAACACCCCATGTATCGAATCATATTTGAATAAATGAGCCAAAACCTCAGGAGAAGCTATATCATTAATAGCAACTAACTCATAATCTTTATTTGAGGATATTAATCTTGTAAAAACCCTACCAATCCTTCCAAATCCATTTATGGCAATTCTTTTTTTCATAGATTAAAATAAATGTTTCTCCGCATGATAAGAAGACCTAACTAAAGGTCCACTTTCAACATATCTAAAGCCTAATTCTAATCCAATCTTTTTAAAATAATTAAACTTTTCAGGAGTCACATATTCAGCTACTTTTAAATGTTTGTTTGTAGGCTGTAAATATTGTCCTAAAGTTAATATATCTACATGATTATCACGCAAATCACGCATAGTTTGTAACACCTCCTCATCCTTTTCTCCTAAGCCCAACATAATACCTGATTTTGTTCTTTTAATACCATTTTCTTTTAAATATTTTAACACAAATAAACTTCTAGAATATTTTGCTTGTATTCTAACTTTCTTTGTTAATCTTTCTACAGTTTCTAAATTATGGGAAACAACCTCTGGTTTTACATCAACAATTCTATCTATATTCACTGTCTCACCTTTAAAATCAGGAATTAAAGTTTCAATAGTAGTATTAGGAGATAATCTATTAATAGCCTTAACTGTTTGAGACCACAAAATAGAACCTCCATCTTTTAAATCATCTCTATCTACTGAAGTAATCACACAATGTTTTATACCCATTAAAAGAACAGAATTAGCTACCTTTTCGCTCTCTGACCAATCAATAGTATTTGGCCTACCTGTAGCAACTGCACAAAAACCACAAGATCTAGTACAAACATTACCTAATATCATAAAAGTAGCTGTCCCAGCGCCCCAACACTCTCCCATATTTGGACAATTACCACTTTCACAAATAGTATGAAGGCTATGTTTGTCTACAATTGAACGAAGATTAGAGTATTTTTCGCCAATAGGTAACTTAACTCTTAACCACTTGGGTTTATTACTAAATTTCTTAGTTTTTTTTTTATTTTTCTTTAACTCAACAGTGTGCCAAACCTGATCCATAGTAGATTTTTTTGATCAGAATATTTTATTAATTAATAATAAAGTTCTAAACTAGGAATTAATATTA
>MDTG01231872.1_pt1 | contig 10363 bp, 8 predicted proteins | sample 811421 | NCBI WGS metagenome assembly MDTG01 (sample SAMN05326645, study PRJNA326480) | marine metagenome | isolation source: seawater | place: Pacific Ocean: South East | collected 2011
AAATCAGCTGCACCAGCCATGCCTGATATGGGCGGAATGGGTGGAATGGGCGGTGGTATGCCTGGTATGATGTAATTTTTACTGAAATTATAATATCTTAAAAGCGTTGGTGTATACAACCAGCGCTTTTTTTTTGACCATTTTCAAAAACACTTTAATAATAATTAATATTAAATAAATATTAAATTATACCTTTGCACCTAAAATCTCACTTAACATATTTTTCAATTTTTTTCTGTTTAATTCCAATTGCTTTGATGACTGGTAGGGGGGCTATTCCAGATATCCTTCTCACCTCAATATCTCTATATTATATTTTCATATTATTTAGAGACAGAAACTTTACATACTTAACCAACTACTTTTCTTTGTTTTTCATATTTTTTTGTATCTACGGCATAGCGCGTTCACTATTTTCTGAGTTTATATGGTACTCACTAAGCGAAGAGGGTGCAATGTTTTATATTCGTTATTTATTTTTTATTCTCGGTAGCACTTTCTTGATACACCAAAACCCAAAATTATTAAAATTATTTTTTTATTCATTAATTTTTTCTATCTGTTTTTTATTTATAGATAGTTTCATACAGTTACTTTTGGAAAAAAATATTTTTTTTATTAAAGCATATTCAGAGGAAAGAATTTCAAGTGTGATGGGAGATGAGGCCATTTTGGGAAGATACTTAGCACCTATAAGTGCAATAACACTTACTTTGTATATATATAAATTTCAAATTAAAATTTTTTATATTTTTTTTATAATTATTATTAGCTTATTAGTTATTGTGATATCAGGTGATAGAGCTCCATTTCTAAGATATGTTCTATTTTTAATAGGCTTAATATTAATTATGCCGAAAGATAAAAAAAAATATTTTTTTAGCCTTATAATAATTTTTTCAATAGCATTATCATTTATCATATCAATTCCACAAGTAAAATTTAGAATAATTAGTGATACTTATGATCAAATAACACAAACAACTCCAAAATTTATGCCTTACTCGAAACACTATGAAGAACACTTTCTTAGCGCCTATAAAATGGGAATGGATAATTTTATTTTTGGTCAGGGCCCTAATACATTTGAAAAAAAATGTGGTTATGAAAAATTCATTGTTACCTTTAGGTCATGTACTCAACACCCTCATAATTTTTATTGGCAATTATTTGCTGAAAAGGGTGTTATAGGCTTATCATTTATCTTAATATTTTATTTATATGTTATGTTTAGGTTTTTTAATCTAATTATATTTTCTTCAAAGGAAATTAAAAAAGAAAAAAGTTATTTCTTTAAATGCTCGACAGCACTTATGATTTTATGTTTTCTATTTCCAATTATTCCAAATATGAGTTTTTATAACAATTGGAATAATATATTTCTGTATATAATGATAAGTATGTTATTATTTGCTTGGAAATTTTTCAAATACAAATGAAATCAAAAAATATTAATATATTTATATTTTATTATCAAAGATTAATCTAAATTAATGAATTTTTTAGATAACTTAAAATTATATTTTTATTCATTTTCAGATAACTTTTTACTTGGCCTCTCTTTATTCAATTTTTTGATAATAATTTTAACACTGATACTCTCCGTTATTGTCAGAAGTTTGTTCGCTAAAATTATTGTCAATAAAATTAAATCTTTTGTATTAAAGACTGGCAATAAAATAGATGACCAATTATTTAATTCGTTAAATTCACCACTAAAACTACTTCCAATTATTTTTGCTTTTTTGCTAATTGGAATTTATGTAGAATTTGATACTCAGTTCGGATTATACCTTGAGAAGATTACAAGCACATTATTCACTATTTTTATTTTTTGGTTTATTCATCAATTATTAGATTTAATTTTAAACACATCAAAAAAATTTGATAAGTTATTTTCTAAAGCACTAACTGTTTGGGTTTCTAGATCTCTAAAGTATTTAATATTAATTCTAGGAGCTGTTGCTGTATTAGAAACTTGGGGCATTAAAATTGGACCTGTCATTGCAGGATTAGGTTTATTTGGGGTTGCAGTGGCTCTTGGAGCACAAGATTTATTTAAAAATTTAATTTCTGGCATTTTAATAATAACTGAGAACAGATTTAATATTAATGACGTAATTGAAGTCCCAGATGTTGCGCTTGGCACAGTAGAGCATATAGGATTTCGCTCAACATTAATTAGAAAATTTGACTCGACTCCAATTTCTGTTCCAAATTATGTATTTTCAGACTCTTCTGTTATTAATTATTCTAACAGACCCCATCGAAGAATAAGGTGGATTGTTGGACTTACTTATGAAGCTAAAGTAAATCAATTAAAAAGTATATGTACAGAAATTGAGGCTTTTATAAGAAAAAATGATGATTTTATAGTTAACGAAAATTATAACGTATTTGTAAGAGTAGAAAAATTTAACGACAGTAGCATAGATATATTAGTACAAACATTTACAAAAACAAATGATTGGTCAAAGTATCTTAGGGCAAAAGAAAATTTACTTTTTGAAATAAAAACTATAGTTGAAAAACATAATAGTTCTTTTGCATTCCCTTCACAGTCAATCTATATAGAAAAAAACTAAATTTTTTATGAGTACTTCCAACTTTAATAGTATTGTTACCGGGTCTGCTGGATTTATTGGTTTTCATTTATGCCAAAGACTATTAAATGAAGGCTTCAATGTTATAGGAATAGACTCACTTTCTAATTACTATGACGTAAAACTAAAAATTGATCGTAATAGTATCTTAAAAAAAAATATCAAATATAAATTTTATAATTTTGACATAACAGACCATGGTAAGTTAAAGAAAATCTTTTTAAATCATTCTCCAAAATACGTATTTCATCTTGCCGCTCAAGCTGGTGTTAGGTACTCATTAAAACATCCACGTTCTTATATTGACTCTAATATTATTGGATCTTTCAATATCTTAGAGTCATGTAAAGAGACAAATATTAAACATTTGATTATGGCCTCTACATCATCGGTATATGGCATGAATGATACTACTCCATTTTCAGAGAGTGATAAAGCTGACACACAATTGACAACATACTCTGCATCAAAAAAGGCAATGGAGTCTCTAAGTCATTCATACTCGTATTTATGGAAAATACCCATCACAATTTTAAGATTTTTCACAGTTTATGGTCCATGGGGAAGACCAGACCTTGCTTTATTTAAATTTGTTAAAGCTATTAAGGATGATAGCCCCATAGAAATTTATAATAAAGGAAAGATGAGCAGAGATTTTACTTATATAGATGATTTAGTTGAGTCTATATACAGACTAATACCTTTTGAACCAACCATCTCTACAAAAAACCATGTTCCGTATCAGTTACTAAATATTGGCAACTCTAAGAGAATAAATTTAATGGATTTCATATCTGCAATTGAAAACAACCTTGGTATTACTGCAAAAAAAAAATTTCTTGAAATGCAAATAGGCGATGTGAGAGAAACTTGGGCAGACTGCAAGAAATTAGAAGAAATAATTAATTTTAAACCTAATACTGAAGTCACTGACGGTATAAAAAAATTTATAGAGTGGTACAACAATTATTACGAAAATTTCGAAAATACAAATGCTAAGTAAATCTAAATTTTGTGTTATTGGATTGGGTTATGTAGGATTGCCAATAGCTGTTGCTCTTGCCAAAAAAAATAATGTAATTGGCTTTGATTTAAATAAAACCAGAGTAAATGAATTAAAAAGAGATTATGATAGGACAAATGAAATTTCTAATAAGATACTTAGTAAAGTATCAAATTTATTTTTTACAAATGATGATAAGCATTTAAATATTCCCGAAACATACATAATTACTGTACCCACTCCTATAAATGCAAATAAATTACCTAATTTAAATTTTATAAAAAATGCTTGTAAAACAGTTGGAAAATTTTTATCAAAAGGAAATATTGTTATATTTGAGTCTACTGTTTATCCTGGTTGTACTAGAGAGGTCTGTATACCTTTACTAGAGAAGAATTCTAATTTAAAACTCAATAAAGATTTTTTTGTGGGTTATAGCCCAGAGAGAATTAATCCGGGAGATAATAAACATACTTTGAAAAATATTTCTAAAATTATTTCTGGATCTAACTTGTATGCTATAAAAAAAATAAATAATATTTATAAAAAAATTATTAATGCAGATATCTATATTGCTCCATCAATTGAGGTAGCCGAAGCTGCAAAAGTAATTGAAAATGTCCAAAGGGATATCAATATAGCTCTGATGAATGAGCTTTCAATGATTTTTGAAAAGATGAACTTGGATACCAAGGAAGTTATAAAGGCTGCAAAAACTAAATGGAATTTTGCAGAGTATTATCCTGGGTTAGTAGGAGGGCACTGCATAGGTGTTGATCCCTACTATCTTACTTTTAAATCAAGAAAATTGGGATTAGATCCAAAAATTATACTTGCGGGAAGAGATATTAATGAAAGTATGGTCAAATTCGTCATAAAGAAAATCAAATTCTCTCTTAAAAAAGAGTCCATATTAATTAATCGCTCTAGAATAGGAATATTTGGCTGCACCTTTAAAGAAAATGTTCCTGATATTAGAAATTCAAAAGTTTTTGACTTAATAAAAAATTTAAAAAATTTAGGATCAGATATTCTAGTTTATGACCCTTTTGCAGATAAAGACTTAGTTTATGAAGAAATTAATATCAAACTTTGTTCAATGAATTCTATGAAAAATAAGCTTGACGTGTTAATCATTGCTGTACCTCATTCAATTTTTATTAAAACAAATATACTTAAATATAATAAACTTTTTAAAGGACCAAGAATTGTTTTTGATATTAGAGGTGTGTTGAAACCAGAACTAGCGAGGAAATATAATTATCAATTGTCACGATTATAAAAATTTATACCTATAGCCTAATTGTAAAAATGAATAATATAATAAAATCATCAATAAAATATTGGTCAGTATTCTATAATTTATTGGGCTATAAACTATATTTAGTATTTATTTGTTTAGCCATATCTACATTTCTGGAAGGTATTGGTTTTATTTTGATAATCCCAATAATTATAAAGGTATTTGGTCAAAATGATTTTGACCTAAACACATATATTCCAGCTCAGATACCACTAAATAATGAAATAGTAAATTTCCTTAATAGTCTAGATATATTAAAATTTGTTCTATTAATTGTCTTTATTTTTTTATGTAAATCTTTTTTTTATTTTTTATCAATATACATAAGAGTAAGTGTAAGAGCTAAATTATTTACAAATTTGAAAATTAAAATATTTAATTCAGTTTCAAATCTAGATTTCCAATATTGGGCAGGTAAATCGTATGGCTATTACACAAATTTAATTAATGAGCAAGTTGAATTTAGCACAAAAGCATTCCAGAATTATGTTTTGTTTACTGGTGGTCTGATATCTTCCTTCATATTAATATTGTTTATAATCACCTTGTCACCAATATTTGGTATAAGTATGCTAGTTTTAGGCCTTATAGGTTTTTTATTTTTTCAATTTTTATCCAGAAAAACACTTAGTCTCTCAATTAATAGAGCTAAAAGGGGTGCAAATCTTGGATCCTTTCTCACAGAAATTTTCTCAGGTTTAGGATATTTGCAATCAACTGATAAAATAAATAAAACTGGAAATGATGTTTATAATCGAGTCACAAGATTAGCTAAAATTAACAGAATGATAGGTGTCATCAATGGATTGATAACCTCTTTTCGTGAACCTTTAGTAATCATTATTTTATTCGGACTTATATTTTCAAATTACTTTATCTCAGGAGAATTTGATCAAATAATATTAGGCATGATGCTAATTGCATATAGGGCTACTAATTCACTTATTATTGTTCAAAATAGACTTCAATCTTTCTCAGCCACGGTAGGTTCACTAGATGTCATATTAGATGAAGTTAGTCATTTTGATGCTAAATCTATAAAAAAAAATCAGCCTTATAAAAAAATTAACAATAGGCCTAGTGATAATAATAAAGCTCTTTATGAATTTAATAATGTTTGGCTTTCATTAAAAAATAATAATGATTATCTCTTAAAAAATATAAATTTTTCTATATTTCCAAATAAACATACTGTAATCATTGGAAAATCTGGTGTTGGTAAATCCACTATTGTTAATTTACTTTTGGGTTTATATATACCATCAAAAGGTACGCTTACATTTGAGGGAAATAATTTAAATCATTTAGATATATCTAACTATAGAAACTTAATAGGATATGTATCTCAAAAACCATTTTTATTAGATAGCACTATTAAAAGTAACCTTACCTTTGGTTTACAAGAAAAAAATACAGAAATAACTGATGAACAAATATGGAAGGTTTTAAGAATTGTTGACATGTACGATTTATGTAAAAACTTAGATAAAGGTCTTGATACTGAAATTGGGTATGATGGAACATTGTTTTCTGGTGGTGAAAAACATCGTCTTGCATTAGCTAGAGAAATTTTAAAAAAACCTAAAATACTAATACTTGATGAAATTAGTTCATCATTAAATATAGCAATTGAAAATAAAATAATAGATCACTTAAATATTATGAAAAAAAATAATACCTCAATAGTAAGTATTTCTCATTCTCAAAATTTTATTAGTAAGGCAGATAGTGCTGTTTTATTAAATAACTCATCAGTTTTTGCTTGGGGGGACAGAAGAAATGTAATAGATTCTTCAAAAAATATAATTGATGATTTATTTATGTAATAATGAAAAAGATTTTTTTTAATAACTAATGAAAGTATTAATTTTAGGGTGTGGTTCAATTGGTAATCATTTGGCAAATGCTTCACGTAGAATGGACTGGGAAGTTTCTATGTGTGATGTTGATCCTAATGCCATAAAACGAACAAAAGATTTAATTTATCCATCAAGATATGGTGGGTGGGATGATAAAATTAAATTTATAGAATTTCCAACAAGTGAGATATCAAAATTTGATATGGTTATTGTGGGTACCCCACCAGATACACATATAGATTTAGCAATACAAGCCTTAAAAATTAAACCCAAATGTATTTTAATAGAGAAACCTCTATGTGGTTTAGACTTTTCAAATATCGATCAATTAATAAACTTAGCTAACGAAGAAAATGTTAAACTTTTTATCGGATATGACCACTCTTTAAGTAAAGCTATTGCAGAGTTAAAAAGACTATTAGACAATAATAACTTTGGAAAAGTTGAAACAATTGATGTTGACTTCAGGGAAGAGTGGAGCGGTATTTTTGCTGCACATCCATGGCTGGATGGACCTTCTGATAGTTATCTCGGTTACTCAAAAAGAGGTGGTGGAGCTGCTGGAGAACATTCTCATGGAATACATTTATGGCAATATCTTTCAAAAATCTCTGGTCAAGGAACAGTCACCTCTGTTAATTGCACAATGAAAAAATTCAAAGACTCAAATGTTGATTATGATAAGCTCTCTATTATGAACTTTAAGACCGACAAAGGATTATTAGGAAAGTGTGTTCAAGATGTAATAACTAAACCATCAAAAAAATCTGCTAGAGTCCAATTTGATAAAGGTTTTTTGAAGGTTAGTTTTACACCAAAACTAGATATTATTTCCTACTCCATTGAAAACTCTAATGATATAAAAGAATTAAGATTTGAAAAAGACAGACCCTCTGACTTTATTTTAGAGTTGACTCATATTGACAAATGTATCAAAGGAGATTTTGATATTGAAAATTCTCCAATTTCGATTAATCATGGTTTAGACGTTATGAAAATTATTAAAACTGCTCACATATCTAATGATTCAAATTCAATAGAATTTATCAAACCTATTTCAGATTTTATTTAGATGAGTAGCTCAATTTTTGATGATTTAATAATACTTGATATGGCAAATAACCATCAAGGAGATTTAACACATGGTTTAAAAATCATTCAGGATCACGGTAAAATTGTAAAAAAAAATAATGTTAAAGCTGCACTAAAATTCCAATTTAGAGATTTACCTGATTTTGTTCATTCATCTGCACGGAATAGCAAATCTAACAAACATATAAATCGCTTTTTATCCACTCAAATTTCGTGGGAGGATTTTTTATTAATGCAACAAGAGTGCGTAAAATCTGGCTTGCTTACAATATGCACACCATTTGATGAACCTTCAGTAGACAGAATAGTAGAAATGAAATTTGATTATATTAAAGTTGCAAGTTGTTCTGCTAATGATTGGCCATTATTGGAGAAAATAGCTTTATCGGAATTACCAATCGTAATATCTACAGGTGGTTTAAGCCAGTCCGATGTCGATGCTTTAGTAAGTTTTTTCTCTCATAAGGGTTGTTTATTTTCATTAATGCATTGTGTATCAATTTATCCAACGCCTGATCAAGAGTGTAACATATCAAATATATCAAAATTTTCTGAAAGATATCCTGCTCTAAACATAGGTTGGTCTACCCATGAATCGCCTCAAGATGAAATACATGTTGGCTTAGCTTTAGCTTCAGGAGCAACAATGTTTGAAAGACATGTTGGTATACCTTTTAAAAATCAGCCCCTGAACGCATACTCCTCAACGCCCGATCAAATTGATAAATGGCTGCTATCATTGAAAAGATCAAAAGTTTTATTAGGAAGCAAAGACAGAAAATATGCAAGTAAGGAGGAGATAATAGCTATAAATGATTTAAAAAGAGGTGTTTACGCCATAAAAGATATAAATAAAAATGACTCATTAAATGACCGGAATGTAAAATATTTTTTTCCATGTATTGAAGGACAATTAAGTGCCGGAGAATTTTTAAGTAATTCAAAATCTAAAATTTCTATCAAATCAGGCAATCCAATTATGATTGATTCAATTGAAGTAAAAATAGATAAGGCAAAAGAACTTGAACTAAAGTTAAAGCATGCGATTCATGAAGTTAAAGCAATGTTAGCTGAGTCTAAAATTACTTTAGGAAGTCTTTTTCAAACAGAGTATAGCCATCATTACGGCATAGATAATTTTAGAGAAGTAGGGGCAGTATTAATTACTGTGGTTAACAGAAGTTATGCAAAGAAAATTTTAATTCAATTACCAAATCAAAAACATCCACTTCACCTTCATAGATTAAAAGAAGAGACATTTATAGTTCTGAGTGGATCAATAGATTTTTGGTTAGAGGGTAAACATTATAATTTACAACCTGGTGAGCAATTAACCGTACCACCAGGAACATGGCACGAATTTTATTCAGAGGAAGGCTGTATTGTTGAAGAAATCTCATCAACAGCCCACAAAGGGGATAGCGTATATAAAGATGATCAAATAAATAGCTTGTCATCTAATCAAAGAAAAACCAAGGTAGACAATTGGGGAAGATTTCAGATTATTGAGCAGCTCAAAAACAATCTGAATATTCCAATCATTTAAAAATTTTTAAAAATAATGATTAGCATTTGTTGTTTTGACTTTGATGGAACATTAATAGACTCAAATAATATAAAAAAAAACTTTTTTAGAAATCTTGCATTATCACATAACTCCCCATGTAATATAGAAAAAATTATTTCAAAAAATAATTATACAAGATATGATATTTTTTTTGAAATATTTAAACACACAAGCTCACATATAAAATTAGATGATGATTATATGAATATATTAAGTGATCAATTAGATAAAGCTGTATTAAATGCTCCACTTTTAAATGGCGTTTTGAAACTTTTAAAATCTTTAAAAACTATGGGTATAAAGTTATTTATAGTATCTGCTACGCCAAAAGACAGTCTAATAAACATACTTAAGAAAAAAAAAATATACACTCTCTTTGATAAAGTTTTTGGTTATCCCGAAAATAAAATCTTTGCCTTACAATATATAAAAAGTATCAATGATAAAAATATTTTGATGATCGGCGACGGTTTGGACGATAGAGAAGCTGCTGATTATAACAAAATTCCATTCCTGTCTGTAGGTGAGGGTAGAGGCGCATACCTTGGTGAAGAAATATTTTCAATAAATAATATTTTGGATTATGTAAAAAATGTCTGATATAGAGTGTATTTTATGTAATAAACATGATCTCAATCTCATTTATGAAGGGGACATTAGGGACGGAATCTATCCAAAAACTAAAAAATCCAAAATATTCTATTGTTCACACTGTAATGTTGAAACGCTAGACCCCTCGCAACATCTAACAATTGATAATTATTCATCAGATGAATACAGATCAAATCTAGATCAGTTTGATCCATATAAACATGAGTCAGAGCATTTTAATCATTATTTATTTGCTAATGAAATTATATCATCAATGCCAATTAAATTTACTGGTGAAACAATTTTAGACTCAGGTTCAGCATCTGGTAAAATTTTAGATATGTT
>MDTG01317128.1_pt1 | contig 10363 bp, 8 predicted proteins | sample 811421 | NCBI WGS metagenome assembly MDTG01 (sample SAMN05326645, study PRJNA326480) | marine metagenome | isolation source: seawater | place: Pacific Ocean: South East | collected 2011
GAACCCTAAATTGTGTACTCCCGCAGATTTTGATAAATCTCCTTATTTCGATATTGTTAAATATCCTTACATGCTAGATGCAATACAAAATAAGGATCAAATTAATTGGGATTCAGTTGATGAACTTGAAACCAGAGAGAGAGAACTTTACGTGTGATAGCTCGGAATGTTCTCGATGCTATTTTAAATTAGCAAAACCTCTAGTATACGATTCGAACATTTGATATCCCTTCTAGCATTTTTATCTGATCTAAGCCTGACGTCGTAGGAGGATGATCCAGATCAATTAGATTATATGCAAGGCTATTCCTGCTCTTATTGAGCATATCGATGACATTTATATTTTCATTTGCAAACACTGACAAAACACTGCCTAAAATTTTAGGCACATTCTCATTTGTGATTGCAATTCGACATCCTGGCACATACTCGAGATTAACATTGGGGAAATTTACTGAATTTGTAATGCTACCAGTCTCAAGAAAATCACGCAGTTGAGACACCGCCATGATGGCGCAGTTAGCTTCCGCCTCTTTGGTACTTGCACCAATATGAGGTAAGAATATTGCTCCTTTACGTTTTAGCAGCTCGGGCTCAGGAAAATCTGATATATACTTACCGATCACTCCAGAGTCTAAAGCACTTTGAATGGCCATTGGATCAACTATTTCGGATCGAGAAAAATTAAGTAAACAGATATCTTTGTTACAATGAGACAATAAGTCTTGATTTATAAAATGATGGGTGGCCTCTATTGCTGGTAAATGCAGAGTCACGTAGTCTGACTTGGCGAATAGGTTAGAAATCTTGTTTGATCGCTTAACTTTGCTAGACAGTCTCCAGGCCGCCTCTACTGAGATCGCTGGGTCATAACCAATTACGTTCATCCCAAAAGTTAAAGCCATCTCTGCGACGAGGGAACCGATAGCGCCAAGGCCCACCACACCTAAAGTTTTGCCTACAAGCTCTTCTCCCTTAAATTGAAGTTTGTTTTCTTCCAATTTTTTATTGAGAACAGTCCGGTCTTTTATTTTTGATAGTGTGGCTGTAAAAATAGCTCCTTCGACAATCCCTCTAGCTCCAAGGAGCAACCCTGCTGCTACTAATTCCTTAACCGCATTAGCGTTTGCGCCAGGAGTGTTGAATACAGGAATTCCATTTTTTGTGCACCAGTCAACTGGAATATTATTAACACCCGCGCCTGCTCTAGCTATCGCTATGACTGATTTTGGAATTTCTTCATTGACTAGCTGGTAGCTTCTTAACAATATGGCACTGGGTTCAAGAAGGCCTTGATCAACTTCATATAGCGAAGGGGGAAAATTCTCTAAGCCTTCGGGTGCAATTTTATTGTAAGTAATAATTTGTGTTAAATCAGCGGATACCACTCAAAATACCTCTATCTCCGACGTATCCCTTCTGGCTTGTTGCAACTCACTAAAAACTGCATCTCCCCATATTCTAGAGAGCTGCTTTTTAATTTGAGGTAATTCTTGTGAGGAGAATTTGTCCATCCCGCCTGGCTGTACCCTTACTAACTCGTAGAGAAAAATAAATCCTGATTCATCAAGTGATTGATTAGTAACCGGAAGAGCACTGGCAATAGGAATAGAAAACACTTTTTCGGAAAGTTCTCTAGGCAGTTCGTTTTTCGATCTAGTGCCTCCTATCTCTACTTGCCATTCATATCCTCCTTGTAACGCAATTTCTTCAATTGTGGTTTCACCCTGAATAATTTCTTCACCTAAACGAGCGGCTTCTTCCAAAGCAATAAGTTTTATCTTGCTCTCCTTGATTTGCCGAATTATCTCTGGTTTAACCTCCGCCATCGGCTTTAATTTTGAAGGTAGGTAACGAGATTTTCGCAGCACAATAAAATGTCTAGGAGATAGCTCAATTACTTCACTGTTGTAACCATCCTTGACTACTTCCTCAGAGAATGCGGCGTCTATGATTTTTTTTTCAGAGAAGATGCTTTCTTCTCGTCCAGAGCGGGAAAATAAATCTGAGATATCGATTTGGTTATTTGAGATTTCCGCTACTTTTTTAAGATCGACAGAATTAAAGGCCACATCTCTTAGCTCTTCTATTAGAGAAAGAAGCGAAGTATCAGCTGCACGTTCCTGTATCTTTCGAGTTAGTTGTTCTTTAAGATCTTCAAAGCTAGCTTGAGCTTTTTCTTTTCTATCGGTTAGCAATAAAAAATGGATTCCTGCCTCAGTTTCTACTCTATCCGACACTTCTCCAACTGCAAGCTCTGAAGCAGCGATCTCCATCTCTTCTGGAAACGCATCACCTGATGAGAACCCTAGATCGCCACCAGATTGTGCAGAACCTGTGTCATCTGAAAATTGTCGTGCGGCTTCCCCAAGTTCTAGGCCTTCGGATAGCTTATTCTCAACTATATTGATTCGTTGCTCGTATTCCTGCTCTGATTCCTCATTCTTTTTAATTAGTAGTACATGAGAAATTCTATTTTCCTGAGGTTGTTCATAGTCTTGTTTCACTGATTCATATTCATTGATTAAAATCTGCTGTTCCACTGGCTTTATAAACTGTTCAAACTTAAGTTCTATATATTCAACGCTAATTTTTTCCTCTGTGGAAAAAGAGGATTGATTTTTTATATAAAAGTCTTCTATTTCGTTCTCATTTACGACGGTATTTTTATCAAAGTGGGCCAGTGGGATTTTGACATATCTTACATCCCTCTTTTCAGTGCTAACTCTGCCTTCAAGCTCTAATTCAAGCGGGGTAACAAAATCGGAACCTATGATTCCCGCGTATAGATGCCTTTTTAAGATGTCGGCTTTAGCTTCAGCTTTAAATGAAGCTGGTGTATAGCCGGCGTTAGTTATAACCGCTCTATATAAATCTGGCGAAAACCTGCCTCCTTCCTTAAAAGGCTCCATCAAGGAAATCTCCCTACCAAGCTCGGATTCTGAAACTGTCAGTTCTAACTCTGAAACAAAATTTGCTAGGATCTTTTCTGAGATAAGAAAACTTAGTGCTTCAGCCTTAATTCTTTCCTGATCTAGTTCCGTAGGATCAAACTCTTGGCCAAGCATCGCAGCTAATCTTCTCATACGATTGTTTACTGTATCGCGCAGGATTCTCTCGGAGATTTTTTTATCGTCAACCGTGGCTATGGTGTCGTCTGAGCCACCAACCAGTATTGATTGAATTCCAAATAGGGCAAAGGACAAAGCGATGACGACTGCGATCCCCTTAGCCAGTGGGCCCTTTAAAAAATTGGAGCGTATATCCTGCAGCATTGATTATCTTCCGCGAGCTGGAGCCACAAAGAAAAGGCGCAATTACATGCGCCCAGTATCAATTTTTTCTTCTTATGGGCTTTTAATGAGGATGAGGGCCAAATGCCAGGATGTTTGTAGCTTAAGGCCTCCAGCTCAAGTTTTTGGTTTATCTATTTATTGTATCCTTAAGGGCCTTCCCTGCCTTAAAGCCAGCTACATTAGATGCTGAAATTTGAATTGTTTCTCCAGTTCTAGGATTTCGCCCTTCTCTAGCTGCTCTGTGCTTTACTGTAAAAGTTCCAAATCCAACTAACGATACAGAATCACCCTTCGCTAGAGATGAAGCGATGCTATCAGTTACCGCGTCGAGCGCTCTTCCTGCGGAAGCTTTAGAAATGTCCGCGGAAGACGCGATTGCGTCTATTAAGTCTGTTTTATTCACTTTTATCCCCTTTATATAATCTTTGCGTCTCTTAATTGAGCACTTATCTTTAGACAAGGCTTCATACTACGTGACTCTATACTACACATTGTGTAATGGTCAACTTAGTCTTGCAAATCAGTGTGTTTTTGTAGCCTGATTTTTTTCAGATGCATCACGTGGTGTATTTTTTTCTTCGCTATACTCATCATCGCTTAGTGGCTTAGGCTCTTTTTCAAGTGCTACAGAAAGGACCTCTTCAATCCATTTAACCGCGATAATTTCAAGATCTTCTGTGATGTTTTCTGGAACCTCTTTGAGGTCTCTCTCATTCTCCTTTGGAATAATAACAGTCTTTATACCTCCTCTGCGTGCTGCGAGTAATTTTTCCTTTAAACCACCAATGGGTAAAACTTCCCCTCTAAGGGTTATTTCACCCGTCATTGCCACATTTCCACGCACAGGGATTTCGCTGGCTACTGACACTAATGCCGTACACATTGCTATTCCGGCGCTGGGGCCATCTTTAGGAGTTGCCCCTTCTGGGACATGTATGTGTATGTCATGCTTTTCATGATATTGTGACGGGATACCCAATATCTGGGACCTGCTCCTCACAACTGTTGCGGCTGCTTGTATAGATTCCTGCATAACATCACCAAGAGAGCCGGTCCTAACAGTGCGACCTTTTCCTGCAAAAGCCACAGCTTCAATCGTCAGTAATTCACCACCGGCAGATGTCCAGGCTAGCCCAGTGACTTGTCCAATTTTATTTTCCTCTTCAGCCACTCCGAAATTAAATTTTCTAACACCGGATAAATCTGAAAGCATATCCTTATCAACTACGGTACCTGCGTCAAAATCTCCTAGGGTAAAGGCTTTTACCATTTTTCTACATATCTTTGCTATTTCACGCTCTAGCGAACGTACTCCAGCTTCTTTGGTGTAATATCTTATTAGGTCAATAAGCACACCGTCTTCTAAAACAAATTCGGCATCCTTAATACCATTTCGCTTGATCTGCTTGGGAAGCAAGAATCGCTCAGCAATATTTCTCTTTTCATCTTCTGTGTATCCTGGAATTCTGATTACTTCCATCCTATCCAACAACGGCCCAGGAATATTCATTGTGTTTGAAGTGCATACAAACATTACATCCGATAAATCATAGTCAACTTCTAGGTAATGATCGTTAAATGCATGATTTTGTTCAGGATCGAGCACCTCCAGCATAGCAGATGCCGGATCTCCCCTATGATCCATTCCCATTTTGTCAATTTCATCGAGAAGGAAAAGAGGGTTACGGACACCAGCTTTTGCCATTTTCTGAATAAGTTTGCCGGGCATAGAGCCAATATATGTCCTCCTATGCCCACGTATTTCGGCTTCATCTCTAACTCCACCCAAAGCCATCCTCACAAATTTTCTATTCGTAGCTCGCGCGATTGATTCTCCGAGAGAAGTTTTCCCGACGCCAGGAGGACCTACAAGGCATAAAACTGGGCCTTTTACCTTTCTAACACGTTTCTGAACCGCAAGATATTCTAAGATCCTATCTTTGATTTCTTCAAGACCATAATGATCTTCATTTAAAATATCGGCGGCTCTATTTAAATCATGCTTTACTCTACTCCGCTTAGACCAAGGTACGGATATCATCCAATCGATGTACCCACGAACGACAGATGCCTCAGCTGACATTGGAGACATCATCTTAAGTTTATTTAATTCTGACAGTGCTTTCTCCTTTGCTTCGGAAGGCATGTCTGCAGCATTTATCTTCTCATGGAGATCATCCAGCTCCGTCGGAACATCGTCTAGATCACCGAGCTCCTTCTGAATAGCTTTCATTTGCTCATTTAAGTAATATTCGCGCTGGCTCTTCTCCATCTGTTTCTTGACTCGGCCACGAATACGTTTTTCAACCTGAAATTGATCGATTTCCGCATTCATCAATCCCGACAGATGGGATATTCTTGACTGGATATCAGATATCTCTAATATTTTTTGCTTTTCTTTTAAATCAACCACTAAATGGGCAGCTATTGTGTCCGTAAGGCGGCCCAAATCATCAATCCCAGAGAGCGAAGATAAAACTTCAGCTGGCACTTTCTTGCTCAAATTAACATATTTCTCAAATTGCTCAGTGGTAGACTTTATGAGCTTTTCTGAAAGTAGATCGTCTAATTCTTGAGATATTAAAGGGCTTGCTTTACTGGATAAAAATCCGTCCTTGTCATAAACGCTTTGTACACTAGCCCTGTAACCACCTTCAACTAGCACTTTAATAGTTCGATCTGGTAGTTTTAATAACTGCAAGATATTTGAGACAGTTCCGATGTGATAAATTTCTTCAAAGCCAGGATCGTCCTCTGAAGATACCCGCTGTGCAGCTAGGATTATCTGCTTATCGGAAGCCATAGCGTACTCGAGAGCCGCGATAGATTTTTCTCTTCCAACGAAGAGAGGAAGAACCATATTTGGATAAACTACTACGTCTCTTAAAGGTAAGAGTGGCAGTTCCACAGAATCTGGTAATGCCATGATGTATCTCCTCCTAAAAAGACATCAAGCGACTGTTTCAGTTGCTAAGCAAGAATTGATATGCACAATGTAGATATGCAGATTTCTCTATAAATAAACTACTCTTCAGTGGACGCTGCAGCTAATGGGCGTTCTGAATTCTGATAAACAAGCAAAGGTTCCGACTCTCCAATTATCACTGATTCATCTATCACCACCTTGGCAATATCATCTCTGGAGGGAATATTGTACATTGAATCCAGTAGGACGCTTTCCAATATAGACCTCAACCCTCTCGCACCAGTCTTTCTTTCCATAGCCTTTTCAGCAATCGCTCTGAGGCCATCTTCTCGAAAATCAACTAGAACATTTTCCATTTCAAACAATTTTCCATACTGCTTGGTAAGAGAGTTCTTTGGTTCTGTAAGAATTTCGACGAGAGCATCTGAATCGAGCTCTTCAAGGGTTGCTATTACGGGCAGACGGCCGACAAACTCAGGAATTAGACCATATTGAACTAAATCTTCCGGCTCTAACGCTTGCAGTAGGTCGCCAATATTACTTCGCTCATTCTTACCCTTTACTTCAGCACTGAACCCTATTCCGCCTTTTTCAGATCTATTGCGGATTACTTTATCTAGTCCAGCAAACGCTCCTCCGCAAATAAATAGGATGTTGGATGTGTCCACCTGGAGAAATTCTTGCTGTGGATGTTTGCGCCCACCTTGAGGGGGAACTGAGGCTACTGTCCCCTCTATAAGTTTTAATAAAGCTTGTTGAACTCCTTCACCAGAGACATCTCTAGTAATAGAAGGATTGTCTGATTTGCGAGATATTTTATCTATCTCATCAATATAGACAATCCCGAGTTGTGCCTTTTCCACATCATAGTCACATTTTTGCAAAAGCTTCTGAATAATATTCTCGACGTCCTCTCCTACATAACCAGCCTCTGTAAGGGTAGTGGCGTCTGCAATGGTAAAGGGTACGTCTAAGAGTCGTGCTAGTGTTTCGGCCAAAAGTGTCTTACCAGAGCCTGTAGGGCCGACAAGCAAAATATTGCTTTTCCCCAATTCTACATCTTCTTTAGCCGTGCCGTCATAACGGAGTCTCTTGTAGTGATTGTATACGGCTACCGAAAGAACTTTTTTTGCTCTAGCTTGCCCGATTACATACTCATCTAAGATTGCATTAATTTCTTGAGGTACTGGAAGAGAGTCGCTTTTCTTGCTCTCTTCATTTTCCTGCACCTCTTCACGAATAATGTCATTACATAGATCTACACATTCATCACATATAAATACTGAAGGCCCAGCAATTAATTTACGAACTTCATGCTGACTCTTACCACAAAACGAGCAGTAAAGTAGCTTGTTACCATCATCGGTATTTCCAGTCTCACTGGTCATTAAAAAATCTCACAACTAAATGTTCGCAGCTTCATTATTTCTACACATTGCGGTTTTTATACCAATTTTGCAAGTCAAAACGCATGAGGTCAAATTTATTTTGATAAAAGCAAGTCCTCTTAAGACCTGCTACTAACCACTTCATCTACTAATCCATATTCTAGACTTTGCTCAGCATTCATAAATCTATCTCGCTCCGTATCAGTCTCAATAGTACTTATCTCTTGTCCGGTATGATGTGCTAAAAGCTCATTTAGACGTTTTCTGATAATTAGTATTTCGCGAGCCTGGATATCGATATCAGTCGCTTGCCCTTGAGCTCCTCCGCTTGGTTGATGAATCATAGTTCTTGCATTAGGTAAGCATAGCCGCTTACCTTTTTTGCCGCCCGCCAACAGGAACGCTCCCATCGATGCCGCCTGTCCTATACACATAGTACTAACATCTGGCTTAATAAATTCCATCGTATCGTATATTGATAGACCTGCCGTAACTGACCCACCGGGAGAATTGATGTACAAACTTATATCCTTGTCTGGATTCTCTGATTCTAAAAACAAAAGCTGAGCGACAATTAAATTCGCCATTTGATCTTCAATAGTTCCAACAACAAATACTACTCTCTCCTTAAGAAGTCGAGAATAGATATCGTAGGATCTTTCTCCTCGAGATGTCTGTTCAACTACCATAGGTACAAGACCTAGGTTTTTAGGGTTATGCATACTTTTCTCTTCATTAAAAATCATTTTGGTCGATGCCCCTGAGATTAATAAAATAAAGTTGAAAAACGAAACAAAAGGAAATCACCCATTTTGCTGCGCTAAGGATAGAACTTCTTTATAGGTACATGGAATTTCTTTTATGATCGCTTTTTCTAGAAATCTATCAACTAATTGATCTTCTACTACCTGTGATTCAATAGAGGCTAACTGTTCCTGATTGGAATAATACCAATTAACAACATCCTCTGATTGCTCATAGGTCGACGCTAATTCCTCTATCGTTTCACGAACTATTTGACCGTCGGCAGTAAGCTTAGCTTCTTGAATATATTCGTTTAGTATTAGCGCTAACTTAACTCGTTTTTCCGCCATCTCTGAAAACATCTGATCGGGAAGTATTTCATTTAAATTAATATTCTGATCTAGTTGACCTCCAATGTTTTGAAACATCCTACTCCTTTGCGCTTGGATTTCCTGATTAATTAGGGCAGATGGGATTTCGAGTGCATCGTATTTATCAATTACCATATCCATGACTTGCTGCTTTACGCGAGCTTTAACAGCTGCTTTTGATTCACGTTCCATATTTCCGGAAATTTCTTTTCTAAACGCTTCCTCGTCACCATCTTTTAAGCCATATGCGGCAAAAAGTTTTTCGTCAACGGCTGCTGGCTCCAACTCTTTTACATCATTCACTGTTACAACAAAAGTTACATCTTTGGCCTGTAAATCTTTTTGGTGATAATCATCAGGGAATCTTAATGAAAGAGTAGTTTCTTCTTTTGCCGAGCATCCGATCAGCCCCTCTTCAAATCCTGGAATCATTGATTTGCTTCCAATTTCAATATCGAATGAGTCTCGGCTTCCTCCCTCAAAATCATCTCCGTCGATTGTGCCTTTATAGTCAATGTTTAACCTGTCTCCATTTGAAGCTGGTCGTGCAGTAGCGTTCCAAATTCCATGTTGCTTGCGAAACACCTCGATAATTTGATCAATGTCTACATCGGTGATATTAGTTACAGGTTTCTCTATATCAAAGGTATCAATATCTTTTATCGTTATCTCTGGAATTACTTCAAAGGTAGCCACATACTCTAGGTCATGTCCTGATTCTAGATTTTTAGGTTCAATATTTGGAGATCCAGCAGGCCGGAGGTTCTCTTGAATAACCGCTTCTTGAAATGATTGATTCATTACTTCACCCAAAACTTCTTGACGAACACTCGACCCAAATCTCTGTTTCATAACTTTCATAGGAACCTTGCCAGGTCGGAACCCAGACAAACGAACGGTCTTAGAGGCCTTCTGAAGTCTAGCTAATATCTCATTCTCGACCCTATCTGCGGGCACTCCTATTGTTAGTCGCCGTTCTAAACTAGAAGTAGTTTCAACATTCACTTGCATCTAATTACCCCTCTACTTGTAGTTTTAGGTAAGACCGACCTATACCTGAATGACCGTTTAAATTGGTGCGGAAGGAGAGACTCGAACTCTCACGCCTTTCGGCACTGGAACCTAAATCCAGCGCGTATACCAATTCCGCCACTTCCGCTAATTGTAGACCACTTAAATCAAAATATGAGTTTTGAGCGATTGAAAGACGTCGAATAAGCATAGAATTTAAACGTAAAGTACCCTGAAGCTTTGAGAAAATCGATCCTCACAACAAACGCGCTGTTTTGTACCATAAGCTAACCAACCATTCAACAAAATCCTGCATTAAGCTTTTTATTTTATGGACTTTTTTACCAATCAATTAGTTAAACAGTTCGGATCAAACTTGTAGTGGCCTTTTAGCCACTTTACGACCTCTTCTGTTGCTGCAGATTTAATGACACCGTAGTCATTTATTAGTTCCAAAAGACGAGATTCAGATAAAGCTTCAAGGCCATCTGTTTCAAATTCGGTTAAATTTCTCGACATCATTTTTAGAACTTGCTTGCCTAATCTCCTTTCCAACCATATTTCTGAGCTCGAACTTCTGCCATGGAGTTTCGATAATCCAGATAAAGTTATAAGAAATAATTCAGA
>MDTG01449364.1_pt1 | contig 10363 bp, 5 predicted proteins | sample 811421 | NCBI WGS metagenome assembly MDTG01 (sample SAMN05326645, study PRJNA326480) | marine metagenome | isolation source: seawater | place: Pacific Ocean: South East | collected 2011
ACTTTGAACTCCTGGACCTTGAACGGGTTGTGTAGGTTGTTCTGGTTCTTCTTCTAATGGTGCAATAACACTTTGAACTCCAGAAGATTTTTTTAATTCAGTAGGCTCTTTTGTCTGTGCGATAGGTTGATCTGGTTGGACCGGAGCTGGTTCCTGTGCGGGTAAACCAGCATTTCCATCACTTTCAATACACATATTTTTTCTTGTAACAAAACCTTTTACTCCCTGTTCTTCTAATCTAACATTACAAGCTTGTAACTTTTCATGTGTAAAACCTCCTCTTTTTTTATATTTTTTTCTTGTTCTTCTGTTACGTTTTTTTACCATATAATATTTAATTAGATTAATTATTGTTCTAAATACATGAATCCTTCTGTTGTTTTAGTTTTCCTATGCTTAGAATTATTTTTCGTTAACTTATTGTGACATGATTTACACACATTTGCTAAATTAGCTTTATGATTTTTATCAAAGTTTTCTATTTTGTTATTAGAATCAGCTAGTTGTTGAGGCATTAAATGATGAATATCAACTCCTTCTGCACCACATCTAAAACAATCACCTTTTAAAACTTTGCTATTGTATTTTGATTTTTTGCTCTTAAGTCTATTGTGTGTATTTTTATTATAGTGATTATTTCGTAATTTAAATGCTCCTTTAATGAATTTATCTGGAAAGTCAAAAGATTTACACACCTCTAATCCATATTCAGTCATACCATTACCATCTTGAAGTTTTCTAGTATAAACTAATGTTCCATTTGGAAGACATTCTACAGACATATGCTTAACAGATAAATATTTCATTTGCTTAATTGATTCCCAATCTAATATATCATGAAAGTGTGTAGCAAATACAAACGTGCTTTTAGTTTTCTCTAACCATAAAAGTGTCTGAGCGAATATACTATTAGCACTTCTGTTTTCTGTCCCACTACAAACCTCATCTCCCAAAATTAAACTGTTTTCATCGCTCATATTTATTATACTCGAACATTCACTCATTTCAACTGCAAATGTAGATAAATTTTTAAATAAATTATCATTACCAATAATTCTGGTAAAAATAGCATCATATGGAAAATATGTAAATGAACTAGCTGGAACAAACATTCCAGATTGAGCCATAATAATAGCAATTCCTATACTTTTATTAATACTCGATTTTCCTACACCATTTGTTCCATAAATTAACATACCATGTTTTTTATAACCCAAACATACATCGTTTGGTATATAAGTTTCGTTTGCTATATGATTCAATATAGGATGAACTAGATCTTTTGCATCAAAATATGACTTCGACTTTCTACGTATTGATGGTTTGCAATAATTTTCCTTTTTACTTACAAAAGACTTTGCCGTTATAACATCTAATAAACTAACATAATCTACGAAGTTAAACATTTCTTTATCAAAATTTTTAAGATTTTCAACAAATAGCTTGTATACATTTTCCATCATTTCACTTAAGTTTGATTTTTTTTGGATATATTTATTGTAAAAATTATTCATATGTGTCCCTCCTAACATTTTATTTGTCCCTTTACAAGCCTGAAATTTTATGTTATATTTTGTAATATTATCTTTTTTAAGTCCGGCTTTTAAATGTTCTGCCCTTACTTGAGTTAAATACATATACATAGCTCCCTTTTCTGTAAAATGAAGCTTAGTCATATTAACATTAGATTTGCCTTTAGCTTCACCAATATTTACATATTTATCAAAAGTCTTCATTTTCGTTTCTTTTTCTTTTTCTACATCTTCATATTCATCAACAACTTCGTCTAAGCAATCATTAATACCTCTATTTATAAAATTAATCTCATATTTATTATTATTTAAATCTTTACAAACTTCTAGATTTAAATTATCACTAAGAATAGATTGTAATTTTTCGCATACATTTAATATATCAATATCTATATTATCTGTAATATATTGATTTATAGTTTCATCTTGTTCCAATTTTTCATGAATTTCTTTAATTGATTGTAAATTATTATAAAATTGATATAATTCAATAGGTTCAACCTTTTGAAAAATAATTTTACGATATAAATATTCAATATCTTTTATTCTACCTAGAATATTACGCAAATAGTCATATGTATCCCAATTATCTATTAAATATTCCATAATATCATATTGTTCTTGTAAATATTCGATATCTTTAACTGGATGTAATAATTTTTCTTTAAAAGATCTTCTTCCCATGGGAGTTACACATTTATTTATTAGTTTTTCTACACTACTATAAGGACCTTTTGAAAATACTGTATCTACTATATTTAATTGATTTAAAGAATGATTAGCCAGATGTAAATGTTCATTCTTATTATCAAATTTGGGTAAATGTATTTTTTGTGTTAGTTTTGAATTATGATCGTTAATAAAAGTTAATAAAAAACATAAACTTTTAAGAGCTATAGGTCTTTCAATTAGAGTAGATGATTCTAGATAACTTTCATAATCAGGTATATTAAAAAATTTACACATAATATCTTCCTGATAGGTTTGATTTTCAGCATTTAATGCCTGTTGTGTTAGTTCAGAATCTTCATTTTGATTGATAAAATGTATTTTATTACAGTTAATACCTGAAAATTTTAAAACATCTTTTAATTTATTTTCATCCTGATAATTATGAATAAATATAATTTCTTGTGGTTTATATATTGAATTAAATCTTTCAAGTTCATCAAATACAACTGGATTATGAATATTCTGTCTATTTACTTCATGATTAAATAATATCAAATTACCGGTGTATATATTTAAATTAGCACATCCAAAAAACAAAGAAGGACATTTTTTAAGAAAGCTAGTTGTTTTCAATAAAGTGTAACATGCAATATTATTACTATCCTCACTTTCTAACTTATTATTTTTAAAGAAACATCCCGGAGAGAAAATTTGTAATAATTTTCTTTCTTTCTTTTTTCCTACGCTTTTATATTCGTACCAAACAGGAACTGTAAATCCACCATCAGTTAAAACTTTAACCCATTTTTGTAATAAATATTCATTATTATTAAATCCAGCCATAAAAACACTACATTTTTTACCATTATACTCATATTTAATATGCTTATTAGCAACATTCATATGAGTGAGATTTATATATTCATCAAATTTTGATAGTAAATATTCGCCCGTATCTGGATCTTTAATAGTATAAATTTCATAAAAACTTCCACTCTGCCACAGAAGGATTGTTTTCTTACCATATTTATTTGAATAGTTTTTCATTTCTTTAAAATATTGTGCTATCATTCTTCCATCTGATTTATTTTTTTTATCTTTCATTTTTTCTCCTATTGTTTTTTTTTTAGGCATCAATTATATTTAATAAATATACTTGATTTTTAAATACATTTCATAATATATTAAAGTCAAACACTTCCATATTTTAATATGTTTGTATCTCCAAGACTATCAAAGGAAACATATTTTCTATTACTTTTACAAATACATCTTGTAAAAATGCTATTTAAAAAAAGAATAGCACATGAAAAAATAAATTGAATAACACTTTTATTTGGTCCATAATCCCAATCAAAAGGATTAGCCCATACAATAGAAAGAGCAAATCCATTAGAAAGAATAAAGAAGAACCAGGCTACTGTATATTCTAGATTACATTCACAACATGGTTTATAAAAAAAATCTGTCATTATAGAATAACTAAGCAGGTATTTCTTTAGACCAATTATGTAATAATATTTCGTCATTTTTATTTGATACATCACCACTTAAATATGCATTTTCATACATAGTTCTAAAAATATAGTCAGGCGCATTACTTCCAATTTTAATTAAATTATGTTTCTTAAGATAAGTTTTAATTTCCTGTATGGGTTTTTTTTTCAAGACACTAACTTCATTTTTTATTATTTTTCTTGTTTTTTTACTTTTAACTAATACTCCAACTTTATTTTTAACTTTTCCTAGAGTAATTTTTCTACGTATTCTTCTAGTTTTAATTCTCCTTGTTTTGGGCTTATCTTTTTTCATCATGTCTTTTAATGTTTGTAATTTTTCCTTTCTAGTATCAAATGATTGATCTTTTTCAAAATGAACATTAGTTAGATTAATAATAGGAGTATTCATAACATCTGTTTTTTTTCCATCAAAACTACTAGTTGTATTAATTGGTATTTCTTCAGTAGTTATATCTCTTTTTTTTAACGTTTTATTATATTGTCTGTATGTTGGCTTATTACCGCCTTTAAGACAACCATATGGAGGAGCAGGAGAATGTGAAAAATTGTTAGGAGGATTTACCATAGGTTCAGTATTAATAGGAATACTATTTTTTTTCATAGTCTTATCACGTTTTTTCTTCTTCTTCTTCTTCTTTTTAGATTTCAAATCTAATTCTTGTAAGTAATTTAATGTTTCTTTAAATGTATCCTGAAATTCTTTTTCCTCTTTTTCTTCAGCAATTATTTCTTTTTCTCTTTCTCTTTTTTGATGTGCTTTAATTTTTTCAATTAATTTTTTCTTTACATTATTAGGTTTTAAAGTATTGACTGGTCTTTGTTTTCTTTGTTTTTTTTCTTTTGGAGTTTTTCCAGCTTTTCCAATTTTTAAAAAATTAGGATTAATCGATATAGATTTCTTACTCATATTATATTTTACAGAAAATTTAATATGAATTTTAAATGTAAATATGTTGTAATAAATTTTTTCGACTATCATCTTTCCTATTTTTAACTTCATTATTATCTAAAAACATATCAAAACCTTTTTGCATGTCTTTAATTGTAATATTTTTCTTTTTATCTTCAGAAAGACAAAAAACTCTTCTTCCATGAGCTATCTTAATTTTTGCTAAAAGTGTTTCAATATCTCTTCCATAAAATTTAAAATAATCCATTTTGTCTTCAAACCATCCATTCTTTACTTTTTTATTTAATTTCCATCCAATATCATTTACCTTTTTTTTGAAAATTAAAAATAATTCCTTGTAGCTGTAATCATCTGTACTAAATCTCCAAGTAAACCTAGAATCTAAACCTTGATTATACGAGAAGAAACAATTTTTTAATTCATCTTCGTATCCAGCAATAATAACCATTATCTCTTCTTTATGATCACTTAAACCTTCACACAAGGTATCAATACATTCCTTAGCAAATGAATCTCTTTTTTCTGGATTTCCTAAAGCGTATGCTTCGTCAATAAATAATACTCCACCCAAACACTCTTTTATCATGTCTCTGGTTTTAATTGCAGTTTGGCCTAAATATCCAGCAATAAGATCTGCCCTAGTTGCTTTTTTAAACGTTTTTCTTTTTAATATTCCTAAATTGGAAAAAATTGAACCCATTATCTTTGCTGTTTCAGTTTTTCCTGTTCCAGGAGGTCCATAAATGACTGTATGCATAAAATCTTGATGACTTTTATCTATACCCTTATGAAGATTTTGAACGAAATATAGAATCTGGTCTACTATATTATTTTTAAGCTTATTCATTCCAATCATATTTTTTAAATCCGTTAGTGGTTTTTTAATATCATGCATAGCTTTCATATTAATATTATATTCTACATCATACTTCAAAGGATAATCATCAATTAGTTTTAATAAATCATCTAAAGAATCTATTTCTACTTCAATATTTACCTTTGTTTTTTTTATTTCAATAGGTTTTTCGATATGAGTAGAAGGTATATATATACTACTTCTTCTTCTGTGCCTACCAATAGGAAATAATGCAGTATCGTCTTTACTACCAAATAAGGTATTTGATCTTTCTATGTCGTTTACTTTTCTATTCAATATATCTAATATATCTTTCAAATTATCAGACACATTTTCTTCCTTTTTTTTATCTTCTAGTAATAATTGTTTTTTTCTCCTTTCTTTCTCATCTAATTCTTTTATAAAGTTTTTGTATTTATTAAATCGTTCATTATTATTTTTTTTACGACGCTCTTTTATATTTTCAATCACCTTATTAATAGTCATATTACTATTATTTACGTTATTTATGTTTAACTGATTTTTTTTTATAATATCTTTGCTATTTTTAGAAAACATAAATTTATTCTCTTTACAAGTATCTAGGGGAAATAAATTATGGTTTAATACAGGATTAATTTTCCAGGTTCTAAAAATCTTATTAAATGAGTTATCAATAGGTGGTAAATTTAATTTATTTAAACTTAAATCTTTGATTTCTCTTGGATTTAATGTTATTTTATTATTTTTATTATTATTGTTGTTATTGTTATTGTTGTTATTGTCGCTGTTCATATTAGTATATATATAATTAATATTTAAAAACAGCTTAGAGATAAAATTGATTTAATTAATTTAATAGATAATGAAAGTAAATAGGAAGATGATCGCCTCTAGAACGACCACTAATGGAATACAAGTTGATTGGAAAGTTATTGAATCTTATTTTCAAAATAAACATTTAGAACGTATGGTAAGACATCAGATTGAATCATACGATCATTTTGTTAATAATCAAATAAAAAAAACTATTGAAATGTTTAATCCTGTTACTATTAGATCAGAACATGATAAAGATGAAGCAACAGGATTATATTCACTAGAAATCATTATCACATTTTCCAACTTTCAAATATATAGACCACAAATTCATGAAAATAATGGAGCTACAAAAATTATGTTTCCACAAGAAGCACGTCTAAGAAATTTTACATATGCTGCTGCTATGACTTTAGATATAAATATTCAGATCATTAAGAGAACTGGAGAAAAATTAGAGCATATAGAAACTTTATATGAAAAACTACCAAAAATTCATATAGGTAAGATTCCTATAATGTTGAAATCTTCAATTTGTGTTTTAAAACAATACAATCATCTAGATCCAAAAATTACAGGTGAATGTAGATTCGATGGAGGTGGTTACTTTATTATTAATGGTTCTGAAAAAACCTGCTTAGGTCAAGAAAGAGCGGCAGAGAATAATATTATGTGTTTTGATGTAAAAAAAAATAACAATAAGTGGTCTTGGTTGGCTGAAATTAAATCAATTCCTGATGATAAATGTATATCACCAAAACAAATCAATATTACTATTGCTACTAGAAATAATGGATCAGGGCATGCTATTTATATTCACATTCCAAGAATTAAAAATCCTATTCCTTTGTTTATAGCATTTAGATCTTTAGGTATTATTTCAGACAAGGATATCTGTAGATATATCCTGTTAGACATTCAAAAAGAAAACATGAAAAAAATGTTGTTTGCTCTTAAGGCTAGTATTATTGAAGCTGAAAAATATAATACACAAGAAAAGGCCTTGCAATATATCGTAAATAACGCGATGTTTACACCTATTAATATGGGTGAAGAAGAAGGAAGGCAAAAGAAAAAAGAATTTACAGAAAATGTTTTGAATAAAGATTTATATCCTCACTGTCGTAATATGAAAGAAAAGATTTACTTTATGGGTTACATGACCAACAAATTACTTAGAACTAAGTTTAAGTGGAGAAAGGTTGATGATAGGGACTCTTACAAAAATAAGCGCGTTGATCTAACAGGAACGCTTTTAAATAATCTTTTTAGAAACTATTTCAACAAGCTAGTTAAGGATATGCAAAAACAAGTTGTTAGAGAAATTAACAACGGTTCATGGAAATCAACTGAAAATTATAAATGCATTATTAATCATACTAATATTTATAAAATTATTAAATCTACAACGATTGAAAATGGTATTAAAAGAGCACTAGCTACTGGTGATTTTGGAATCAAAAATACAAATTCAAATAAGGTTGGTGTAGCACAAGTTTTAAGTAGGCTTACATATATTTCAAGCTTAAGTCATCTTAGAAGAATTAATACACCGATCGATAAAAGTGGGAAGCTAGTTCCACCTAGAAAATTACACAATACACAGTGGGGATTTGTATGCGCTGCTGAGACTCCAGAAGGTCAAAGTGTTGGTGTTGTTAAAAACATTTGTTATATGTCGCATATTACTATTGCTAGTTTAAGCAGTCCTATTTATGAAGTTAGTGAAAAATTTATTCAACCATTAGAAAATTTTGAACCAGAAGAGTTATTTGGTAGGGTTAAAATTATTATTAATGGTGCTTGGATTGGAGTTGTTGATAAACCATTAGAATATTTTAAATACATGAAACAGATGAAATATAAGGGTATTATTAATATTTATACTAGTATTGTATTTGACTATAAAGAAGCTAATATATACATTAATAACTCAGCTGGTAGAGTAACAAGACCAGTTTATAAAGTTAAAGATAAAAAGACACTAATTACTCCAGAAATTGCTAATAGAATTATGAATAAACAAATTTCGTGGGATGATCTTCTAGTAGATCATGAAATCGAAGAGTCTATTATTGAATATATTGATCCTGATGAACAGAATTATTCACTAATAGCAACCCGTGAAAGAGATTTTAATAATGAAGAAAAAAAACACTATAGGTATACTCATAGAGAAATTCATCCTTCTACTATTTTCGGTATTTTAGCTAGTTGCATTCCTTTTCCAGAACACAATCAATCACCTAGAAACACTTACCAGTGTGCTATGGGAAAACAAGCTATGGGAACCTATGCTACAAACTATCAACATAGAATGGATAAAACAGCATACGTTCAAACATATACTATGAGACCACTTGTCGATACTAGAATTATGAATATATTAAAACTTCATAAGATTCCATCAGGATGTATGGTTAAGGTGGCTATTATGACTTATTCTGGATTTAATCAGGAAGATAGTATATTATTTAATAAAAGTTCATTAGATCGTGGTCTCTTTAGTGCTACTATTTATCATACAGAAAAAGATGAAGATAAGAAAATTCAGGGTGATGAAGAAATTAGGTGCAAGGCAGATAGAACAAAAACTAAAGGCATGAAATTTGCTAATTATAATAAGTTAAATGAAAAAGGAGTAATTCCTGAAAATACTTTAGTTGAAAATGGAGATATTATTATTGGGAAAATTGTTCCTATTAGAGAAAATAGAAACGATCATACTAAGGTTATCAAATACAGCGATCAGAGTAAAGTATTTAGAACACATGAAGACACATATATTGATAAGAATTATATGCATAGAAACGGAGATGGTTATACATTTGCTAAGGTAAAAACTAGAACATACAGAGTTCCTGTAATTGGAGATAAGTTTTCATCAAGGCATGGACAGAAAGGAACTATTGGTCTTATTCTACCGGAGGCTAACATGCCTTTCCTAGCTGATGGATCTAAACCTGATATTATTATTAATCCACATGCTATTCCTTCACGTATGACTATAGCTCAGTTGAAAGAAACGTTACTTGGAAAAGTTCTTCTTCAACTAGGTGTATTTGGAGATGGAACTAGTTTTGGCGAACAACCAATTAGTAAAATTAGAGAGTTAATGACTGAATTGGGTATGGAAAGAAGTGGTAATGAAATTTTATATAATGGAATGACTGGCGAACAAGTTGAAACTGAAGTATTCTTTGGTCCAGCATTTTATCAACGTCTTAAGCATATGGTAAATGATAAAGCACATAGTAGAAGTTATGGTCCTATGGTTGTTTTAACACGTCAGCCAGCTGAAGGAAGAGCAAGAGATGGTGGCTTGAGATTTGGAGAAATGGAACGTGACTGTATGATATCTCACGGAGCAAGTAGATTTACAAAAGATAGAATTTATCATTCATCTGATACTTTTGAAGTTCATACTTGTAAAAGTTGTGGTCTAATTGCTGTATTTAATCCAGAGAAAAAGATTCATGTATGTAAAACATGTAATAATAGAACTAAATTTAATAGAATTCAATTACCATATTCATGTAAGTTACTGTTTCAAGAATTAATTACTATGAATATTGCTCCTAGAGTAATTGCTAAGTAATTGATAAAATTGAATAATAAATTTTTTTTAGAATTGTAAGTATAACTATGATATTATTTACAATTTCTCAACTACACAGGGGTGTTATCATTAAAAGACCATCAGCACACATTAAAACACCTTATGTTGCTGATGTAACTATTGAAAATATAGAATTCCTAGCACATACTCCATCATTAGGTTGTTGTGGACTCGCGGATAAAGGAGCTGAAGTATTAATGGAAAAAACAGAAAAAACAAAAACTAATTTTAGAGTTCAATTAGCTATATTTAATGAACCAGAAAAAAATAACATTCAATATATAGGCATAAATCCAAAATTAAGTGAAACACTAGTAAATAACGCTTTATTGAATAATTGTTTTCATAACTTAAAATATATCAAAAAAATAGGAAGAGAAAAGAAAATATTAAATTCACGATTTGATTTTATAGGTGTAGATAAAGATGATAGATCATTTATACTGGAAGTAAAAG
>MDTG01375485.1_pt1 | contig 10362 bp, 10 predicted proteins | sample 811421 | NCBI WGS metagenome assembly MDTG01 (sample SAMN05326645, study PRJNA326480) | marine metagenome | isolation source: seawater | place: Pacific Ocean: South East | collected 2011
AGACTTTTTAATCAGACTTGCTTGTTTAAGAAATAATTGCTTTACTGTTTTTGTGTAGCCTATTTCTTTGAGAGATTTGCTGTTAAGACTTGTTAGAATTGTGACCCCAAGTACCTTTAAATTTTTATTTATATTATTAGTCTTCTTTTTAATAGCCTTGAGCATTTTAAAACCACCATTTGTATGAACTGTTATATATTTACATTTTTTTAAATCTTTTAAACTATCTATTGCTGATATAGCTGTTTGTGGAATATCATTGATTTTTACATCTAACCAAAAATCTTTCTTGAAATTTTCCAAAAACTTTCTTCCATTTTTGCTATAAAAAAACTGTAATCCAAATTTAGGTATTATCTTTAATCTTTTGGTATTAGTTTCTTTAATAATCTTTTTTACCTGATTGATGTTTGATGTATCACAAGCTACAAAAATGATTTTATTCTTCATTATTATTTAACTTTTTAAACAATTCTTTTGAGCTCTTCCAGTGAATTACATTTTTACGTGGTACATTCACTTTTTCTGAGGTTTTAGGGTTTCTTCTTATAGACTCTTTTTGGACTCGGGTTGCTAATGTACCAAAGCCTCGTATTTCAAAACGCTCACCTCGTTTTAATGAATTTTTTATTTCATTTAAAATAATAGAAACTACTTTTTCTAAATCACGTGTTAAAAAATTAGGGAAAGATTTTTTTAATTGATTGATAAGCTTTGATTTTACAATAGCCAATTTAACTCTTTTTATTAATTTTTATTCTTATCTTTCTTTTTTAAATCTTCAGATAAAGTAGAAAAAGGTAATTGTTTACCAGAACCTTCTTCAGCTCCATATTTTTCTAAAGCAGTTTGACGCTCAAGTTCTTCTAGAAGTTTTATACTTAAACTAACTTTTCTTTTTTCCAATGAAAGTTCTGCAATAGCACAGTCAATACGTTCTCCTCCAGTAAATCTTGATGGACGAGCATCAGCAGCATTTATTGCTATCTGAGATTTTTTAATATTAAAATCCATATCACAACCTTCTGGTCTAACTATTAAACCTTTATTATCAGTAGATATAATTTTTACAGTTATTGCCTGATTAACCTTCTTGTCATTAAACCAATTAAATGGATCAGTTTTAGTTTGTCTCAAACCAACTCTAATTTTTTGCTCAGAAGACTTTATTTCAAGGACTTTAACTTTTATTTTGTCACCCTTTTTGTATTTTGCTAATTCTTCTTCTCCATTATTTAGATAGGTTAGATCATTACAGTGTAAAAAAGCATCAACATCTAAATTCTCAACTTTAACAAATAAAGAATATTCATTTTTATTTACAACTTCACCCTCAACTATTGTGTCTACAGGATATTTTTTTTCAAAAACTTCATAAGGGTTTTCGATAGTTAGTCTATGTGAAATTGCAACTCTTCTTTTTTCTTTATTAATTTCTGTTATAACACAGTCTATTTCATCACCTATTTTAAACATTTTTTTTGCTGATAAATTTTTTTTATTCCAGCTGAGCTCACTTGAGTGAAGAAGTGTTGAAAGACCAGGCTCTAATTCACAAAACGCACCAAAGTCCATTATTTTAACAACTTTAACTTTATAAACTTTATTTAATTCGTAGTTCTCAATGTGTTCAAAAGGATCAGGTGAAAGTTGTTTAATTGAACAACCAACTTGTAATTTTTCTTTATCTACCGAAATAACTTTTAAATTATGTTTTTCACCAATATTAAAAACTTCATCTGGATGATTTACTCTAGAATAAGAGATTTCTTGTAGGTGCACTAGTACATCTAATTCACCATTAACATTAAAGAAACATCCAAAGGTACTATAACCTTTAACTTCAGCATCTTTAATTATATCTCCAACTTTATATTTTTCTATAATTTTTGCTTTATCCTCTTTTTTAAATGAAGAAATAATCTCTCTTCTAGATACACATGCATTGCCTCTTACTTTATCTAATTTAATGAGTGCAAATTTTTGTGGCTCACCCATAAGATGAGAGATGTCTTTTAGAGGTTTATCTGAAATTTGGCTGCCTGGAAGAAACATAAGAGAACCTGTTTCAATATGTTCAACAATACATCCCCCTTTACACTTAGAGGTAATTTTTCCCATAATTGGTTCATTTTTTTCATAAGCCTCAACAAGTTTATCCCAACCTTTAATCTTTTGAGCCTTGCTAGCGGAAACTAAAACTTCACCATTTTTATCTTCAATTTTTTCTAATAGTACAGGAATTGTTTCACCTACTTTGATTTTGTCTGCTAGACCCATACTTTTTAATTCATTTACGTCTAATACAGGTTCACTTTTTAAACCTTCAACAAATAAAAATACAAATTTTTCAGTAATTTTATTTATCTTTCCTTCTATAATTTTTCCTTCTTCAATATTAATTTTTGAAAGTTGACTGTTAAGTAATGTTTCGAATTCTTTTGATGCTGGACTTGTTAAATCTTTGTATATTTCCATTAATTTATTTAATACTTAAGTTTTTATTGTTAAATTTTTTTAAAAATCACGAACTTTTAGTTAAATTTATCATTTTAATCAACACCGAATTTAAACTAAATTTTACTTGAAAATATTGAATATATTGGTTTTTGGATGGTATTTTAATTTAATTTAGCCCCTAAGCTTTTGATTTTGCTTATAAAGGTTGGAAAAGAAGTATTGATTGAATCTTTGTCAAAAATTTTCCAAGAGCCACCTTCAAATGTGAGTGCAGCAATCACGCTCGCCATAAACACTCTATGATCTTTTAAAAACTTGTTTATGACAATATTTTTATTTAATTTTATTTTAGGATTACCATAAATTTTAATACTATCTTTAGTAAGGGTTGTTTTAATTCCAATTTTATTTAAAATTTTTGATCCCCAAATTAATCTTGGACTTTCTTTTTGATTTAATTCTGATAATTTTTTAAAATAAGATACACCATTAGCTTTAGCCGCTACTAAAAAAATTAATAAAAACTCATCTATTGCGGCTGAATTTAAATTTACAGGACAATTTATTGGTTTGAATATTTTGTTACTTTCAACTATTAAATTTGCTTTTTTTTCTCCTTTATAGATTTTCATATTTTTAATTTTTATATTAACACCCATTTTTTTTAGTATTTTAAGCAAACCTATTCTTGTGGAGTTTATATTTACATTTTTAATCTTTAATTTTGAATTCTTTGAAAGTGCTGTTAAGACTATAAAAAAAGCACTTGAGCTGATATCAGAAGGTATTTCATAATTAAGTGATCTAATTTTTTTTTTACCTTTAACTTTAATTAAATCATATCTATTTCTTTTACTTACTTGGATGGGAAGATTTAAATATTTATAAATAAGCTCTGTATGATTACGGCTAGTTTTAGTTTTGATTGTTGTTGTGCCTTTAGTATTCAGTGCAGCAAGCATAATGCTTGATTTAATTTGTGCTGATCCTATTTTTTCATGAAACTTAATAGCATGAGGATTATTTGTTCCTTTAATAAAAATTGGAAGTTTACCAGAGTTAGATTTAATTTTAGCTCCAAATTTTTTGAGAGGATTAATGACTCTAAAAAAATCTCTTTTTGAAAGACTTTTATCTCCTATAATTTTGATATTAGATTTAGAATGAACTAATAAACCCAAAATTAGCCTACTTAATGTGCCTGAATTACCTGCATTTAAAATAATATTTTTTTTGTAATTAAATTGATTTAGACCTTTTCCAAATATATCACAATAATTTTTAGATAGCTTAATTTTTACACCAAGTTTTTTTAGGCATTCTAAAGTATTTAAAACATCTTCGGATTTTAATAAATTTCTTGCCCTAGATTTTCCTTTTGCTTGAGATGCAATTAAAGCCCATCTTATAGATAAACTTTTATCTCCCTCTATTTCTAAAGTTTTATTAAAAGGTTTAATGATATCATTAATCTTAACAAAATTTTTCATAATAAAATGAAATTAACTTATTTTAAATGAATCTCCAAAATATGCATTTCTTGCATCAATGTTTTGGATTAAATTTGTAGGAGTTCCTTGAGCCACAACCTTTCCATTATGGATTATTGCCGCGGTATCCACACACGCTAACAAATCTCTTGCCTGATGATCACATAAAATAACAGATATACCGCTGCTACTTTGCAGATCAACTATTATCTCTTGTAATGTTTTGATTGTCATCACATCTAGAGCAGCAAATGGCTCATCAAGAAGAAGTATTTTTGGTTCGGAAATTAGAGCGATAGCAATTACTAATTTTTTCTTTTGACCTCCTGATAGAAGATCTGCTTTTATATCTCTGATTGGATCTAACTCGAATTTAGAAATTAGAGAATCTATTTTTTCATTTCTGTAACTTAAATTTGATATTGTAATTTCAGCAATTGCTTTTAAATTTTCGTAAATTGTTAAATCATGAAAGTAGCCGCCATGTTGAGGAACGAAACCAATTTTATATTTAAGAGTTCTTTGGTAAATTGGATATTTATTTACAGTTTCAGAGTCAATAACTACAGATCCAAAGTCTGGTGAAATTAAACCTGTTATTATATTAAAGATAGTTGATTTTCCTACCCCGTTAGGTCCTAAAAGACCTAAGATTTGAGAGTTATTTAATTTTAAAGATAAATTATCTAATATTATTTTTCTTCCAAACTTTAGTGATATTTTATTAAGTTCCAAAACAGATTTTTTATTCTTAAATGATTTAATTCTAAATTTTTTAATATTTGACATATCTTTTTATTTCGAAAGAACCTCAACTTTATTATCTGTATTATTCATAAAAATTTCTATTCTTTTTGTGTTTAAATCTATTTTAACATTGTCAGCTTTTGCTGACCCCTGTAATCCTTCATATACAACATTGTTATATATTTTAACAATGTTATCTGTGAAGATTAAGTCTAAATTATCAGAATTTATTATATTATCTAAATATTCAATTTCTACATTATTGAAAAATTTCGTATTATAGTAAAAATTATCATAATTTGCATTATCTGACTTTATTTTTAATGAAATGTTATTTTCATCTGTAAATTTAGCCACAACTTTGTTCATTTTGACAATTTCAATTTCTTGTTCATAAATAAGCTCACCTGAGTTGGCAGTTATGATATATTGACTATCATTTTCAAATTTTACTTTATATTTAAGGTTTTTAATTAAGTTATTTTGACCATCTATCAAAACTTGATCTTTTTTAATTTTATCAATTTTTTTTACTAACTTGTTACTTTTGAAATAATTATTATAAAAAAAAATCCCAATTATTATCAAGAAAGAAAAAAGAGCCAATTGAAAGAACTTTTTCATCCTTTGATTATTTTAAATTATTTAACAGATTATGAATATGCAAAACTCCAACTATTTTTTTCTTTTTTTCTTTTTTATAGACGCAAACATTTGTAATTTTTTTTTTATTCATTTTATTTAGAACATCTGAAGCCAAACTATTCTCCTCAACAGTAAAAGGTTTTTTGTTCATAAAAGTTTTAATTTTTTTATTTTCTATTACTTTTTTTTTTTGAATTAGCCTTTTAAGATCTCCATCTGTAAAAATACCAGTATTGAGCCCTAAATTATTAATAACAACTAAAAAACCAAGTTTTTTATTATTTAAAATTTTTAAGGCTTTTTTCATTTGTTCATTTTCATTTACAAATGGAATTTTATTTTTAACTATCATTAAATCTTTAGCAACTTTGAGTTTGCTGCTAAGGCTTCCTGAGGGATGAAATTTTTTAAAATCTAATTTGCCAAATTTTTTTTTTTTCATTAAAGCTACAGATAAAGCATCACCCATTGCCAATTGAGCAGTAGTGCTTGATGTAGGTACAATACCATCACCCGACTCAGTTAATTTAGGAATTAATAACCTTATATTTGAAGATTTATAAAGTGTTGAATTATTGTCAGACACTATTCCAATTAGTAGAATCTTATTTGATTTTGCATACTTAATAATATTTTTTAATTCCATAGTATTTCCTGAATGGCTAATCAAAATTAAAATATCTTTATTAGTGATACGACCAAGATCACCATGGCCACAGTCATTTGCCGATATTGAAAAAGATGGAGTGCCAACAGATGCAAGAGTTGCAGAAATTTTCGAAGCAATAATTCCACTTTTTCCAACTCCACACAATATTACTTTTGATTTACACTTCATTAAGGCTTTAACAGCCAAGTCAAAAGACTCACCTATGGAGTTTTTTAAATTCTTAAGAGCTTTAATTTGTAAGTTAATTACTTCTTTACCAATTCTATTTGTTTCTATATCCATTTTTTTAATGTGACCAAATATCTTCATTAAATAAGGCAAGATCAAGATCTACTCTTGTTTTTAAAAATTTAAGACAATCTTTATACAAATCAACTCTTTTTTCTCTTTGTAAAATTTTAAACAATTCCTCATGGATTTTATGAAGGTAAATAACATCTCTTGCACAATAATTTAATTGAGCTGGAGTTAGTTCTCCACCAAAATCAGAGCTTTGAAATTGTTTGCTGATATCAATATTTAAAAATTCTTTAATTAAAATTTTTAGCGAGTGATGGTCACTATATTTTCTTGATAATTTAGAACAGATTTTGGTGTCTAAAATATTGTTTGTGTCGGTTTTTAAGTAATACTTAATATGCGCTAAATCAGCTCTTCCATAGTGAAAAATTTTTGTAATTTTTTCATCAGCTAGTATTTTTACTAAATTTGGTGCTTTGTAATTTGATCTATCTAATTGAACAATATGCGCATCATTTATACCAGAAGAAATTTGAATTAGACATAGCGGGTCTCGTCTAACGTTAAGGCCCATAAATTCACCATCTACTGCCAAGGTATTGCCTAGGTTTAAATCATCTGGTAAATCATTTTTGTGGAGTTTAATATCAATATTCATTTTAAAATATATATATATGAAAGTAAAAAATTGTCTAATTTTTGGTGGTAGTGGTCAAATAGGTAGATTTCTAATTAGAAAGTTGACCAAAAATAACTTTAAAGTTACTGTTGTTACAAGAAATATACATCAAAAAGGTTATATTATTAAAAGCCAAGGAAATCAGGGATGGATCAGTATTGTTGAAGCAAATATTTTTGATGAAAAAAAATTAAGAAAACTTTTTGAAGATGCTGATATTTGTATAAATTTAGTAGGAATTTTATTTGAAAAAAAGAATGGTAATTCATTCAAAAATATTCACACCATTTTTCCATCACTTTTGGCAAAATTATGTAAAGAATATAAATTAAAGCAATTTATTCATTTGTCTGCTCTTGGAATAAATGAGGCAGTGGACTCAAATTATGCAAAAAGTAAGCTAAATGGAGAAGAAGAGATAATTAAAAATTTCTCTTTAGTGACAATTTTAAGACCCTCAATAATTTATTCAGTTGATGATAACTTTACAACAAATTTTATGTCATTATTGAGTACTCTTCCTTTGTTTCCAATTTATTATTCAGGAAGAACTAAATTTATGCCAATTCATTGTTCTGATTTAACTGATGTAATTTACCATCTTGTATCAAATTCAAGAGATAGTGGCTCAAAAATAATTGAATGTGTAGGGCCTGAGGTAATTTCTTTTAAAGAAATTATTGAAATTCTTCTTAAACTAATTGAAAAAAAAAGATTTTTGATTCCTTTTCCATTAATTTTAGCTAAATTATCAGCGTTCTTTTTTGAGCTGTTACCAAAACCTTTATTAACTCAAGATCAGTTGAGATTATTAAAATATGACAACATTAAAACTGGGAAATATAAAACTAACAATGAAATTGGAATACCAGCTAAACTTTTTTTTGAAAAAGAAGTAAAAAAATACTGTCATACCTGGAAACATGGAGGAGAATTTTCAACTGAAAAATATCATTTTGAAAAAAAAATTAAAAAAAACAATAATTAATTTTTGTTAAGCAGATTTTATCTTTTTTTCAATAAACTCAGGCACTTCATCTTTTTCAAGCGGTTCATCTTTTTTATTTTTAGATTGGTAGCTGTATAAAAGGTGAAGCTTACAGTAACTAAAATCTTTCAAGGCAGATCTGCCACAAAAATAAAAATTTTTTTCATTCGGGTGACCTATTGGATATTTGCAATCACTATCAGTTAACTCTTCTAATTGTTTTGGACTTTCAGGCTCAAAATCTTTTTCTATTATTAATGACTTGAATTTACTTCTCTTTGCTCTTTTAGACTTTAAATTTTTTTCGTCTAAAGAATTTTCAAAATTTTTATTAGATATGGCAGTTCTAGTTTTGATTTTTGCGGAAAGATTTAATCTATGAGCTTTGCCGATTACAGCATTTCTACTAATCCCGCCAATTATTTGGCTTATTTCTGCTGCAGTATTGCCCTTACCCCACAACTCCTTCAATTTATTTACTTTTTCTTCTGTCCAGCTCATTTTTACTATATATTGTGTACAAATTTTATAAAAATACAATATACTGATATTAATTATTATTAAACAAGTAACAAATTAGAGTTATCAACAATAAATAGAAAAAATATCATATTGGATATGCAATCCTAACTTGTATTTACTATTTTTGTTTATACAAAGTTTTTAAATTAATAAAAATTATGAGTTATTTAGCAAAAAATTATAATAGAAAAAAAATTTCATTTAAAAAAGGCAAGGGAAGTTATCTCTTTACTAAAAATGGCAGCAAATATTTAGATTTTGTTCAAGGCATTGCCGTAAATTCCTTGGGCCATGCACACCCAAAATTAATTAAAACCATCAATAAACAATCAAAAAAACTTTGGCACGTTTCAAATGCATTTTTAATTCCAGAGGGAGAAGAATTAGCAAAAAAAATAGCAAAAAAAACTTTCGCTGACTTTGTTATGTTTCAAAATAGTGGAGCAGAAGCTACCGAAGCAGCAATTAAAATTGCAAGAAGATATTTTTACTCAATTGGAAAACCCAATAAAAATAGAATTATTTGTATTAAAAATTCATTTCATGGAAGAACTTTAGCTGCGATTTATGCAAGTGGATCAAAAAAAATGACAGAGGGATTTGGCCCTAAAGTACAAGGATTTGATCATTTTAATTTTGGAGATCATAATAAATTAAAAAAGCTCATTTCTAAGAATACCGCTGCAATAATGATTGAAACTATAATGGGTGAAGGTGGAATTAAAGTAATACCAGATTGGTGCTTAAAAGGTCTGAGAAAATTATGCAATAAAAATAATATTTTATTAATTTTGGATGAAGTTCAATGTGGCATAGGTAGAACAGGAGATTTTTTTGCTTTTGAAAAATCAAAAGTAAAACCAGATATTGTTCCGATTGCAAAAGGAATTGGAGGTGGTTTTCCTCTAGGAGCGGTATTGATGAGTAAAAAGGTTGCTTCTGGAATGACAGCAGGAACGCATGGCTCAACTTTTGGAGGAAATCCTTTAGCTATGGCTGTTGGTAATACTATAATGGATGTGGTTTCTAATAAAAAGTTTTTAAATAATGTTAAAAAACTATCAAAATATTTTTTTTTATATTTAAATTTGCTTAAGGAAAAATATCCCAATATAATTAAAGAGATAAGAGGGAGAGGTCTATTAATTGGTATTCAGCTTCAAACTGATCAAACAAAATTTATCAAAAGATTGATGAATAATAAACTACTAACCATACGTGCTGCAGAAAATGTTGTTCGTATTTTGCCTCCGTTGAATGTAAAAAAAAGCGAAATAGATAAAGCTCTACAGGTCATAAATAAAGTTTGTTCAGAGTTAAAATAAGATGAAACATTTTATAAATTTACAAGATATTTCAAGTAAAGATCTTAGAAAGATTCTGATTGATGCCAAAAAAAGAAAAAGTGCTAGAAAAAAACTTAATAATCTCGAGGTTGATAAAGGTGCTCCACTAAAAGGAAAACTATTAATACAAATGTTTGAAAAATCCAGTCTTAGAACTAGATTAAGTTTTTATTTAGCAATCAAACAGCTTGGTGGCAGCACTTTAACACTCAGACCAGATGAACTACATTTGTCTAAAGGTGGCGAAACTATCGAGGATACAGCTAAAATATTATCTAATTTTGGGAATGCTTTTATGTTGAGAACAGACAATGATGAAAAATTAGAAGAATTTAGAAAATATTTATCAATACCAATTATTAATGGATTGAGTCCAAGTTCACATCCTACTCAAATTTTATCTGATGTTTTTACTGTTGAAGAAATTAAAAAAAAACCAATATCAAAATTAAATATTAGCTGGATTGGAGACTCTAATAATGTTTTAAATAGTTTAATCGCAGCATCAATTAAATTTTCATTTAAACTGAATATTGGCTGCCCTAAAAAATATCAGCCTAATAAAAATATTTTAG
>MDTG01179517.1_pt1 | contig 10361 bp, 8 predicted proteins | sample 811421 | NCBI WGS metagenome assembly MDTG01 (sample SAMN05326645, study PRJNA326480) | marine metagenome | isolation source: seawater | place: Pacific Ocean: South East | collected 2011
CTTCACCGCGGCTGTCGAGCATGGTCAGCGTGGAATTGAAGCCGCGCAGCACAACTTCGGTCGTGTAGCGGTCCTGGCCATCCTTGTCCTGCCATTTGCGGGTTTCGAGCTGGCCTTCAATGTAGAGTTTCGAGCCCTTCTTCACGTAGTTCTGAACCACGCGAACAAGGCCTTCGCTGAACACGGCGATCCGGTGCCACTCGGTTTTTTCGCGGCGTTCGCCCGTGTTCTTGTCTTTCCAGGTTTCAGACGTCGCGAGCGAGAAGCTGGCCACCTGTCCGCCGTTCTGGAACTGGCGCACCTCAGGGTCCTGCCCGACATTTCCTACGAGGATGACCTTGTTTACCGATCCCGCCATGGTTCCAACTCCGCTCCGATCTGATCCGTTTCGTCTTCGATTCGACCCTTGTACCCCGACAGGGCTTCCTTGTCGCCTGCCAGGCAGCGCCCGAAGGCGCGCTGTCCACAAGAGATCGCTGCTGACACATTTTTGCAGCAGCCTGCCAGTGTTCACATTTTGTTCTTGTCGTCAAGCTGGACTCAAGACACACATAAGGCCTAGCACACATCCGTTTCCCGTTTTGCAGACGTAACGAGCAAAAAGCCCGAAAGTCCCCATCATGGCTGAGTCCCCCTTCATCCGCGTTCGCGGCGCAAAGGAACACAATCTCAAAAACGTCGACGTGGACATTCCGCGCGGCGAACTGGTTGTGATGACCGGCCTGTCCGGCTCGGGCAAATCCTCGCTGGCATTCGACACGATCTATGCCGAGGGGCAGCGCCGTTATGTCGAAAGCCTGTCGGCCTATGCACGCCAGTTTCTGGAGCTGATGCAGAAGCCGGACGTGGAGAGCATCGAAGGCCTCTCCCCCGCCATTTCGATCGAGCAGAAGACGACCAGCCGGAACCCGCGCTCCACCGTCGGCACAGTCACAGAGATCTATGACTATATGCGTCTCCTCTGGGCGCGGGTTGGCGTGCCCTACTCGCCCGCGACCGGCCTGCCGATCGAAAGCCAGACCATCAGCCAGATGGTGGACCGTACGCTGGACCTGCCCGAAGGCTCGCGGCTTTATCTGCTGGCACCGATCGTCCGTGGCCGGAAGGGGGAATACCGCAAGGAATTCGCCGAACTCCTCAAGAATGGCTACCAGCGCGTGAAGGTGGATGGGGAGTTCTACGAACTCGAAAGCCCGCCCAAGCTGGACAAGAAATACAAGCACGACATCGACGTCGTGGTGGACCGGATCGTTGTTCGCGAGGGCATGGAACAGCGCCTTGCCGAAAGCTTCGAGACCGCGCTCAGCCTCGCCGACGGCATTGCCATCGCTGAATTCGCCGACAAGGCGGATGACGAAACCGAGCCGCGCCGCGTGACCTTCAGTGCGAATTTCGCCTGCCCGGTTTCAGGTTTCACCATTCCGGAAATCGAGCCGCGCCTCTTCTCGTTCAACAATCCCTTCGGCGCCTGCCCGACCTGTGACGGCCTTGGCGAGCAGCTGAAGATCGATGAAGGCCTGGTCGTTCCGGACAAGGACCTTGACCTGATGAATGGCGCCATCGCGCCCTGGGCCAAGTCGACTTCGCCCTATCAGACGCAGACCCTACAGGCGCTGGCCGACCATTATGGCTTTGACCTGAAGAGCCCGTGGAACAAACTGTCGAAGAAAGTGCAGGACGTGATCCTGTTCGGCACGGGCGAGGAAGAAATCGACTTTGTCTATGATGACGGCATGCGCCGCTATGAAGTGACGAAGACGTTTGAAGGCGTGATCCCGAACCTTGAGCGCCGTTATCGCGAGACAGATAGCCAGTGGGTGCGTGAGGAAATCGGCAAATTCCAGGCCGCCGCGCCCTGCCCGGCCTGTGGCGGCAAGCGCCTGAAGCCCGAAGCGCTGGCGGTAAAGATTGCCGGCCTCGACATTTCGGATGCCGGCCAGTTCTCTATCCGCGAAGCGGGCGAATGGTTCTCCGTCGCGCACAAGACACTGACCAAGCAGCAGAACCAGATTGCCTCGCGCATCCTGAAGGAGATCAATGATCGCCTGGTCTTCCTGAACGATGTCGGCCTCGACTATCTCAGCCTGTCGCGCGCCTCCGGCACGCTGTCGGGCGGGGAAAGCCAGCGTATCCGCCTTGCCAGCCAGATCGGCTCCGGCCTGACCGGCGTGCTCTACGTGCTGGACGAGCCGAGCATCGGCCTGCACCAGCGGGACAATGAGCGCCTGCTGGAAACGCTGAAACGCCTGCGCGACCTCGGCAATTCCGTCATCGTGGTGGAACATGACGAAGACGCGATCCTGACAGCAGACCATGTCATCGACATGGGCCCGCGCGCCGGCGTGCATGGCGGCGAGATCATTGCAGAAGGCACGCCTGCCGACATCCTGAAATGCAAGGAAAGTCTGACAGCAGACTATCTGAACGGTACGCGCGAGATCGTCATTCCGAAGCGCCGGCCCGTCGAAAAGGTGAAACGCAAGATCACGCTGAAGGGCGCGACCGGCAACAATCTGAAAAGCGTCGATGCAACCATCCCGCTCGGCAGTTTCACCTGCGTGACAGGCGTGTCAGGCGGTGGCAAGTCCACCCTCATCATCGAGACGCTTTACAAGGCGCTGGCGCGCAAGCTGAACGGGGCTTCCAGCCCACCGCTGCCTTATGAAAGCATTCAAGGCCTCGAACATCTCGACAAAGTCATCGACATCGACCAGAGCCCGATCGGCCGCACGCCGCGGTCAAACCCGGCGACCTATACTGGCGCCTTCGGACCGATCCGCGACTGGTATGCTGGCCTGCCTGAAGCCAAGGCGCGCGGCTATGCCCCGGGGCGGTTCAGCTTCAACGTCAAAGGCGGGCGCTGTGAGGCCTGTGAAGGCGACGGCGTCATCAAGATCGAGATGCACTTCCTGCCGGACGTCTACGTCACCTGCGAAACCTGCAAAGGCCAGCGCTACAATCGCGAGACGCTGGAGGTGAAGTTCAAGGGCAAATCCATCGCCGACGTGCTGGACATGACGGTGGAAGACGGCGCGAAATTCTTCTCGGCTGTTCCCGCGATTGCCAACAAGCTGGAAACGCTGAACCGGGTGGGCCTCGGCTATATCAAGGTCGGCCAGCAGGCCACGACCCTCTCCGGCGGTGAGGCGCAACGCGTAAAACTCGCCAAGGAACTCTCGAAACGCGCAACCGGACGTACACTGTACATTCTGGACGAGCCGACCACAGGCCTTCACTTCGAGGATGTGCGAAAGCTGCTGGAAGTGCTGCACGAGCTGGTCGACGGCGGCAACACGGTTCTGGTCATCGAGCACAATCTGGACGTCGTGAAGACAGCCGACTGGGTGCTGGACATCGGTCCGGAAGGTGGAGACGGCGGCGGCCAGCTGATCGCAGCCGGGACGCCGGAAGACATTGCCGCCTGCAAGGAAAGCTGGACGGGCCGCTTCCTCGTCGAGACCTTCCGCCGACAGGATGAGCGCCGGGCTGCCCGCAACAAGCGCGCCAAGGCGCCCGCAGCAGCGGCGAAGCAGAATGGCACCAAGACGGCCGCCAAGAAGCCAGCCGCAAAGAAGGCACCTGCGAAAAAGCCCGCGACGAAGAAACCTGCCGCGAAAAAGGCCCCTGAAAAGTCACGCGCCAAGAAAACGGCCAGCCCCGCCAAATAGCGGCTGGCTGCGCCCTATTCGAATTCGCCGAGCGTGCCTTCGCTGATCCATTCCGGATCTGTTCGCGCCGCCAGTGCGGCCGGGCCACTGAAAATGTGCATCAGCATGGACTGCGCGACCGCAAATCCCAGTACCAGGACCAGCATCGGCCCCCAGAAGACCGGGGACATCACCGCCGCCATGATCTCATCGTCAGGCGTGCGGCCGTCCATGAGGTCCGGCACCTGCGCCGACAAGATGCCAGCGCCGAGGGCGAAAAGAAGCAGGTAGAAGGCGATCATTACCAGCATCGCGATCAGGCCCAGAACAATCCACGCGCCGAGAATCGTCCAGCCTTTTCCGCGGGTGACCCGCCAGGATTCGAAAAAGCGGATCTGTTTGTCCCGCACCGTCAGCGCGGCCGCTGCGGAGAGACGTGCCGAGAACCACAGGGCCAGTAACATGTATCCCAGCACCAGGACGATACCGAGCAGGACCGCCAGCAACGCCGCGTCCGGGCCCATGGCAAGCCCGACACCAACCGGGATCGCGATCATGATGGCAAAGCCGATATACATGCCAATGAACAGCGCGATCCAGATCAGTCCGACCAGCAGCAAACGGCCTTCATCAGCCCCGACACGCACACCAAAGCCGGCCCCGCGCATGTAGCGGCGCTGGTTTGCCCCTTCGAACATTACCCAGAGCAGGATGCCCAATGGCATGGTCAGCAGGCCGGCAAACGTGGTCGCCATGGACATGTTTTCCATGTCCTCGGCATATTGGTCGAAGTCTCCGCCACTCGTGAATAACTGGATATAGCCTTCATAGATCGGCCACTGCAGGAAGACCGAAAAGACCTGCATCAGGCAAGCGAGCGCCGCATAGGCCAAGGCGAACTTCCAGAGAAAGCCGCGCGGCCCGTCTGTCTTGGTGAAGTGGCCGACGGCGTTGCCGAAATTGAACTCGATCGGGGTCATGAGCATTTGCCTTAATTGAACTCCTCGACACTCAGAGCATCATCGACGCTGCCGCGCGGATCGTGCCGCGCCGCGAAGGCGGCAGGCCCCTGTACGAAGTGCATCAGCAAGCCGGACAGGAAGTAGCGGATGAAGGCATAGAGCAGCAGCGCAATCGTCAGGGTCGGGGTGAACAGGCTGCGCAGCTCCGATGAATCTTCCACCCTGGTGACGGAGTCCATGAAAGCGGGCGTCACCACCATCTGGGCAATGGATGAGGCAAAGCTGACCGCCATGCCACCGACGATGGCGACGATCAGAAAGGCCCCGAGGATCGGCCAGAAACGGCCGCGTGACACGATCCAGGCATCACCGAACGCGATCCGGCCTTCCTTCACGGTCATGGCAAAGACCGGCGAGAACCGTGTCGCGAAAAAGACGTAGACCGGGAACAGCACCAGGAAAATCAGCGCCACGATGCTCATACGCCCCAGCATGAAGGCCACCATTTCGTTTTCCGAGACGTCGCCATTCGCGAAATCGGTGATCATGCCGAACATCGGCAGCATGATCAGACCCGGCAACAGGTACATGAGCGACACGCCAACGTACCAGATGACGCCGACAATCATCATCCGCAATTCATCGGGCCCGAACCGGATGGAAAACGCCTCATCCCGGATGTAACGCCGCTGCGTAGCAGCCATGAACATCGCCCACACGACCAGACTGGCAAGCGACCCCAGCACGATCCATGGCAATAGTCCGCCAAACAGGTCGAAAAACACGCTGAAGACCTGTGCCGGGTCGTCGGCGCCCACACTGTCGAGCTGCTCAACCGTGTCGATAAAGCCGAAGATCGCGTCTTTGGTCAGCCAGGCGAACAGCGCGGTCAGCGCCGTGCTGACAACCGCAAATGCCAGCGCAAACTTCCAGGGAAACGACTTTGCATGCGCGGCCCGGAAGCCGAACATCAAAGCGCCATCGAACGTGAACCGGCTGGCCATGTTGCGTCCCTCCGCCTTGCCCCGCAGGCGGGAAGCTAAGCCGGTTTCGACGGCTTAGGCAATGTCGGACGCCGGGTGCACGGCCTTGAGCCCGGCCACGGCCAGGCCATGGCCTGCGAGAATAAATGGTGCCTGCAGCACCAGTCCCGTTACCCCTGTTGCGAACAAGGCGATGTCGCCCTGCCCGGCCACGCTATTGATCGCGAGGTTGGCGACATAACCGGCCAGAAACGGCAGGACATGAGTGGCCAGCGAGGCTGACCCGAAGCGCACGACATCCCCCTTCGTCCAGCGCCAGGTGCGGAACACCATGACACGCCCGGTCTGCACTGTGGCTGCGCCTGTCAGCAGCAGCCGGAGGGCGAGAAAAGCGATCCCGCTGAGCCCGGTGGCGTACACAATGGAAAGCGCCCAGCCATAGGGCGTCGACATCATGCCTGCCAGCGCGGCGGGAATCTGCTGGTCTGCGCCTTCCGCGGCCAGATCCACCAGGCCTGACAGCTGCAGCATCACCACGCCGAAGATGCCGACAAAGAAAAAGATGAAGAAGCTGACGAAGAAGAAAGCGAGATAAATCGCGAGATTCATGTGCATCAGGGCCATGAAGGCCCCTTTCGCATCGGGAATCATCGCCCGGTAAATCATCAGGGAGGCCTGCACACCCGCCAGGAACAGCACGACCAGCGCCGCGAGGGTCAGCATTGTCCCGCCCGTGCCGGTGTTCAGCGCCCATTTGTAGAAACCGCCCATCAGCGACAACAGCGCCAGCCAGGGCAGCGCAGGCAGAGCCGCCTTGGCCGCCAGGCGCCAGGCCTCAACAATCAGGTCCGCAATAGAAGGCGTCGGGGCCGGGGATGAGGTATTTGAATCCATGCAGAATGCCTTAGCGCCCCCGGCCGCAGCCGCAAACCCCGTCTTGACGGAACCGGCCGGCCTGCGCATGTCCCGCGCATGAGCATCAAACCCATTCATATCGTCGGCGGCGGCATGGCCGGATCGGAAGCAACCTGGCAGGCGGCAAACGCCGGTGTGCCGGTGATCCTGCACGAAATGCGCGGCGTGAAGGGCACCGACGCCCACCAGACCGACAAGCTGGCGGAGCTGGTCTGCTCCAACTCGTTCCGCTCCGACGATCACACGTCAAACGCCGTCGGCGTGCTGCATGAGGAAATGCGCCGCGCCAACGGGCTGATCATTTCCACAGCAGCAGAACACCAGGTGCCGGCGGGCAGCGCCCTCGCTGTTGACCGGGAAGGCTTCGCCGAAGCGGTCACCGCCAAGCTGGAAGCGCATCCGAACGTCACAATCGTGCGCGAGGAGATCGCAGGGATTCCGCCGGAAGACTGGGACAGCGTCATCATCGCCACCGGCCCGCTGACCTCCATCCCCCTCGCCGAAGCGATCCATGCACATACGGGCGAAGACGATCTCGCCTTCTTCGACGCCATTGCGCCGATCGTCTATTTCGACAGCATCGACATGTCGAAGGCCTGGCGCCAGAGCCGCTATGACAAGCCGGGCCCCGGCGGCGACACGGCCGCCTATATCAACTGTCCGCTGTCGGAAGAGCAGTACAATGCCTTCATCGATGCGCTGATCGCGGGCGAAAAAACAGAGTTCCGCGACTGGGAAAAGGACACGCCTTATTTCGAAGGCTGCCTGCCCATCGAAGTCATGGCGGAACGCGGCCGCGAGACGCTGCGCTTCGGCCCGATGAAGCCTGTCGGCCTGACGAATCCGCACCAGCCGGACGTGAAGGCCCACGCCATCGTCCAGCTGCGCCAGGACAATGCCCTCGGCACGCTGTGGAACATGGTCGGCTTCCAGACCAAGCTGAAGTACGGCGCGCAGACCGACATATTCCGCATGATCCCCGGCCTGGAGAAAGCAGAGTTCGCGCGCCTCGGCGGCATCCATCGCAACACGTTCCTGAACTCACCGAAACTTCTGGACGCCCAGCTGCGCATGAAATCCATGCCGCGCCTGCGCTTTGCCGGACAGGTCACCGGCGTGGAAGGCTATGTCGAGAGTGCAGCCATGGGCCTGCTCGCCGGACGCTTTGCCGCCGCCGAACGCCTCGGCCAGACACTGAATGCCCCGCCGCCGACAACGGCGCTCGGCGCGCTCGTCACGCACATCACGGGCGGCCACCTCGAAGGCAAACAGACTTTCCAGCCGATGAACGTCAATTTCGGCCTCTTCCCGGACATCACCGATTTCCCGAAGACCGACGAGAATGGCAAACGCCTGCGCGGCAAGGCGAAAGGCCGCGCCAAGAAAGGCGCCCAGGCCGCCCGCGCGCTGCAGGACATCGATGCCTGGCTGGCAGCGCAGGCAGCAGAAACGGTTTAATTGTCAAAAGCGCATTCGCCAGCGTCCAGCATACGAATTACCGATGAGCGGTTCAGATTTTCCGCAAGCTCATTTCGACTATCGTCCTCGAAGCGATCATCAACGGGCAATCCGCGCACCATTTTATAGAATGGTACAACTCCGCTCGTCTGAACATTGATGTACTCATTTGTCAGATTGGCGTCCAAAAGTGTCTTGACTGAAAGTGCCCGAGCTTCGGCGAGTTTCGCGTTTCGTACGTCACTACTGGATGGATACTCCGCCGAACTCGAATGTCCTGAAACGAGCAAACGCACAGGTGCCCGCTCCGAAGCACACGCTGAAAGTGCCTGCGCCAGCATCCGCAATTCTTCTCTAGCAGACTCCGCAACATCGGTACTTTCGTTTCCAAAGTAGAGCCTAGTTATGACAGGCGCTTTATCGCCCTCAGCAAGGTAGTCGCCGTTTACAAAATACTCCACCGCATCAAATGACTGCCCGGTCTGCGGATACTGACAATATACGCACGGGCCTTCCTTCGGGTCATTGGAAGGTTTCAGTGTGTCATAGATAGAAATGATACACCCGATTGCACCAATAGTCAGGCTTCCGATAACGGATATCCATTCCAATTTGGATGGCCGCAAAAATAAGTACAAAGCCGCCAACGCAAACATCAGGACCGCGATGACAAGCGACAACGGCATGCGAACAGGACCATCCGCCCCCGGCTGTGGTGGCAGATTTATTGTTATTGGATGGGATGTCACCTCCTGCCCACCTTCCCCGATTGTCAAAGCGGAGATCGCTCCATCCAGCGCACGGATATTATCTGAAATCTGATCCATCCTCGTCCAGGATGGAATCAATGCCGCCAGTATTAAAAGCCCGACGACAAAGACCGCCGCAAGGCACACCTCACCGAATAAACTGCGCTGCTGTTGCTGGATTCGTATTAGATCTTCCTGCAGTGTTTCAACCTGATCCGAACGCGGCGGCTGGAACCGCCTTGCATCGTCCCGGACATCTTTATCGGCCATGACTTTGGTCAAGGCATGTCTGATCCAATCTACGTCTTCAGCACCTTTCAGGAACCGGTACGTCCGCTCAGCAAAGAGCACTGCGGCCAACACCAACGCAATGAATACAATAACGAACAGCCAATACATGCATCTACGCCTCCCACATCATGACTGTTCAGAAGCCGAAAAGATTTCAACGAATTTCAATCATTGGGAGAATTTTCACCAGCCTAGATCAGAGGGCAGCCAGGATCTCCCCCGGAACTTTCGCCAAGTATCGCTACTTCGCCAAAATCCAGACCGCCATCGCCACCATCTTCTTTTTCTGCGGCAGCGGGCCGAAGTCGAGCGGCACATCGCTGTCACCGCCGAAGCAGGCACATCTCAATTTCCGCTTCTCGATATTGATAGCTCGATAGACCGAGACGGTTCCGATCGTACCGATAAGCATGACAACCAGCACTGCCGGGCAAACCATCGCCCCAGCTATCATCAGCCCGGCCCACGCGAGGAGCATCCCCTGAGACCTTAACACCATTCAGCGAGGAAGCGGTCCATCTACTTGTTGACGGTCTTGCTACATACGCCAAGGATTCGCGCGGCGGCACGGCCGCTTGTAAAAGACCACGCTTAGACCTGCCCGGTTCGGATAGCTTTCAGGATGCTGAGGCGTTTGGTGACGGCGTCCGGTTCACCCTTTTCGCTATAGTGCTTGCGCAGGCGGTAATGGGCGACGGCCGGGCGGATGGATTTCGGGACGGGCTTCACGTGCGGGCCGAAGGCTTTCGTTTCTGACCGGCGCAGCGCGGCATAGGCGGGCGCGACGTCGCGGATTTCCTCGGCCCAGTCATGATGGCTGGCCAGGAGGCTCGCCGCGATCAGGGCGAGCCAGGCTTCCGGTTCCTGACTGCGATCCTGCGCAACGAAGGCAGCCTCATAACCGTCGACCAGCCGCTGCATCGCGCCGGGCTTCAGCCGGCCAGCGGCGACCTCTTCTGCCAGGGCCAGGCAGACATCGTGTTCGCGGGCCGGCTTGCCCTCTTCCAGTTCGGTCAGCGCCTCACGCCACCACTGGAAGCGGATCAGACCCAGCGTCTCTTCGGAGACAGCCAGACGGACCCGGGCCAGTTCGTAAGCGAGCGCATAGAGGGCTGTCAGGGCCCGGCGCTGGGCCGATGGCGCGTAGCGGCTGGAGATCCAGCGGTCCTCATCGACCTTGCGCACCCGCTTGTCGATTGCGGCCCACTGTGTTTTGGAAAGGGGGTTGGTTGTATTCGGCATGGAACCCATATGTCGGATGACGCGCTTATCTACCAGATACATACCTGCAAGAAAGGAATTCCAGATGGCATTCACACTTCCCGATCTTCCCTATGGGCGCGATGCTTTGGCGCC
>MDTG01217749.1_pt1 | contig 10361 bp, 11 predicted proteins | sample 811421 | NCBI WGS metagenome assembly MDTG01 (sample SAMN05326645, study PRJNA326480) | marine metagenome | isolation source: seawater | place: Pacific Ocean: South East | collected 2011
AATAAATTTAACAATTTATCAATTTTATTTATATCTTTTTTTCCATTTTGGTCTTCTAATGCTCCACTGAGATCAATAATAAATTCTCTATTTTTAAAGTAAGGTATATCATCTATTTGGATATTTCCTGCAATCATTTTATTTAATTCACTAGGTACGTCTTCTATTAAACTATGATCAAAACTTTCAGATCTATCGTAACCTTTTGAGTCAAATAAAATTATATCTGAAATTTCCGAATAATCTTTATATTTAACTACATCATCTTTACTAGATATAGTTAGAGCTGTGATAATTTTTTTTTTGAATTTAGATTTAATTTCTTTTGTTCTAATAGGATTTACATCGTAAAGTTGATAATAATCAAAATTTAAATCTTTAAGTTTTTCCAAAATTACATCATCAGGGTTTACAAGCACAGAGACGAAATTAACCTGTTTTTTATTTACGTGTATTAAATCTTTCAATTTTTCAAGTTCAACAAACCTTTTACTTTTTTCGTAATTTGTAATGAAACCTATCATTGTTGGTTTATGATTATGATTTAAAATGTAGTTTAAAGTCCTTGGATCTGAGACTCCGCAAATTTTTAAACCTTTGATCATTGGCTTAAATGATCGATTAAATTTTGAATATTCTTTTTTATATTCCCTTTGGTTATAGGCCTTCCCATTACAAGCCAGTCGCTACCATTTTTATAAGCTTGATTAGGAGTTACAACTCTTTTTTGATCATTTGATTTAGAATTAAATCTTATACCTGGAGTGATAATTTCTTTTTTAAATACTTTTTTAACTAGTTTTACCTCTTGTGCGCTACATACTATAGCATCTAATTTTGCTTTGTTTGCCATTCTTGCTTGATTAAGAACTAATTTTTTTACATCTTTATCGAATCCAATATCTTTTAATGCTTTATTGTCTAATGATGTAAGAATAGTTACCCCAATTAATTTTATTCTTCCCGAAGCTTTCTTGGTCGCTTTTAACGCCTCTAGGCCAGAGCTTATATGTATAGTTAAATAATTAATTTTTAAATCCTTTATCGCCTTAATTGTTGATACACAAGTATTTGGAATATCGTGAAGTTTTAGATCAACAAATATTGTTTTGTTCTTTAATTTAGATAGAAAAGATCTTCCACCTTCTGAATTAAGAAATTCAAGTCCAAATTTATAACCTACTTTTATTTTTGAATTTTGAGTATTACTAATAATTTTTTTAACTTTTAAAATGTTGGTACTATCACACGCTACAAAAATTTTATTCTTTCTCATTATTCAACTTTTTAAACAAGTATTTTGACATTTTCCATTTTATTGTCTTTTTTTTTGGTACATTCACTTTTTGTCCAGTTTTGGGATTACGTCTAATTGAAGGCTTCTGTATACTTGTTCGAAAAGTCCCAAAATTTCTTAACTCCACTCCTTCATCTCTATTAAGTGTATCTTTAATTTCTTTGAGAATTATCTCAACAATTTTATCTAAATCGCGAGTTAAAAAATTGGGATAGGCTTTTTTTAGTTCTTTTATAAGCTTTGATTTTACAATTGCCAATTTAATCTAATCTATTTTTCTTTTTTTTTATCTTTCTTTTTTAAATCTTCTGATAATGAGGAGAAAGGTAAGTTTTTTCCAGATCCTTCAGCTCCATATTTTTCCAGGGCCTCTTTCTTTTCTAATTCTTCTAAAAGTTTGATACTTAAAGTAACTTTTCTTTTTTCAAAATCCAAATCTGAAATAGCACAGTCAATTCTTTCTCCACCTGTAAATCTTGAGGTTCTCGTATCAGCAGCATTAATTGCAATATTTGATTTTTTTATTGAAAAATCCATATCACATCCCTCCGGTTTTACTATTAAACCTTTAGAGTCTGTAGAAATAATCTTCACGGTAATTGTCTGCTTAACTTTCTTATCTTTAAACCAATCAAATGGGTCTGGCTGAGTTTGTCTCAGTCCAACTCTTATTTTTTGATCTGAGACTTTGATTTCTAAAACTTTAACTTTTATCTTATCTCCCTTTTTATATTTATTTAGTTCCTGCTCTCCATTACTTGAATATGTTAAATCATTACAATGTAAAAATGTGTCAATTTCTATATTATCGACTTTGACAAATAAAGAATACTCGTTCTTATTTACTACCTCTCCTTCGACAATGCTCCCAACTGGAAATTTATTTTCAAAAACTTCAAAAGGATTTTCCAAAGTCAATCTATGAGATATAGCGACTCTTCTCTTTTCTTTATCAATCTCTGTTATTACACAATTTATTGTATCATTAACTCTAAACATTTTTTTAGCTGATGCATTTTTTTTATTCCAACTAAGTTCACTAGAATGAAGTAGTGTTGTCAATCCAGGTTCCAATTCACAAAAAGCTCCAAAATCCATTATCTTCACAACCTTAACTTTGTAGACTTTATTTAGTTGATAGTTTTCTACATGCTCAAATGGATCCGGTGATAATTGCTTTACACTACATCCAACCTGCAGTTTTTCTTTGTCAACTGATATAACTTTCAGATCATGTTTTTCTCCAATGTTAAAAACTTCATCAGGATGATTTACTCGCGAATAAGATATTTCTTGTAAATGCACCAAAACATCTAATTCATTATTAACATTAAAAAAACATCCAAAAGTACTGTAGCCTTTTACTTCAGCACCTCTGATAATATCTCCGACTTTATATTTCTCTATAATTTTAGCTTTATCTTCTTTTTTAAAAGAGGAAATAATTTCTCTTCTTGATACACATGCATTACCTCTTAATCTATCTAACTTAATTAAAGCAAATTTTTGTGGTTCATTCATCAAATGACTAATATCTTTAAGAGGTTTGTCGCTTATTTGAGATCCTGGTAAAAACATAAGAGATCCAGTATCTATGTGTTCTACAATACATCCGCCCTTACATTTAGAGGTGATCTTACCCATAATTGGTTCGTTTCTTTCGTAAGCTTGAACTAATTTGTCCCAACCTTTTATTTTTTGTGCTTTGTTAGCTGAAACTAAAACTTCTCCGTTTTTGTCCTCAATTTTTTCTAATAGAACAGATATTGACTCACCTAGTTTAATTTTCTCACCTAAGCCTATATTTTTAAGTTCATTTATATCAAGCACAGGTTCACTTTTCAGCCCCTCAACAAAAAGAAAAACGAACTTGTCTGTGATTTTATTTATTTTGCCTTCTATTATCTTTCCTTCTTCAATTTGTGTTTTGGAGAGTTTTGAATTTAGTAATTTTTCGAATTCCTTTGACTCTGGGTTTGATAAATCTTTATATATTTCCATTAACTATTAATTTTCTGTCTATAATTTTTTTAATTTTTAAAAAACACGCTCTTTTAGATAAATTTGTAGTGTTTATCAATATAGAATCTTTGGTTTTTTTAAGTGGAGCTATTTTTCTTGAATAGTCTCTTTTATCTCGTAATTTGATGCTTTTTAACACCTCTTTGTATGATAATTTCATATTAAGTTGATTTAACTCTCTATATCTTCTCATGGCTCTTGTTTTAATACTAGCTGTGATAAAAAATTTAAAATCAGCATCAGGTACAATATTATAAGTTATATCACGTCCATCTAGACAAGATCCAGAATATTTTTTTGGAGGTGAGTAAGCAAGTTTTGTTTGAAATTTATAGACTAAATTTCTAATTGATTTTTGTTTTGCTAAAATAGACGCCTCTATACCAATTTTATTAGACAGTAAATTTTTTTTATTTAAATCTTTTATTTTTAAGTTCCGGATTTTTTTTTTTGCAAAAATTATATTAAATTTTTTTGGATTATTGATTTTGTGCTTAGCAAGTATACGATAAGCTTTTCCTGTATCAACATATAAAAGATTATAATGTTTTGCTAAATTTTTAGCTAGAGTTCCAGCTCCTGCTGCTGCAGGAGAGTCAATTGCAATTTTGATAAATTTTTTTTTTATCTTCATTTTTTAAACATATCTACAATTTTTAAAAAAGATGGAAATGAAGTTTGAATTGCATCCTTATCATGAATATGCCATTCCCCACCAAAAGATAACGCCGCTATAACACTTGTCATAAAAACTCTGTGGTCTTTAAAATATTTTTGAATTATTATTTTTTTGTTTATTTCTAGTTGTGGATTCCCAAAAATTTTAATGGAATTTTTAGTCGTAATAACTTTTATACCCATCATTCTCAAAATTTTTGACCCCCATTTCAATCTTGGGCTCTCTTTTTTATTTAGCTCTTCTAAATTTTTAAAATAAGATACACCATTCGCCCTGGCAGCAATTAGGAAAATGATAAGAAATTCATCTATAGCCCTACTATTTAATTTTGTTGGACAATTTATTGATTTAAGTTTTTTTGGACTCTTTACTAAAATATCAGCTATTGGTTCACCTTTATAAAGTTTTTTATTTAGAAGTGTAATTTTTACTCCCATTTTTTTTAAGATAGAATTAATACCAATTCTTGTTTCATTCACGTTTACATTTCTTAGAATTAATTGTGATTTTTTACAAAGGACTGTAAGAGCAATAAAAAAAGCTCCTGAGCTTATATCTGATGGTATCAAATAATTTAATGGTTTAATTCTTTTGACTTTTTGAATTTCAATTAAGTCAAAATTTTTATTTTTTTTTATTTTGATTGGTAATTTTAAATGTTTAAATAGAAGTTCGGTGTGATTTCTAGATTTTTTTGCTTTTATAATAGTTTTTCCATTAGTTTTTATTCCAGCAAAAAGTATGCTACTTTTACATTGTGCAGACCCTTTTTTTTCGAAAAATCTTATAGGTTTTAAATTTTCTGACCCCATGATAATTAATGGTAAATTATTTTTTTTGCGAAGATTAAATGAAGCTCCAAATTTACTTAACGGTTCAGCTACCCTTTTAAAATCTCTTCTTGATAAACTTTTATCCCCAATAATTTTGATTGGAAAAGGAGTATCAATTAAAATTCCAGAAATTAACCTCCCAAGTGTTCCAGAATTTTCTGCATTTATTGAAATATTCTTTTTATATTTATAACCATCTATTCCTACACCGTGAATTATACAAATATTTTTTTTTAAAATAACTTTTACCCCAAATTTTTTTATAGCCCTTATAGTTGCTAATATATCTTCTGAAATTAACAAATTTTTGGCCGTCGACACTCCATTAGCAAGAGATGAAATAAGTAACCACCTTATGCTGATGCTTTTATCCCCAGGAATTGATATTTTTTTTTTAAAACTTAGAATTTTTTTTTTTAAGATTATTTTATTTGGCATTAAGTATTAATTAAATTTAAAACTATTACCAAAATAAGCATTTTTAGCATTAATATCTTTAACAAGATTTGATGGTGTATCTTGTGCAATTATTTTACAATTACTAAGGATCATTGCTACATCAACACATGCTAATAAATCTCGGGCTTGGTGATCACAAATTATAATACTAATTTGACTTTCTTGTTGTAAATTTACAATTATTTCTTGCAACATTTTAATTGTCAAAACATCTAATGCTGCAAAGCACTCATCTAATAGAAGTACTTTTGGGTCACTTAAAAGTGATAAAGAAATGACCAATTTCTTTTTTTGTCCACCTGACAAAAACTTTGCTTTGATATTTTTTATGTTTTCAAGCTCAAATTTAGATAGCAAGTAGTCAATTTTCTCATTTCTTAAATTTTTTTCATTAATTACAATTTCACTTATTGCCTTTAAATTATCGTGAAGAGTTAAGTCGCTAAAAAAACCACCATACTGAGGCACATACCCAACTTTAAATTTCTTAGTCCGTAGATATATTGGGTATTTTAAAACATCTTCACCATTTATTTTAATTTTTCCATACTTCGGACTTATTAGTCCTGTAATTAAATTAAAAATTGTTGATTTTCCTACACCATTTGGACCCAGCATTCCAAAAATTTGACCTTCATTAATCTTAAAACTTATATTATCTAAAATTATTCTGTTACCGTAAGCAAGAGTTACATTTTCAAATTCAATAATTGATTTAATCTTTTTAAAGGATTTTATTCTAAACTTTTTAATAAGGGCCATTTTTAATTAAGTGATTTGAAATTTACTTTTTTATCTTCTTCATACATAAAAATTTTTAAATCTTTTGTTTCAATATCTACCTCAATCACATCAGCTTGAAGAGAATTTTTATTATTTTTTATTATTACATCTTTAGAGACAATCATTAACTTTTTATCCAACGAAAAATCAAGATAATCACCTTTGATTTTGTTATCTAAATAGCTAATTATTACATTTTTAGAGAAAATCGTATCATAATTATTTACATTATATTTACCAAAATTGGATGAAATCTCTATCAATTCGTAATCTTTTAAGTTTATGATGGCCTCAACAGATTTTAAAAATATGAAATTACTTTGATTTTGATCAATTGTTCCTTCACTAGCTTTCAAAAAATATTCATTTCCCTTGGTGTCTTTTGCTGAGTAACTCACATCTTGTATTATATTTGAACTTTCAATTTTTTCCTCAACTAATTCAATATTTTTTTTTTCGATTAAGTTTTTTTTTTTCTATCTCTATAAAATTTTTTTTGTAGCTTGAGTTAGAATAGAAAAAATATAATACTGAAAACATGACTATTATAAAAGATGTACCTAAAATAATTTTTTTTTTTCATTAAGAAATATTTGATTGAAGTATATTATGAATATGAAGTACTCCTATAGTCTTAGACTTATTTTTTCTTTCATATACACATAGCGAGGTTATCCTTCTATTATTCATTAGTGATAGTGCTTTTGCAGCTAATTCATTCTTGTCAATTCCGATAGGGTTTTTTGTCATAATTTTTTTGACCGGAACGCTATGAAAATTTTGATTTTTTTGACTAAATCTCCTTAGCTCACCATCCGTGATTATTCCTTTGGTTAGTTTTTTATTATCTCTAATTAACAAGAAACCTAATTTTTTTTTATTTAAAATTTTGAGTGCATTTTTCATTTTTAAATTTTCATTTACAAAAGGAATTGAATTATCTTTAAGCATTATATCCTCAACCGTTTTTAATTGAGCACCCAAACTACCTGAGGGATGAATTTTTTTAAAATCTTTTTTATTAAATTTTCTTTGTTTCATTGTTGCAATCGCTAAAGCATCACCGAGAGCTAATTGAGAAGTTGTACTAGAAGTTGGTATTATATTTCCTGCTTCAATTGCTTTAGGTATAAATAGTTTTATATCAGCCGATCTATAAAGAACCGAATTTTTTTTTGAAACAATACCTATTAATGAAATTTTATTTCTATTCGCGAATTGAATAATATTTTTTAATTCGATTGTTTCTCCAGAATTGCTAATTAAAATTAAAACATCTTTTTTTGAAATACTTCCCAAGTCCCCATGTGATGAATCGTTAGCTGAAAGATAAAAAGCTGGTGTTCCGACTGATGATAATGTTGAGGCAATTTTATTTGCTATTAATCCACTTTTTCCAACTCCACATAATATCACTTTTGATTGACATTTTAGTATTTGTTGCACTGCAAGGTTAAATGATTCATTAATACTATTTTTTAATTTGGTTAACGCTGTAATTTCAAGATCAATTACTTCTTTAGCAACTTTTATAAATTTTTTTTTCATTTAATGTGACCATATATCATCCTTAAATAAAGCCAAATCAAGCTCTACTCTTGTTGATAAAAATTTAAGACAATCTTTATATAAATCAATTCTTTTTTCTCTTTCTAAAATTTTATTTAGTTCATCATGAATTTTATGAAGATAAATCACATCATTGGCACAATATTTCATTTGAGCAGGAGTTAATTCTCCGCCAAAATCTGAATTTTGAAATTGTTTACTGATATCTATATTTATGAATTCTTTAATTAAAGTCTTAAGTGAGTGATTGTCCGCATAACTTCTTGCTAAACGACTTGCAATCTTTGTATCAAGGATATTATTTGTTTCTGTTTTTAAATAATATTTAATATGAGCCATATCTGCTCTGCCATAATGAAAAATTTTAGTAATATTTTTGTTACTTAATATTTTTATTAAGTTAGGAGCATGATAATTTGATCTATTAAGTTGAACAATATGTGCATCTGATTTACCTGATGAAATCTGGATCAAACACAAAGGATCTCGCCTGACATTAAGACCCATAAACTCTCCATCAACAGCTATTACATTGCCTAAATCCAAATCATCTGGTAAATCGTCTTTGTGAAGTTTGATATCAACATTCATTTTTAAGGTCTTATATATGATAGGAAAAAATTGTCTAATTTTTGGTGGTAGCGGTCAAATTGGTCGTCATTTAATCAGAAAGTTAACACAAAATGATTACAGAGTCATTGTGGTTACAAGAAATGTTCATCAAAAAGGTCATATAATTAAAACTCAAGGAAATGCTGGTTATATTGATGTTGTTGAAGCAAATATTTTTGACGAGGTAAAATTAAAGAGTTTGTTTGAAAGAGCAGATATATGCATAAATTTAGTTGGTATTTTGTATGAAAAAAAAAAAAATTCATTTAAAAATATTCATACTTTGTTCCCATCACTATTAGCAAAACTTTGTAAGAAAAATAATTTTCAACATTTGATACATTTGTCAGCCTTAGGTATCAATGATGCTGAGGATTCTTATTATGCTAAGAGTAAACTTAATGGTGAAAAAGAAATACTTAGAAATTTTCCTTTATCAACAATTTTAAGACCATCAGTAGTTTATTCAGTTGATGATAATTTTACGACTAATTTTATGACATTGTTAAATAGGCTTCCGGTATTTCCGCTTTACTATAGTGGGCAAACAAAGTTTATGCCAATCCATTCTTCAGATTTAGTTGACATTATTTATAATATAATTTCAAAGAATATTTATTCTCAGATAATTGAATGCGTAGGGCCTGAAACATTGACTTTTAAAGAAATAATTGAAAAGCTACTTAACTTAATCGATAAAAGAAGAATTTTATTACCCACTCCACTTTTTTTTGGTAAATTAACTGCAAAATTTTTTCAATTATTTTCAAAACCTTTACTTACCGAGGATCAACTCAGGCTTTTAAAGTATGACAATATTTCTTCAGGCAAGTATAAAACTAACACAGATATTGGCTTTCCAGCGAAATGTTTATTTGAGAAAGAGGTAGAAAAATATTGCTATATGTGGAAACAGGGTGGTGAATACTCAAAAAAAAATACATCTTAATAAAATCATCTTTAAGCTGATTCAATTTTTTTTTCTATAAACTCTGGCACTTCATCCTTGTCTTTATCGTTGACGTCATCTTTTTTATTTTTAGGTTGATATGCATATAGTAAATGAAGCTTACAATATGAAAAATCTTTTAATGAAGTTCTTCCACAAAAGTAAAAATTTTTTTCATCGGGATGACCGATTGGCCATTTACAAGAGCTTTCGTCTAATTCTTCGAGTGTTTTTGGATTTTCTGGTTCAAAATCTTTTTCAATTATTAGAGATTTAAATTTATTTCTTCTAACTCTTTTGGACCTAATATTTTTATTTTCAATTGAATTTTCAAAATTTTCATTTGAGATTGCAGTCCTAGTTTTTATTTTTGCTGACAGGTTTAGTCTGTGAGCTTTACCTATAACTGCGTTCCTACTGATTCCTCCAATTATTTCTGCAATTTGACTTGCAGTATTGCCTTTACCCCATAATTCTTTGAGTTTAGCTACTTTCTCATCTGTCCAACTCATAATAAATCTATATTTAGTATTTAAATATAATTTTTACACAATATACTGATATAAATTTTATTTATACAAGTAATTAATCTGAGTTATCAACAAAAATTACTTAACAAGTAAAATGAAAATATTCAATCCAGACTTGTATATAATGTTATTGTTTATACAAAGTTTTAAAATAATAAAAAAATATGAGTAATTTGGCAAAAAATTATAATAGAAAAAAAATTTCATTTGTAAAAGGCAAAGGATCTTATCTATATACTGCGGCTGGAGTAAAATATTTGGATTTTGTTCAAGGTATAGCAGTCAACTGCTTAGGTCATGCTAATCCAAAGTTAATTAAAACTATAAACAAACAGTCAAAAAAGCTTTGGCATGTATCCAATGTTTTTCAAATTCCTGAAGGAGAAAAACTAGCGAAAAAATTATGTCAAAAAACTTTTGCAGATTACGTAATATTTCAAAATAGTGGTGCAGAAGCTACTGAGGCTGCTATTAAAGTTGCTAGAAGATATTTTTACTCAATAGGAAAACCAAATAAGACAAGAATTTTGTGTGTAAAAAACTCCTTTCATGGAAGAACTTTAGCTACAATTTTCGCAAGTGGATCTAAGAAAATGACAGAAGGATTTGGACATGTGGGTGGTTTTGA
>MDTG01205155.1_pt1 | contig 10360 bp, 7 predicted proteins | sample 811421 | NCBI WGS metagenome assembly MDTG01 (sample SAMN05326645, study PRJNA326480) | marine metagenome | isolation source: seawater | place: Pacific Ocean: South East | collected 2011
AAACTCCTAGCACTAGTAAAACAATGTTTTTAATTAATCTCATACTTAATCTCCATATTTATCGATAAACGAGTTATATTTAAATAATTGAGTAAGTATCTCAATTTACTTCTACAAACGCAAGAAAAAGAAAAAAAAAATAGTTCTTATTTGCAATATAATTGTATAATGTTGCATATTTACAACAAGATACTTGATGTTTTACTAATTATTTAACAAATTTTCTATATTTTCCATTTCAATATTTGATATTAAGAACATTATGTCTGCAGATATAGGAACTCCCGATTTGAGGTTATATCCTTCAACTTTACTAACTTCTTCTGAAAACCACCAACCATATACTTTTTCATCATATAGCCCGGCTTTTTTTGCTAACCTTAAGTACTCTACACTTTTTGAAATTTCTTCTGAAGAAATGTTATTTTTTTTAAGTAAGTATGCAGCAGAAACTAGGAAACATAAGCTCTCAATTCCTTTTATTTCTTTATTTTTGCAAAATAACATTGCATCTTCAAGCTTTTGCTTTTCTAATGCTAATGAAATATATGGGATTATTAAATCTCCTCTGCTAGGCGCTCTTTTCACTAAAATTAAGGCTCTTTCTTTAAGTTGCTCATACTTTTTAGTTAATTTAAACAAATTTTTAGCATTCTCATTACCTGAAAAATAAAGCTTGCTATCCATTAATACTGAAGCACTTATTAAATCTAAAGATGCCTGCCCCTTTCTTATAGATGATTGAGCTAAGCATTGAACAGCCTCAATAATTTTTAAGTCTTGTTCCGTAAATGGTAGTTGGTTTCGGATTATATAACTGGGAAAGCCATTCATAAAAGGAATCAATGTAAACCCACCCCTTTTATCATCATAATAATTTTCACACACTACATTCTCTTTACTCTGATTCTCTACTAATTCGTTTAAGCCCCCGAAACTTATTTTTTTAAATTCCTTAGTATATGAAAAAGTTAGCCAAGCTCCATAAAGTAGAAAAAAACCTACCCCTAAAGTACAAAAAGACAATAAGTATTTTTTATTTTGTGCTAATTCAATATTAATTGGATTTTTCTTTTGTTCCATAGCAATTAAAGAAGCAATTGCCAATGCTATCAGCGGCAGAGTTCCAGCCCAGAAAAACCAGAAACATGAAATTAAAAAGAAAAGCAACCATCCAACTTTAGTATAAACACTAACTACATTTGAAGCATCAAAAATTTTATAAATTAAAATGATAAATAAAAGCAATCCAAAAATACCTAAACTTACAAAGTGTTCAAATAATTCGTTATGAGTATGAAAATGTAAATTAAAGCCTACTGTTAATTGATCATATTGCCATACATTCATATTGCCTAATAGAAGATCATGTACTCTTCCCCAACCAGCTCCTAAAAAAAAATTCTTTACATCCAACAGACTTAACATAGAAATTTGAGCTATTTTTCCTCTGACTACAGCAGAAACCAGTGGATTTGAAGTAGCTTCTGTAGATAACGCTCCTTCACCTTTCCAAAATATAAAGGCTAAAAAAATAATTAGTAATGATAATAACACTACATAGGAAGTAAAAGCGAAATTGGACCCTAATATAGTCCTAAGCTTTCTTGCAATTTCAATTTCTTTAAAATAATCTAAAATTGTTAGGGTTAAGGCTAATAACATTGAGCATAGCCATAAAGCTATAGCAGCATTGTTATCTAGTCTGTATAGATAGAGTCCTAAAAAAACATAAGCTACTCCTATCAAAAACTTATTTTTCGTAATTGTGGTCAAAATAATGAAATTTAAAACTCCGAAAAAGCATAAATAATCATTAAAGTAGAAAAAGCTAATTGGTAAATTTTTCCAAAATGGATTTATAGTAAATACAGTTGTAATTGAAGTCAAAATAATTAAGTTTATTAATATTACTATTCTAAAACTTTTCTTCTGTAAGATACCAGAGAATACGTAAGTCATTATTGCTAAATCTAAATACCAAAAAACTCCCTGACCAATCTGTGGTGATCCTGTAAGAGTTATTAGAGAATTATTATTTAATAAAGCTGATAGAATTCCTAGAAAAGCTAATGCCAATGGCACCAAAATTAAAGTATTGTTTAATCGGCCTATTTCATTTTCATACAACATAGACTTAAAGAATTGAAAAAAACATAAGAAAGAACAAAAGCTATGTAAAAAAAATATTTGAGTATCTACCTGACCATACATTCCTCCTAAACTAAAAAAAGGTATTGCACCAGCTATAACCCAAGTAGATATTATACAGAGTAAAAGAGTAAAGTATTCACTGGAAGCTCGAAAGTATTGTTGCAAAATTATTGTTCCAATTAGAAATATAAATATTTGTTTAATTAATATAATATATTAACATAGTAAAAAAAATGTTTAGTATTTATTTATGTAGGTAATTTAAAATGAAAAAAAAAATAGCTCTAATCTCTGGAGTAACCGGTCAAGATGGGGCATACCTATCTGACTTTCTATTAGAAAAAGGCTATGAAGTCCATGGAATTAAAAGAAGGTCGTCCTCTTTTAATACTGGTAGAGTTGAGCATATTTATGCTGATCCTCACGATAAAAGTGCAAGGTTTAGGATGCATTTCGGAGATTTAACCGACGCATCTAACTTGATTAGAATAATTCAAAAAGTTAAGCCTTCTGAAATATATAACTTAGGAGCGCAAAGTCATGTAAAAGTAAGCTTTGAAACTCCAGAGTATACTGCCAACTCTGATGCTTTAGGTACAATAAGAATATTAGAGGCTATAAGAACTTTGAATATGGAAAAATCAGTAAAGTTTTATCAAGCTTCTACATCTGAAATGTTTGGAAAGTCACCTCCTCCACAAAATGAAGATACTATTTTCCAACCAAGAAGTCCTTACGCAGCAGCTAAACTTTACTCTTACTGGGTAACGATTAATTATAGAGAAGCATATAAAATGCATGCTTCCAATGGAATTTTATTTAATCATGAAAGTCCTCTTAGAGGAGAAACTTTTGTAACTAGAAAAATTACTAGAGCAGTCGCCGATATTTATCATAAAAAAATTGATAAGTTTTGGATTGGTAATTTAGATGCAAAAAGAGACTGGGGACATGCAAAAGATTATGTTGAAGGAATGTGGCTGATTCTCCAAAACAAAAAACCAGATGATTTTGTTCTTGCAACAGGAAAAAGTTTCTCTGTGCGAGAGTTTTGTGAAATAGCTTTCAAAAAGATTGGTATTGAAATAAAATGGAAGGGTAAAGGACTCAAGGAAAAAGGAATAGACAAAAAAAGCAACAAAATATTGATTGAAGTAGACTCTAGATATTTTAGGCCAACTGAAGTTGATTATTTAATGGGCGATGCCTCTAAAGCAAAAAAAATACTAAAATGGACACCAAAAATAAAATTTGAAAAACTAGTTGAAGAAATGGTTCAATCAGATATAGATTCCTTACAAAAAGATCGTAGATGAATTCTAAAAATAACTATCATATCAAACATAAGAGAGTTTGGGTCGCCGGCCATAATGGAATGGTTGGAAGGGCTATTAAAAGAAGGTTAGAAAAAGAAGAATGTACAATATTAATCGTAGATAAAAAAAAAATAGACTTAACCAACCAATTAGACACCGATAATTGGCTTAAAAGAGAAAAGCCAGATGTAATTTTTATAGCAGCGGCTAAAGTAGGTGGAATAAAAGCTAATATGCTTGAAAAGTATTCTTTTTTATATGAGAATTTAATGATTCAAACCAATATTATTAATAGTTCTAGATATCTTTCTTTAGATAAGTTGGTTTTTTTGGGATCATCTTGCATATACCCAAAAGAAGCAAAACAGCCAATTAAGGAAGAATCTTTATTAGATGGAAAATTAGAACAAACAAATGAAGGTTATGCATTGGCTAAAATAGCAGGCCTTAAATTGTGTCAGTATTATAATGAACAATTTAATAAAGACTTTATATCGGTAATGCCAAGTAATTTGTATGGTCCTTTCGATAACTTTGACCCTGAAAAAAGTCATGTGCTAGGGTCATTATTGAGGAAAATTTACACTGCAAAATATGAAAGAAAAGACAGTATAGAAATTTGGGGAACTGGAATACCAAGAAGAGAATTCCTTTTTGTAGACGACCTTGCAGATGCCCTCTTTTTCTTATTAAAAAACTATAATGACTCGAAACCTATAAATGTAGGAACCTCAAAAGATATAAGTGTTAATGAATTAGCTTTACTAATTTCAAATATATTAGACTATCCAGTAAAATTAATTCATAATAATGATATGCCAGATGGAACTCTTCTTAAAAGGCTAGATACTACAAAAATAAATAAATTGGGCTGGTTACCAAAGGTTTCCCTTAAGAAGGGTATATTAGATACTTTGGATTATTGTGAAAAAAATAATATTTTTGAGAAAGGTAAATAATGTTATCATTAGTCATTCCTATCTTTAACGAAGAAGATAACATTTTAATTTTATCAAAAAAAATCTCTCAAAGTCTAAAAGGAATAAAATACGAGGTTATTTTTGTAAATGATGGAAGCACAGATAGTTCTGAAGAAAAGATTTTAAATAGTATTAAAAACTATAAAAATTTTATTCTATTAAACTTTAAAAAAAATTATGGTCAGACTGCAGCTATACAAGCCGGCTTTGATAATTCTAAAGGAAAAATAATAGTAGCATTAGATGGAGACCTACAAAATGATCCGGCTGACATTCCTAAATTAATTGAAAAAATTAATACTGGGTATGACGTAGTATCAGGTTGGAGAAAAAATAGGAGAGATTCTAACATTTTGAGAGTTTTGCCTTCTAAAATTGCTAACATAATTATTTCAAAAATTTCCGGCATAACATTACATGATTATGGTTGCACACTAAAAGCATACAGAAAAGAAGTAGTCCAAGGTATAAACTTATACGGAGAAATGCATCGATTTATACCCATTTACGCATCATGGGAAGGAGCAAAAGTAACTGAAATTGAAGTAAATCATTTTGAAAGACATACTGGGAAAAGTAAATATGGAATATCTAGAGTGCCCAAAGTAATCTTAGACTTAATAGTTATAAAATTTTTTGATAGTTTGATTAGTAGACCTATTCATTTATTTGGCAAGTTGGGATTTTATCTCATAATTTTAGCTATTTTAACAACAATATACGCTACATGGCTAAAATTATATAAAGACGTTTCTTTTATACTCACCCCTTTACCTTTACTTGTAATATTTTTTTTATTGTCTGGATTGATATGTATATTATTAGGAATTGTAGCTGAAATTCAATCTAGAATTTATTTTCAAACCAAAAATAACAGCAATTATAAAATAAAAAATATTGTGAAGAATAATAAAAGGAAAAGCTAAAGTGTGCGGTTTTGCTGGATACTTTCCCTCTCTTTCAAAAGAAACTGACAATCTATATTTAAATAAGATGTTAGAAAGTACAAGGTATAGAGGGCCAGATCAAACCAATATTTACAGAAATGACCAAATAGCACTCGGTCATCATAGACTATCAATAATTGATTTAAATGGAGGGAAGCAGCCAGTAGTAGACAAAAAATCAGGTGATTGTCTTGTTTATAATGGTGAAATATATAATTTTAGGAGTCTTACTAAATTTCTAATACAGAATAATGTAAGTTTAGAAGAAAAATCAGATACGGAAGTTTTGTTTAAGTTGCTAGCAAACTTTGGAGTCAAAAATACTTTAGAAAGAATAGACGGAATGTTTTCATTTGTTTTTTATTCTAAAAAGGAAAATAATATATATCTTGCTAGAGACAGGGCAGGAGAAAAACCTCTTTATTACTCAATCTATAAAAAATTATTAATATTTGGATCAGAGCTAAAAACAGTCTCTTCCTTCCCAGGTTTAAGTAAGTGTCTCAATTTCTCTGCAATCAATGAATATTTAAACTTAGACTATATTCCATTAGAGAAAACATTGGTTTCAGAAATTAAAAAAGTTTTACCAGGTCATTACCTTCAATACTCTCCTGATAATAAAAAGATAATTAAATACTGGGAGTTAAATTTAAAAAATAAAAACAATACTCATTATCATAATAATTTAGATGAGCTTGATAACCTTCTAGAAAATAGTGTTGAAAACCGTTTAGTTGCTGATGTTCCTGTTGGTTTATTTCTTTCTGGCGGCATAGACTCTAGTTTATTGGCATATTATTGCAAAAAACAATCTGCAAATATTAAAACTTTTACTATTCAAATGTCGAATAAGAGTTACGACGAATATGGGCATGCAATTAAGGTTGCAAAGCATCTAAAATTAAAAAACTACAGTTTGCGTATTGATGAAAAAAAATTGTCAGATGCTTTAATTAAAATTGAGAATTGTATTGATGAACCAGTAAATGATCCTTCGCTGTTGCCAACTTACTTGGTCAGTAAATTAGCAAAAGAGCATGTGAAAGTAGCCATATCAGGTGATGGTGCAGATGAACTATTTAGTGGCTATTCTCCCTTCAAACACTTAAAAATAATAATTCTTTTGAGTTTTCTACCTAAACGTCTTGGTTCCCTTATGTATTGGATGTTAAGTAGGGTTCCAGCTAAAGATAATTATATGAGCTTATCTTTTTTATTAAAGAATATTTCTAAAGGGATCGGATTTAAGCCCGAGGAACAAATTTTTAGATGGATGGCATCATTTTGTGAGCCTGATATTAAAAATTTATTTTCAGCAGACTTTAATGAGCAATATTTTAAAAATAATAATTTATTTGAAGACTCACTCGCTTACTATAAAAAAAATAATGCTAATTTACATGACAGCATATCATCTTTATTTTTTAATCACTATTTATGCAACGACTTATTAACTAAAGTAGATAGATCCTCTATGTTAAATAGTCTTGAAGTAAGATCTCCATTTTTAGATAAAAATATAATAGATTTTTCATCATCACTAAAAAATTCCTATAAAGTAAAAAATCAAACCAAACTTATACTAAGAAAGTTAAGTGAAAAAAAATTGCCCTCGGCAATTATTCAAAGGAAAAAGCATGGCTTTGCAATTCCTTTAGCAAATATGTTAAGGACTAGTTTAAAAGAAAAAGTTACAGATACTTTAACATCAGATAATACAAAAATTCACAATTTTGTGAACAAAAAAGCCTTAAATAAAATTTTAGATAAACATAATAATGGTATTGATAATAGAAAAATTATTTGGTCCTTATATATATTAGAAAAAAGTATAGTTAATGTAATGAACAACAATAAAATTAGTTCATAGTTTAAGACTTATTTTTTTTTAAATAAATAATTAAATACAATCTCTAAAGAAAATGCCTCGGCAAGAATAATTATGGCCATGAGTGGATGAATATACTTTGGAGAGTAAACTGGTCCAATAATAGCTAGAAAATAAATAAATAAGAACAAACTAAGCATAAAAAATTGGGTGTTATGCTTATATAATAAAATAGAACCAAAAATAAACATTATGAAAAAAAGTAAAGTAGTAATAAATGAAAAAATTAATATATTTTTGTAATGATTATATTTTTCACTGAAAAATATTTTTTTTAACCATTTAGAAACATTTCTATTATTTTCATAAAATGATGGATGTTCTAAAGATCTAATCCTACTATCTAGTAAAAATGAAGGCGAAAACATATTTATAAATGCACCTTTTGACCAGGCTAAGAATATCGCTCTTGGCTCAAAGTTAGCCAAAGTTTTAAGACCATAATCAGCTAAGACATTGCTTTTAATAAATGGGTTTTTTTCATCAAATTTCTTTTCAAGAATTTTATTAAGATTGTCATAATATTTAATTTTAGCATCAGGCTGAGAAAAATCTAAAACGGCAGGTAAAATCCAATAAACTAGATGAGTTCCTTTTTGTGTGGTTAATCCGAGATAGTTATAATTTTTAAAATTAGAATATATTCTTTCGGATATAGGCAGGATACTTACTGCGATAAATATAAAAAAATTAGTTACTGCTTTGTAGGTAATCTTTCTTTTTCTAATAATGTTTACTACTAGTATAGATAAAGCACACCCTAGAATTAATGGGAAGGATACAGTTCTGACATATATAGATAAACCTAAAAATAAGGCGGAAAGAATTAATGTTAAGGGTCTGTCTTTTTTTAAAAAATAAATATAAAAATATATAAAAATTAAAAAAAAGAAAAAGAATAAGGTATCCGATAATATCTGTGAGCTGATTATTATCATTAGTGGTGAGCATGCTGCCAAGTACCCTGCAAATTTAAAAAGAGAGGGTTTTATTTCTCTAGCTATTAAAGAGATGATCACACAATTTAAAGAGTCTAAAATTATTTGTATAACCAATATAGCAAATAAATTTTTTCCTACTATAAGCATAGCTAACTGAAAGAATAAAAAAGATCCGGGCATTCTTTCTAATAAAGAAGTAACGTTAAGTATGCTTTGTTTTGTAAAAGCTTTAGCTGATGACCAATCCCAATAAAGGAATTGGTCCTCAGTAATATATTTCTCTATTTCAGGATCAATATACAAAAGATTTATTATTCTTAATATTAATGAAATTGTAAAAATAAAAAGAATACTTCGCATTTTTTTTAAATTGCTTTTATTCTAAAAAAAGCAAAAATAACCATTTTAATTAGCATAAATCCATGCGAAAATCTCGATATTTGAGTTGATCCATATACTCTTGCTTTGTATCTGATAGGAATCTCACACATTTTTAAAGCCAATCTAGAAGTACCGAAAATAATAAAAAAATCACCAAAAGGATCAAAGTTTCCCAAATCTTTATTTTTTCTTTGTATTCTCAAGAAATTATTCTTGGTTAAAACCTTTGTTCCGCATAAGGTATCTGTATATTTTTGACCAAGAAGCCATGAAAAGAGCATTGAAAAAATTTTATTAGCTATAAAATTTAAGAATTGCATTGCTTTGTCATCCATTGGATAAACAAGCCTTGAACCATTAACATATTCGGCATCTCCTGAAGCAATTTTTCTCCAAAACTTATCTAACTCTTCTGGTGAAACAGTTAAATCTCCATCTAAAATAAATAAAACTTCATTTTTAGCTTTTTGAAATCCATAAAAAACAGCTTCTGCTTTGCCCTTATTATTCTGCTTATAGCTTCTAATTTTAAAATTATTTTGATTTCTATTATATTTTTTTTGTATTTCCTGTATTTTTTGCCAGGTCCCATCAGAAGAGTTTCCCTCAATAAAAATAACCTCCATTTTATTTCCCATCTTTGGTAACCTTTTTACTGCTTCTTCTATATTACCTTTTTCATTTTTGCAGGGAATTATTATACTACTTGAGTTAGGAAGTCCTTTCTTTGCCTCAGGAATAGATCTTGCAACCAAATAATGCCTTAAACAAAAAAAGGAAAAAATAGGTAATGGGGCTAAAAATCTGTTTATAATTCTTCTTAATCCAAAAAAATTAACAGGTGTTAAGATTTTTTTCTCTGTTCTAACAACTTCAAAATTAGAAATAGTTAAAAAATTTTTTATATCAGTAAGATTTAATAAATGTGTTTCAATATCTGGCATTTTTAATTTAAATATTGTAGCAATGAAAAATATTGGAGACCAAAGTGGAGAGTAATAAGATATAATAATTCTTGTATTTTTATTACAATAAGAATGCAATTGCTCTAAAGTACTTTGTATATCTTTCAAATAGCCTACGGTGTCACTCATTATTATATAATCAAACTTAGTATTAGTTTTAATTAGACTCTTTATATTAGATATGTCTCCGTGAATAAAATTTAGGCCTTTATAATTTTTTTTAGCTTGTTTAATTATTTCTTTGCTAATGTCTACTCCAACGCCGTAATTAGGTTGAAGGCTATTTAATAATTGTCCACTGCCGCAACCCAGTTCAAGCACTTTACTATCCTTGAAGGTAAACTCCTTAAGCATAAGTAAATCTTCTTGATGAAAGCTCTTAGCCTTTTTTAGCCACCTCTTTCTACTCTTAGCAATTTTATCATAAAATGTTTCTACTTTATTAGATGTGCTATTTTTTTTTTTTATTTTTTTAATCAATTAAAGACTCCATATTTTTATATAACTAGGAAGTTTTTTTCTACTCCAAAAGTTTTTTATATCTACTAATAATGATGGATTTTTTAATAGGTTTGATATTTTTTCTGAGTTATAATATTTAAAGTGTTTATGTGAAACAGCCAGTATTACGCAGTCGTATTTCTTCTTAGGTTTTTCTATACTTATATTAAATTCTTTTTTTGCTTCTCTTTTGCTTGCTAAAGGATCATATAAATCAACTATAAATTTATTTCTTATTAGTAAATTATATAGCTCAGCTGACTTTGAATTTCTTATATCTTTCA
>MDTG01215738.1_pt1 | contig 10360 bp, 9 predicted proteins | sample 811421 | NCBI WGS metagenome assembly MDTG01 (sample SAMN05326645, study PRJNA326480) | marine metagenome | isolation source: seawater | place: Pacific Ocean: South East | collected 2011
AAAAAAAAGACCGTGTTGAGGATGCAATGCATGCTACTAGAGCTGCAGTAGAAGAGGGAATTTTACCTGGTGGTGGAACTGCACTTTTATATGCAACAAACGTCTTAAAAAACTTAAAAGTTGATAATGATGACCAAAGATACGGTGTAGACATAGTAAGAAAAGCTCTTTCTTCTCCCTTGAAGCAAATAGCTCAGAATGCCGGCCACGATGGAGCTGTTATAGCTGGTAAGATCATAGAAAGCAATGATAACTCTCATGGCTTTGATGCTCAGTCAGGTAAATTTTGTAATTTAGTTAAAGCTGGCATCGTAGATCCTACTAAAGTTGTCAGAACTGCATTAATAGATGCTGTCTCTGTAGCTGCTCTTTTAACCACTACAGAAGCTATGATTACCGATAAGCCTGAAGATAAGTCCTCTGCGCCTGCAATGCCTGATATGGGCGGAATGGGTGGAATGGGTGGCGGAATGCCAGGTATGATGTAAACATCTTATAGCTAATTTTAATTTAAAAAGCCGCTTTGTGCGGCTTTTTTTTTAATCTAATATAATTTAAATAAAAATGGCTCTCATCGAAAAATTTTATAACCAAATTAAAGTCGTTTTTGAAAACGGAGTATTTGGAATAAGTTTAAATGATCTCGGTATCATTACGATTTCTATAATTTTGGCTTTATTAATAAGAGGTATTTTTGCAAGAATTTTAGTTTCAAAAGTAAAAAAAGTTGTAAAAAAAACTTCAAATACAATTGACGATAAATTATTTGACGCCCTTATTCCTCCTTTTAAACTTTTACCTATAGTATTAGTTTTTCTAGCCATAACTCTTTATGTTGATCTACAGTCAACTCTTGGAATATATTTCCAAAAAATTAATAATACTCTATCAACTATTTTTGTTTTTTGGCTCATTCATCAAGCGCTTATTCCTCTATCAAACCTCTTCAATAAACTTGAAAAGATTTTAACTAGAGCTTTGGTTTTATGGATAGTTCGCTCTCTTAAATATTTAATAATATTTTTAGCTGTAGTTGCGGTTTTAGAAGTTTGGGGAATTAAAATAGGACCTGTAATAGCAGGCTTAGGTTTATTTGGTGTAGCGGTAGCTTTAGGGGCCCAAGATTTGTTTAAGAATTTAATATCTGGAATTATGATATTATTAGAAAAAAGATTTCACTTAGGTGATGTAATTAAAGTTCCGGGTTATACTGAGGGCACAGTTGAGCATATTGGTTTTAGATCGACCTTAATAAGAAAGTTTGACTCTACTCCAATAACAATACCTAATTACATTTTTGCTGAAAGTTCTGTATTAAATTTTACAAACAGAAAATACAGAAGAATAAACTGGACACTGGGATTAGAGTACTCTACTTCAGTGAGTCAATTAAAAAATATTACGACTTCTATTCTAAATTTTATCAAATCTAATGAAAGCTTTATAGTTAATGACAAATTTAATTGCTTTGTCAGAGTAGAAAAATTTAATGATAGTTCAATTGACCTTTTGGTTTATTGTTTTACAAAAACCAATGATTGGAATGATTATCTTGATATTAAGCACGACTTAATTCTCAAAATAAAAGAAATTGTTGAAATAGAAAATGAGGCTAACTTTGCTTTCCCAAGTCAATCATTATATATAGAAAAAAATAATCCAAATTGAAAAAAATAAAATTTAAAAATATAAAGGTTTTATTTTTAGACTTTGATGGAGTACTGACTGATAACAAGGTTATTGTAAATGAAAAAGGAATAGAAAGTGTTAGATGTTCAAGATCTGATAGCCTTTACTCAGACATGATAAAAAATAAATTTTCATTAAAATTGATAGTCATATCATCTGAAAAAAATAGAGTTGTTGAAGTAAGATGTCAAAAAATGAAATTACCATTTATTCATGGGGTTTCTGATAAACTTAAGTCAATTAATAAATTTTTAATAAAAAATAATCTTAATTTCCAAAATCTAGCATACATTGGAAATGATCTTAATGATCTAGAAGTAATGAAAAAGTGTAATTTCAAAATTTGTCCTTACGATTCTGTGCCTGAAATAAAAAAAATATCAAATTTAGTACTTAAAACAAAAGGCGGAGATGGAGTACTCAAAGAAGTATTTAATGAATTTAGTAAAAAAAAATATGAGCAACACTGAAAAAAAAATTTTAATTTGTATAATAGGTTTAGGATATGTTGGATTACCTCTTGCAGTAGAATTTAGTAAAAAATTTAAAGTCGTAGGTTTTGATAAGAGTAAAATAAGAATTAATAGTTTAAAAAAAAATATAGATATTAATGATGACATAAAATTTAAGAATAATAAAAAATTACTGTTCACAACAAATGAGAAAGACATCAAGTCTTGCAATGTTTTCATTGTAGCGGTTCCGACACCTATAAAAAAAAACTTCTCACCAGATCTAAATCCTCTTCTCAAAGCTAGTGAAACTGTAGGTAGGGTTATTCAAAAAGGCAATATAGTGGTTTATGAGTCAACAGTTTATCCAGGATGTACTGAAAAAGATTGTATTCCGATAATTTCAAGTATTTCAGGTTTAGTTCCAAATGAAGATTTCTATTATGGATATAGTCCTGAAAGAATCAATCCAGGTGATAAAAAACATACTCTTAGAAATATAAAAAAAGTTGTAAGTGCTTCTAATACAAAATCATTAATTTTTTTGACTTCTTTGTATAATTCCATAATCAAGGCAGGTGTTCATAAAACTAAATCTATTAAAATAGCAGAAGCAGCAAAGGTGATTGAGAACACCCAAAGGGACTTAAATATTGCTTTTATGAATGAACTTTCGAGAATTTTTTATCAATTAAATATTAATACCCAAGAAGTATTAGAAGCAGCTAATACTAAGTGGAATTTTTTAAATTTTAAACCTGGTCTAGTTGGAGGCCATTGTATAGGAGTTGACCCTTATTATCTTACATATATATCAAAGAAAAGAGGATATATGCCTGAATTTCTAATTTCAGGTAGGGCTATAAATAATAGAGTTCCAAGTTTTGTAGTAAATAGAATAAATAATTTAATAAAAAAAAAACGAATTACTAAAAAAATTAAGGCTTTTGTAGCTGGTTTAACTTTTAAAGAGAATGTTAGCGACTTAAGAAATTCAAAGGTTTTTGAAATAATAAATTTATTATTAAAAAAAAAAATAAATATTACTATTTCTGATCCTTTGGTAAGTAAATCAGAACTTCCTAATAACTTTAAAAAATTATTTAAAAAAAATATTCAATTTAAAAATCTTAAAACTGATATTTTTATCTTTGCTGTTTGTCATAAAGAAATGCTTCAAAAATGCAATCAACATATCGATAAGATTAAATCGAATAATAAAAATTTAATTTTAGTTGACCTTACCTCAAAACTTAATTTTAAAGCAGATATTACACTATAAATAGATGAATATTATTATTCAGGCGCGATGTTCTTCAACTAGACTCCCTAATAAGGTACTTACAAAAGTAAATAATATTTCAATCATAGAGCACGTCGTTAATAGAATTTTGAAAATAAAGGAAAATAAAAACATCATTCTGGCAACCTCAGATCAAAAAGAAGATGATCAAATTGAAAAAATTGCAAAATTATTAAAAATAAAATTTTTTAGAGGGAGTCTTAAAAATGTTTATAAAAGATATTATGATTTAATCAACAAACATGAATTAGCTAATTTTATCAGAATTAGCGGGGATAGCCCGTTAATCGATTATAATTTAATACGAGTATGCTATAAAACTTTCATTGAAAATAAATATGATTTAGTAACTAATAAGTATCCAAGATCCTTTCCTATAGGACAAACAGTAGAGGTTATTAACTCAAAAAAATTTTTAGAATCAAAAAAATTTGTAAATAATTCTTATTTAGAGGAACATGTCACTATGCAAATGTACAATAATAATTTTAATTACTACAATTTCTTATACGATAAAGATTATTCGAAATTTAATCTAGCTATAGATTGTAAAGATGACTTAAAAAAATTTAATAAGTTTATTAATTATAATAAAAAAAATGATCTTAAACTTAAAGAGATAATAAAATTTTATGAAGGAAATTAAAAAAAATAAATTAGCTGTTGGTATCATAGGCCTGGGTGTGGGTTTACATCATTTTAAAGCTTTTGATAATAATCCTAAAACTTATGTAAAATATGTTTGTGACTTAGATAATCGAAAACTTGATCAATTTAAAAATAAAAATCTGAGAATCAAAATTACAAATAATTCCGAAGAAATATTTAAAGATAAAGATATTAAAATTGTTTCAATAGCTAGTTTTGATGAATGCCATTTTGATCAAATTATGAAATCAATTAAAAACAATAAACATATAATGGTAGAAAAACCTCTATGTTTAGAAAAATATCAGTTAAAAAAAATAAATGCGGCTATGTCAAAGAAAAATTTAATTCTATCTTCAAATATGGTTCTTAGAACTAACCCTAGATTTAATTTTATAAAAAAATCCATAAGTAAATCAATCAAAAGCATCTATTACATTGAAGCAGAATATCTATGGGGTAGGCCTGAAAAACTTCAAGGTTGGAGAAAAAAAACTAAAAATTATTCTTTGATCCTTGGTGCCTCTATTCATATGATTGATCTAGTTTTATTTTTAATCAAAAAAAAACCCATTTATGTTAAAGCTATAGGAAATAAATTAGACATAGGAAAAAGTATAATAAATTCAGAAACATTTATTGGACTAGATTTAATTTTTAATAATGGCTTGATAGTAAGAATAAATACTCATGCCACTTGTAAGTTTCCTCACTTTCATAATCTAAGAATATTTTCTAATAATTATACTATTATTTCTGATATCAATGGGTGTTTCAAAACAGGTAAAAATAATAAATTTAATGTCATTAATAAAGAATATCCTTTTAAGTCAAATAGACACCTAATAATTGATAGCTTTATTTCTAAAATATTTAAAAAATATGATGACTATTTTGTGAGTTTTAAAGAAATAAATATTTTAATGTCAGTTTGTTTTTCTGCTATCGAGTCTTTAAAAAAAAATAAATCAATAAAAATTAGATATTAAATAATATGTATTATGTACTATTGCTTCAAAAATAGATCTGATATACATAGGTTTAATGTCTAAAAAAATTTGCATTGTTGGTGGAGCTGGCTTTATAGGCCATAACTTATCTATTAAATTAAAAAAATACGGTCACGAAGTTTTAATAATAGACAGTTTAGCTGTCAATAATTATTACAGTTTGCAGAGTGATAACTTACCTAACCCTCATTTAAGTAAATCAATCTTAGATGAAAGATCTTCACTCTTAAAAAAAAATGATATTGATTTAATTGTAAATGATGCGAGAGATTATCATCTCATTTCAAAAACCATTAGTAATTTTTCACCTGATGTATTAATCCATCTTTCTGCTGTATCACATGCCAACAGATCTATAAAAGATCCATATTCTACATTTGATCATAGTTTAAGAACTCTAGAAAATACATTAGATGCAACTAGAGGTTGGATAGGACATTTTATATATTTTTCCTCAAGTATGGTTTATGGAAACTTTAAGACAGACACAGTTGATGAGAACACTATTTGTGAACCTATTGATATATATGGTAGTCTAAAATATTCTGGTGAACTTATTGTAAAAGCTTATGGTAATGTTTTTAAAACACCTTACACAATAATCAGACCTTCTGCACTTTACGGGGAAAGATGTATAAGTAGGAGAGTTGGACAAATATTTATCGAAAATGCCCTTATGAACAAACCGATAGTTGTTAAAGGAGGAGAAAGCCAATTTTTAGATTTTACATATATAGATGATCTAACAGAAGGCCTTGCTAATGTAGTTGGTAATAAAAATGCCATTTATGAGACCTTTAATCTTACTTATGGGGAGTCAAGATCAGTGAAAAAAATGGCAGATATCCTTAAAGATCATTTTCCCAATGTTCAAATTGATTACCAAGATGATGACCCTTTTATTCCCAAAAGAGGAACTTTGGACGTTCAAAAAGCTAAAAAACTCATAGGTTACTTACCTAAAAATAATTTAGAATTTGCTTATCCTAAATATATTGAATGGTATAAAGATTTATGGAAAAAAATTAGCTAAAATTTATTAAATTACATTATAACTATCTATAGTAAATTGAATGTCTATTAGAAATTTTAAAATCAGATTAGAGCAATACAAAAATAAGTTTCTTAATAAAACTTATACCCCACATCCAAGAGATGTTTTTTTTATAGATCCTACAGGCTTATGTAATTTAGGATGTAGATTTTGTGCTTATCCTAAACTAGAAACTGGTTACTCTATGTCTATGGATTTGTATAATAAAATTTTACAACAGGCATTAGACATGGGGTTTACATATTTTTTCTTAACACCTATGCTTGGCGATGCTTTCATGGATAAAACCATATTTGAAAAGTTAGATATACTTGAAAAAGAAATTCGTGTTCAAAAATTTAGTTTTTATACCAATTTTGTTTTAGCTCGAGATATTCGTAAAATTTGCTCATACAAAAAAATACATAAATTAGAAATTTCAGTTTATGGTCTTAATGAAGAAGATTTTGAACTAGTTACTACAAAAGATGCTAAACAATTTAATAAGTTTTTAAACAACCTAAGAGAATTAAGAGATATTATTTTAGAAGAAAATATCTTTAATGGAGAGTTACATTTTTCTATTAGAACAAAAGTTAATAAAGAGATCTTAGCTGCAAATCAAAAAACTAAATTAGATATAATGTTAAGTCAAGATGGTGAAGTAGTTGAAATATTGAATTCATTAAAAGAAGTATCACGTATTTCTGTTGCTACAGTAACAGATACTTGGCTGGGTGTTGTAAAACAAGAACATGTAGATCCATTGGGCTTAGTAGTTGAAGAAGCACCACCTATGTTAGGACCTTGCGTACTTATCTTTGGTTCAATTCAAGTAAGATATGATGGTTCTGTTCATGCCTGCACAAGGAGTGTGCAAAATAAATTACAAATAGGAAATATTAATGAAGAACCACTAAGTAAAATTTTATCTTTAAAAAATCCAAGTTATAAATCTTTAGTAGATAGTCATATGAACAATGATTTTCCTGCTGCTTGTAAAGAATGCGCGCATTATAGGAGTGTATATAGAAATTACAAAAGTGGTGCTGGCACCTATAATAAAAGAACTACTTTGCAAGAATCTATAGATTTTTTATCAAGTTAGAGAATGTAAATTATAGATTAATTATTCAATTAATTTGAAGAATAATGGATGATATAAGATGAAGAAGAGTATTTAATTGAAAATAATAATTTTTACAAATAGCCAAAGAGGAATTCTCTGCATTGATCATATTAAAAATAAATTTAATATTAATAAAGTAATAAGCTCAGATGAATTTAAAAAATATATAAATCCAAAGATTTATCTTAAATATCCAAAAGATATTAATTCATCAGTTTTTATAAACAAAATTAAAAATCTTAAACCCGATGTTATTGTATCTGCGGGTTTCAGTAAAATATTTTCTTATAATTTTATAAAATCTGTAAACTGTTTATGTTTAAATCTTCATGCAGGTTCTTTGCCAGAAATGCGGGGTAGTTCCCCATTAAATTGGTCTCTGATTAAAGGATTAAATCATACTAAAATTAACATTATTAAGATCGCTAAAGAAGTAGATGGCGGTGAAATATTATCAACCAAGAAAATTAAAATAAATATAAATAGTTCTATTGAAGATTTGCATATTAAAGCTAATAAATGTTTTCCTGAGATGCTAGAAAATTTATTAAAAAAGTTCAAAAAAGAAAAAAAAATTAAAGGGACTAAACAATCTAACAATTATTCATATTACCCTAGAAGGTTCAAAGAAGATGGTTTCATCATTTTTGATCAAAATACTGCTAAGCAAATTCATAATAAGATAAGAGCGCTCTCAGATCCCTATCCAAATGCTTTTTCATTTTTTAATAAAAAAAAAATAAATTTAAAAAAATCCACTTTACTTAAAAATAAGTTTTATGGTGAGCCAGGCCGAATTTATCAGATAGATGGGGATAGGGTATTAATTTGTGCTTTAGATTATTCTTTATGGATATACACGGATCATAAATTCAAAAAATCTGATAGGTATAAAAAATTGTCAACAATAAATGAGCTAGCTCTTAAATTATATGAAAATTAAAAATATTAATACTGATAGGAAAATTTTTATTATTGCTGAGATTGGAAATAATCATGAAGGATCTATGTCTTTAGCAAAAAAAATGATTAAAGCAGCAAAAATTTCAGGAGCTGATGCAGTCAAATTTCAGACAATTGTCCCCGAAAAACTAGTAGAGGAAGAGGATACAAAAAGATTAAAACAATTGAGAAAATTTGAATTAAGCATAGCGAATTATATCCAACTAAAACAATATTGCAAAAAGATGGATATTATTTTCTTAAGCACACCTTTTGATTTAAATTCTGTTGATCGGTTAAAAAATCTTTTACCAGCTTACAAAATTTCATCTGGAGATAATAACTACTTTGAATTAATAGATAAAATATTGAAGACTAAAAAACCAGTAATTATATCGACAGGTCTTAGTAGTAATAAAGAATTAAAAAATCTAGTTAATTATTTTAAGAAGAATAATAAATTTAAATCAAAATTAAAAGAAAACCTTACGCTACTTCATTGTGTTTCAAAGTACCCTACTCCTTTAAAAGAGGCATGTTTAGAAAATATAAATTATCTAAAAAAACTCAATTGCACAGTTGGTTATTCAGACCATACTCAAGGAATAGAGGCATGCATAACAGCCGTTGTTATGGGGGCAAGAGTAATTGAAAAACATTTTACAATTAATAATAATTTTTCTAAATTTAGAGATCATCAACTGTCTGCTAATCCAATTGAATTCAAAAAAATGGTTGCCTTAATTAGAAATATAGAAATTTTGATTAGTGATAAAAAATTTAAATTAAATGATAATAATGCCCTAAACCTTAGGAGATCAGCGAGATACACTATGAATTTAAAATCAGGATCTATTCTCAATGAAGATATTATAAAATGGGTTAGACCTGGCAATGGTATTAAAAATTCAAATAAAAATAAAATTTTAGGTAAAAAACTCAAAGTTAATGTACTAAGAAATCAACTAGTTGAGATAAAACATTTTAATTAAATGTGCGGTATAACAGGATGTATTGTTAATAAAGAGTTAGCATATAATAAAATTGAAAAAACGATGTCACTTATGAGTCATCGTGGGCCTGATAATCAAAGCTATCGCCTTTATAAATTTGGTAAAAAATTCATTTATTTATTCCACTCAAGGTTGAGTATTATTGATTTGAATGATAGGTCGAACCAACCTTTTTCATATAACGGTGTACATTTAATTTTTAATGGCGAAATTTATAATTTTAAAGAATTAAAAGAATTATATTTAAAAGAATTTTCCTTTAAAACCAAATCAGATACTGAAGTTTTACTGTATATGTACATTAAATTTGGAAAAGATTTCGAAAAAAAACTTAATGGTATGTGGTCATTTGCAATTTTTGATGAAAAAAAACAAAAACTTTTTTTATCCAGAGACAGGTTTGGTGAGAAGCCAATGCATTATTTATTTGATAATGATGAATTTTATTTTAGCTCTGAAATCAAAAATATTAAAAATCTTATAGGTAGAAATCTAGACTTAAATTTTAGCCATATAAGGAGATTTTTAGTATACGGCTATAAAACAATCAATAAATACAAGGATCATTTTTATAAGTCATTGTGTAGGTTAGAAGCCTCTACATATATTGAAATAGATAATGATTTAAAAATTATTAAAAATAAATATTACGATGTTAATTTAAAACAAAATGAACTATCGATAGAAGAGAATATTGAAAATACAAGAGAAATTCTAATTAATTCTGTAAAGTCTAGAATGATAGCCGATGTCCCATTAGCATTTTGCTTATCTGGAGGTGTAGACTCAACTTCAATTGTAAGTATTGCAAAAAATATTTTGAATAAGAATGTCAAAACTTATTCTATACTTGACGATGACGAAAGATATAATGAAAGAAAAAATATTCTAAAAAATGTTAATCATTTAGAAATAAATCATCAATTTATAGAATTAAAAGATCACTTTAACATTAAAAGTCTTTCAGATTTAATAAAGTATCATGATGAACCATTATGCACTATAAACTTCTTCTCACACTCATTACTACAAAGAGCTATAAAACAAGATAATAATAAAATATCAATATCTGGAATTGGTGCTGACGAAATTTTTACAGGATACTTTGATCACCATTTATATTTAATGCATTACTTGCATA
>MDTG01423110.1_pt1 | contig 10360 bp, 9 predicted proteins | sample 811421 | NCBI WGS metagenome assembly MDTG01 (sample SAMN05326645, study PRJNA326480) | marine metagenome | isolation source: seawater | place: Pacific Ocean: South East | collected 2011
AAATTTGACAGCATGTTTGAGGGCATCTACTGAAGAGGCTTTGTCAGTTGAGAATTTTTTTGGTCGAATGAAAGGCACTTTCGCTCCAGCTTTTTCGGAGACTTTTTTTATTCTGTCGCTATCAGTTGAAACTATATAGTCAGTTATGTAAGAAGATTTTAGGGCTTCTTCTATAGTATGAACAATTAAAGGCTTACCATTAAGTTTTTTTATATTTTTAAGGGGCACCGATTTAGAACCGCCTCTAGCTAATGTAATGGCCAATATATTCATTGACTTTAGCCAATACCCTTCCATGTATTTCCGTTATCAGTGTAATGATGATTTACTTCCATTTCCGGATCGTACAATATCTTTGCTCCACCATCTATTATGTCTCTTGCCCAATATCTATCTTCTTTGCCAACCAAGTGTTCGTCAAATGGAAAATTCTTTAAAGTTTCAGATTTGAAAAATGAAAGAGCATTATGAAAAAAATAACGGTTTTCCATTTCAGAGTACATGTTAACAACCTCTTCATCTACGAAGTGACTCCAGAGATAACGCTTATTAATTTTTTTGCCTCTATGAACTGGTATTTGATTTCCAAAAATAGCAGAATATTCATTCAAGTCTTTTATATGTTTTTTTAAATTGAATTGTGACAAGACACAATGACTTGAAATGATAAGAATATATGGATTTGACGCTAATGAAATTCCTTTATTTAGGGCGCTTCCTGGAGAATAATCATCTATTGAAACAATTTTTATATCTGTATAAAAACCGTTAGATTCCAGATCAGGATCCTTTTGAAAGGATCTTACTACCTCAACAGTCTTATCTGAAGAGTTATTATCAACTAAAATAATTTCAGGAAGTTTTAAATTTTCAAGGATTGACTGTATGCAGTGTCCAACCCATCTTTCTTCGTTTTTTGATCTAATAATTACAGATATATTATCAACTGTAGTCATCGGGTTCCCATCTTCCTCTATAGTTATTAACAGTATCATTTTCTATTTCTTGAAAATCTAAACCTCGATCAATGATGGAGACTTCTGCTACCTTGATACTTTCTGTCATTATCTTAAATTCATCGGCATTTAACGCAAACTTGTTGTCTCTTCCGGGTAGATTTTTGTCAATGGTAAAATGTTTTTCAATGATCTCTGCACCTAAGCCAACTGAAATCGCTGGAACTAAAGTACTTTGAGTGTGGTCACTAAGGCCAACTGGAACACCAAATTGCTTCAACCAATTTAACCGACCCAAATTAGAAAACTCATCTTTTACGGGATATGAAGAAACACAATGCAACAAAGAAAATTCTGCATTACCACCCTTTAAAACTGATACAGCATGCTTTATTTCAGATGTTGTTGAAGCACCAGCTGAAAAATATATGTAATTGAAAGTATTAGATGCAAATTCTAATAACTTTACATTAGTGGTTTCATGTGAGGGGATTTTTACTTTTCCTTGACCTTGTCGACTTATCAACTCAGCCCCCTTTGTTCCAAAAACACTTATTAAGAATTCACAGCCTGAGCTCTCACATAGTTCTTCTAATTTATTTATTTTTTCTAGATCAAGTGCCGCCTTATTATAAATCTCTCTTCTACCGTCATTATCCCAATCACCTGACTTTAGTAGAGAAGGATCCCAATATTGAAACTTAGCTACATGTGCTCCAGCCTCACTTGCTGCAGAGATCATCTCAGCAGCAAGTACTGGATCTCCCATATGATTCCAACCTATCTCAGCTATAACTTTCATAAACTTCTTTAAAAAATGGTGCCTGGGGCCGGACTCGAACCGGCACGAAGTTTCCTTCGAGGGATTTTAAGTCCCTTGTGTCTACCAATTCCACCACCCAGGCTATACTCCTAAACCGATATATTTAAAATTGTTTTTAAGAAGCAAAGGTTTATCCAGAACATTTCTCCCATCAAATATCATTTTATCACGCAAAGTTGACAATTTGTTTAAATCCGGATTCCAAAATTCCTTCCATTCAGTACAAATTACTAAGGAGTCAGATGCTGGAATTGGTTCATATTTTTCTTTACAAAAAGTTATATTTTCGACGCCAAGCAATTCTTTTCTAGATTTTTCATTACTTACAGGATCAAATGCATATATTTCTTTGACTAAAGGAGACAAATTCTGAATTAACTTTATTGCTAATGACTCCCTCAGATCGTCAGTATTTGGCTTAAATGATAAACCCCAAATAGTAAAAGTCTTACTGCCAATATTCTTTCCATATACAGTTTTAATTTTTTCAAGAAAATAGTCTATTTGTTTATCATTAACTTTTAGAACACCATCCAAAATATGTGACGGCAAATCCATCGAGTTATAAGTCTTCAACAAGGCTCTTACGTCTTTAGGAAAACATGAACCACCAAACCCAAGTCCAGCATAAAGAAAATCCTTTCCTATACGAGGATCAGACCCCATGCCATCCCGGATTTCATGTATATCTGCATCAGAATTATCACAAATTCTAGATATCTCATTCATAAAACTAATTTTGGTTGCCAGAAAGGCATTTGACGCATATTTTGTTAACTCTGCAGATTGTCTGCTCATAAAAATGAGCCTTTTATTATTCCAATTAAAAGGTTTATAAATTTCTTGAGCTATCTTTTTAATTTCTTTGTTCTCAGTGCCAATAATTATTCTATCTGGTCTAATAAAATCATTGACCGCGTCTCCTTCTTTTAAAAATTCAGGGTTAGAAGCCACAAAAATCTCAGTCTCCTCACTAGTCATCTGCTGCAACATATTTTCTATGTGGTTATTGGTACCAAGTGGGACAGTAGACTTTGTAAAAATATAATTTTTGCCTCTCAAATTTACAGAAATTAATTTTAAGACTGATTCAAGAGCCTCTAGATCAACATGACCGTCTCCCTGATCAGGAGTTCCAACACACAAGAAGATAATATTTTTTGATTGATTCAAATCATATTCACTTGAAAAAGATAGCCTTTTATTTTCTATATTTCTTGTGACTATTTCTGTTAGTGATGGTTCATGGAAAGGCACTTTGCCATTGGATAGTTCTTCAATTTTTTTCTTATCTATATCAACACATCTTACTGAGTTACCACTATCAGCTAAGCAAGCTGCAGTTACTAAACCAACATATCCAACACCAATTACATGAATTCTCATAATCAAGTCCTAAATTTTAATAGCCATTTTGTTGGTACGAATAGAGCTCCTAAAAGCTTCAGTGTTTTTATATTAATTGGCTCTCTAATTAAAAGATCGAAGGATTGTTTCTTATTACCTTGCAAAAGAGATCCTAAAATATTTAAGTAATTTGCAAAATCCTCAACATTTTTGAAATTTGGGCTAGATGATATCTTATGGTGGTCTTTGATCTTATTAATCCATAAAAAAAGCTCTTCTGCTTGGAGCTTAATTTTATTTTTGGTTTCATTTTGATCATGAGACCTGAAAGTACCAAAGGCATCTTGCATACCTACTATATCGAATATCTCTGAGATCTTAATTACCAGATCAAAGTCTCCAATAATATGGAAATCTTCATCAAATTTTCCACCTACGGCATCTAAGGCTTCTCTGCTTATCATCAAAGTTACTAATCCAATGAAATAATTTTTTAGGAGCAAGTCAAGAATATCTCCCGAAGGAAGGTTATTTTCTGTAAATAATAACTTTGACTTTTTGTTTTCATTATAAATCCAGTAGTTACTGTAACTAGCCCCAACATTTGGGCCAAAATTCTGGACTTGATTGGAAAGCTTATCAGGATGCCAAAAATCATCTACATCAAGAAAAGTAATTAAATTACCCGAACTCCTCTTTAGCGCGCTATTCCTAGCTATACATAAATTTGTATGGTTTTGAGATTTAAATATCTTGAATCTGCAATCATTTATTTCTTCTATGATTTCTACACTTTTATCATTGGAGTTGTTATCCCAAAAAATAAGTTCCCAATTTTGATAAGATTGGGCAAGAAGACTCTGAATTGCCTCTTTCATGTACCTTTGTCCATTAAAACAATTCATAATGACACTTACTTTGGGTTTCATGCTTGATCTTTCTTGCACTCAATTACCTTTTCTAATCCCTCTTTAAGGTTAATTTTAGGTCGCCATTTTAATAATTTATGAGATTTATTTATATTAGCAAACAATGAGGGATTTTCTCCCTTCCTAAGTGGTTTTTTTCCAAATTCTGGATTGCCTTTGTTGATTATTTTTTGAACCTGTAAAATTACATCTCGGACAAAAGTTGGTTTACCAGAAGCTATATTTATAATTTCCCCTTTTACTTTGTCGTTAAAAAGTATTAGAAATATGGCATCTATAACATCATCAATGTAACAAAAATCTCTAATTTGATGACCTGATGAAACCGAAAAAGACTTATCGAGCATACACTGCTCGATCACATGAGGTATTAATCTATTTTCGCTTTGATCGGGACCGTATACTAAAAATAATCTTGCAACTACTGAAGGAAAATTCTCCGTTTTATTTAACATCATAAGGAGTTTACTGGAATTAAGTTTTGCTAGGGAGTAGGGTGTGAATGGATTTTCTTTCATCTCCTCATTCTGAGGAGAATCATTGTCACCATACTCGTCACTACTTCCTAGATTTATAAATTTCTGAAGAGCAGATTTATCTATCGAAGCTATCAAATTCATTAATCCGAAATAATGTTCTGTTATGATTTCATAGCCTTTATCAAAATAAGAGGAATGATCGACATATCCACTGGCATTCACTACGTAAATAAACCTTTTATTCTTCAAATCTTTTTCTAATGCATATCTATCCGTGAGATTTATATGTAAATTATCTACATTAGGGCTTAGAAATTTATGAGCAGTGGATAGAGAAATATTTAAAACTTTCCAATCAAGCTCCAAGGCTCTTTTGATAATATTTCTTCCTACAAATCCATTACCACCAAGAATTAATAAGTCGTAAGTTTCTTTCATTTAATGAAGTATTTAATCCCAAATTTTCCAAGGAGCTTCATTTTCAATCCACATACGAGTTAAAGTATCTTTATCTCTAAGTGTATCCATGCATTGCCAGTAGCCATGATGTTTCATTGCACTCAGCTGTCCATTATTTGAGAGATTACTCAAAGGACTTTCTTCAAAAACTGTTTTATCATTTTCAAGATAATCAAATATTTCTGGCTGACAAACGAAAAAGCCCCCATTAATCCATAGATTATCTCCGGCTGGTTTTTCTATAAAGTTTGATACCTTTCCGTCCAATATGCTTAAGGAACCATATCTTCCAGAAGGTTGAACTGCTGTAAGAGTGACAATAGATTTTTGTTTTTTGTGATATTTTAGTAGTGCACTAATATCGACATCGCTAACTCCATCTCCATAGGTCATAAAAAAAGGCTCTTTGCCTAAATATGGTTCAGCACGTTTTATTCTTCCTCCAGTCATTGTGTTTAAACCTGTATCTAATAGAGTAACTTTCCAAGGCTCGCCAGAGTTTTGATGAATAGTCATATCATTAGATTTCAAGTCAATTGTTACATCGCTCTGGTGTAGAAAGTAATTCGAAAAATACTCTTTGATAATATATCCCTTGTATCCTAAAAGGATAACAAACTCATTAAAGCCATAAGAAGAATATATCTTCATGATATGCCAAATAATTGGAAAATTTCCTATCTCTACCATCGGCTTGGGCTTGAGATGTGTTTCCTCACTTAATCTAGTTCCGTGACCACCGGCTAAAATGACTACTTTCATAAAATCACCATTTATAATCTATAAATCCTAATTCTTCAGTAATAACTTCCCCTTCGTTATGCACTATATTTGCTAAATTCAAAACAATCGATAAAGGTCCGTGAAGACCTTGAAATCCAAACCAGATGCCTGGAGGAATAGTGAGTCTTGCAAAATTGTCTTTCGAGAGAATTACCTCCTGAAATTTTGTACGGTCAGATAGCACGAACTTGACTCCTCCGAAAGGAACGACTAGATTCAAAGTCATAGAATTGTGTAATTTCCAGGCCTTTATGAAGTCTTTTTCTATCTTCGAAAAGTAAGCTTCACCAAAACCATCAAAACCTGAATCTGTTTTTTTCATTGCATGCATTACATCACCGCCCTTTACTTCGATAATGTTTAGTGGGGTTACAATAACACCCTCTATATTTTCGACCATGCAATACCTCTGGACTGTGCTTTTTTTTCGTAATCTTCTATCTGTTCCTTAGTAAAATAAAAGATGTCCTCACCTTCGTAGTACTTTCTATACCAATCAACTGTATATTTCACTGTATCTACAAAATCCAATGTGGGTTTCCAATTTAAAAAACTCAAGGCTTTATCACAATTAAGTTTAAGCAAAGAAGCTTCATATACCTTATTTTGATCATTGGTATTTATCCACTTCACATTTTCCCAAGATTTTTGCATCTCATCTACTAATTCACCTACAGAATAATTTTGCTCATCATTAGGTCCAAAATTGAAAGCCTCGCCATTGATTGAATTGTCATTTGACAGAATCGCACCAGTATGAAGATAACCACTTAAGGGTTCTAATACATGTTGCCAGGGTCTAGTAGCTCTTGGATTTCGAATCTCAACTTTTTCCTTGTTTGCCCATGCTCTAATGCAATCAGGTACAATTCTATCTTTTGCCCAATCTCCCCCTCCTATGACATTTCCAGCCCTACATATAGCTATTTTTTTATCAGATGTCTGCTTTAGAAAAGAGTTAAAGTAGGTCTTAATAACCAATTCAGCCATACCTTTTGAAGCACTGTAAGGATCCTTACCGCCAATAGTATCAGACTCTTTATAGCCCCAAACCCATTCAACATTGTCATAAACTTTATCACTCGTAATCAAAATTGCTGTTATGGCATGATCTGTCATATGAATTGCATTCAAGAGATTTGCTGTACCAATAGAATTAACTTTTAATGTTTTTAAAGGATCTTCATAAGACGGTCTCACAAGTGCCTGGGCAGCAAGGTGGAAAATAAAATCTGGTTTTTCTTCCCGAACTAGATTAAGAATAGAATCTGTATCTAGAAGATCAAGTCTCACATCTTTCACTAAATCATAAATTTGATTTACTTCGAAATTTGATGGAGCTGAAGGGATTCGATCCGAAACACCTACAACCTCTGCTCCAATCTTATTAAGCCACAGACTGAGCCAACTACCCTTAAATCCGGTGTGACCTGTCACTAGAACCTTTTTAGACTTATATGTTTCATGCATGGGCTTTTAAAAATTCTAGTTATTATGCTTACCTTTTATTTTTAGTAAAGATTTGCAATCCAGTATTGTATCAACAGAAAAAAAGTGTGCGAGCTTCTTTTTCAAGTACCTTATGGATGAGTTTATTTTCCCTAATTTTCTTATCCCTTGAACCAAAAAGCTCTATATGGCTATGTAATTCTCGGGAAGTATAAAAAACTTTCCAGTAATCATTCATGAAGTTATTAGGAATTGGATTTCTTGTTAAGCCATTTGAGTTCCCATATATCAATACAGGTATATTCATGCTCAAAGCTTCTAAGCTAACCGAAGACGCAGAAGTGACTAGTAAATTAGAGCGAGGCAATAGGCTATTAAGATCTTCTTGACGTTGATGAAAAAAAGAATCTCCAAAAGCAGGTACATGTCTAATAAATTTATTCGTATTATGAATAGGATGGTGCTTAATTGAAATTTTAAGCGATGGATCTATATTCTTTTTTGCACCCAAAAATACTTGAACTAATTCAATAGATTCTTGAATGTCCATCGGAAGTGCTAGTAAGATATCTACCGTATCTATATTAGTTTTTTTCAGATCCTGATGCAGATAATTAAATCTAAATGGCGGTGCCAAAAAGAAATTTTGTGAAGGACACAAAGCCTTTTTTTGGGTTAATGAAGCACTAGATATGACACCAATCGCATGAGGTAAGGTTTCTAAGCTTCGTTCGTAGTCTGTTGGATTTTTATGAGCTTCGTAAGGAGGAGAGAAGAACGCTTGATAGCCTTTAATTTCAATTGCGGGATAATTTTTTTTTATTGAAAGACATAACGCTCTGTCAATACTCATATTCTCATACCAAAATAATGCCCCTTTTATGGGAATATTATTTTTTTTTAACTTGGAAATATAAATATATCTTTGAAACGAGGTCATGAGCGTCATAGAAGCGATGTCCTCATTCAAACTTTCTTTAAATAGAAGTTTTAGGTCAATGCCTCTCAACACAGGATAGAAAAAATCTTTTTTTGGGGTCTTAAAAGCAAAATAAATGCACTTAACATAATCAAAAAATGTTAAAAAACTCTCACAAAAAAGAAAATTCTTATCAGTTTTTCCAACTTTCTTCCAAAAATTTATGAAGTCCGATGGATGTCGGAACCGAAATAGAGTGGGCGAAATAAAATGATTTTTTAATTCATTTGAAGTAAAAAAATTATCATAATCGGTAAAGTATCTATCGTGATAGTTACCAAATTCGTCAATGCTATTGGGTAATATATAATTATGAATTAGCACTATGGGATCAGTTGGTAGTTCTTTAAGCTTGAAAAATCTTATCCAAAACCATTGGTTAAATGAAAGGTAAATACACTTTATCAATTTAATAGATGTGAGGTTGATCCTGGAGGACATGTATTCAAACCAATCTGCCCATTTAACTTTTATCTGTAAATTTCTGTATTCTGGATAGTGTAGTTGCAATTGAATAAGCAAATCTCTTAAAACAAAATTGTCCACAAAAATAATATCCAATGGATGATGTTCAGAAAATTTTTTTTCTATCAAGGCTGATTTTGAAAGAATATCCAAAATATCGTTCTCATAGGGGTTTCTGCATGCTGGAGATATTAATAAATTCTTTCCCTTTAAGGAATTCTGATCAATGAAGCACTTAGTCACAATGTTGTAGTCATGAAGAATTCTCTCCTCCAGAGAATCTAAGATTTGAGAGTCCTTAGCGGAAAATCTTGAATTTTTAGTTAGGTCTATCAAGTTAATATCAGGCTTCATCGGCAACATTATTTAAATAATTAAGCACATCTTGAGTATTTACAGAACTCGTGGAGGTGTAAATGGAACAAAATGAGTTTATGCTCCGTTGAGTATCTTCATTGAACCACCATTTATCGATGTCATCTTTAATAGTCTGTATAAAATTTAGAGCCGAGTAATGAGAATTATGAAAGATTCCCACAGATTCGAGTCTAGAAAAATGATACCCTGCAGTTGAATTAAGAGGACTGATATTTGTATCCCAGAAACAGATTACTGGACGATTAGATGCAAGGCATTGTAAAAAAACAGTAGAGTTCTGAGTAGTTATTACCAAACCAGAATTGGATATCGACTTATTTAAGGCCTTGTATTGGTCCAACTTTACATTTTTAATTCTACTTTGCACTAACGCAGATATGTCCATCCCTGCAGACAACTGACTTGGATGAGGACGAAGATATAATTCTACATTGCAAAACTGCTCTAATTTTTTGTAGGTTTCCACGATTGAATTCAAGTACGTTCTATTCCAAATTGATGAGTCCCAGGGATCGCCTCTAGAAGTATTCTTCAGTCTTGTTAGAACTAGCAAAAATCTTTGGGTTTTTTTATAACTAATGCCATTGTCAAAGGAGAAAGGAAGACGAAATTTTTGAATATTTTCAGATTCTGGATCCTCCCAACCCCACGTTAAATAAAGATTAGATATTCTCCTTTCAATATATTCCTGGTGTATCGGATGTTTTGTTGTCCCATAAGTTCCTCCGTGTTGCCATATGATCAATCTAGTTTTGGTGGACGAAAATATGCAATACCATAATTTAAAAGCATCATCATTCCAATGGGCTGTTGAGGTCATTACAAGGTCAACTTGAGATGAATTAGGAAAAAAATTTTCAATTGAAGATATGTTTTCTTTAAAGCCTTCCAGGTAAGCATTCGGAATTGTCATTTTTAGCAACGCATGTAATATCAAATCAAATGTCAATTTACTTTGGTCTTCATGCTTAATTTTCACAACCTGCCGAAGTCGATAAAATTTATCTAAATTACCCTTTTTAAGATTGAAAGATTTGAATTTTAGTAGTGGCATATTAAACTTCTTGAAAATCAATCGATAAAAAAGGTCTAAAGGAGAATTTACATAGTACAGAAAAATTTTATTTTTCTTGGGTAGTAAAATTCTTAAGAAATTAAAAGCTATAAAAGAAAGTCGTAAAATCATTTCTCTTAGATTTATAAGAGAACCTTTGAAAAGCCTTTTGAGGTCTGTTTTCAGAACGATTTCATCGCATAAATTCTTTTTACTTTCGATATAAGTGTTTCTTATTTTAAAAGATTCACCTAGGATA
>MDTG01439259.1_pt1 | contig 10359 bp, 10 predicted proteins | sample 811421 | NCBI WGS metagenome assembly MDTG01 (sample SAMN05326645, study PRJNA326480) | marine metagenome | isolation source: seawater | place: Pacific Ocean: South East | collected 2011
GGGCCTTTCCTTCGAGGGCCGCCGGAGTCCGAGGCAGGGCATGGACGTGAAGGTCGACGGCGAGACGGTGGGGGTGGTCACGAGCGGCTGCCCCAGTCCGACCATCGGCAACCCGATCGCGATGGCGTACGTTCCGCCCGCGATGGCCGAGCCCGGAACGGTGGTCGACGTCGATCTGGGAGGAGGAACGCCGGGAACGGTGGTTTCCCTGCCCTTCTACAAGCGATGAGTCAGAGGCCCCTCGCAATGCCGTCGAAGATTCGAGGGCAACACGACTGGAATGGACAGGGCCCGCCTTCTGAAGGCGGGCCCTGTCTGGTTCTGTCTGGTTCTGTCTGGTTCCGTCTCGACGGTGTTCCGCTCGTGAAGGATCAGCCGGTCGAACTGCGCTGGCCGCGGTTGATCCGCACCGGGTTCGATTTAGGGGAGTCGGTCATGGAACGTGCATAGCGTCCGGGCCGGTCCTCCATCATCTGGGTCTGCAGTCGGCGCAGGGCCTCCATCTCGATCTGGCGAACCCGTTCCCGGGTGAGACCGACTTCGCGGCCGATCTCCTTCAGGGTCAGTGGCGCCTGTCCTTCGAGGCCGAATCGGAGCTTGATCACCCTCGCATCACGTTCGTTGATGGAGTCGAGAAGCTTGAGGATCATGTCGTAATCCTCGCGTCGTTCGACCGAGACTTCGGGAGTCCCCTGTCGGGAATCCGCACAGATCTCGGCGAAGTCGGACGCCTCTCCGTCCCGACCGGCCGGTGCCTGGTTGCTCGAGGAGACGGCCTTCATGGCACGCTTGATCGCATCGACCTTGCGTTCCGGGATCTCGAGCGCTGCGCACATCTCCTGGTTGGTGGGAAGCCGTCCCAGATCCTCGCTGAGGCGGACCGTGGCCTGCCTCCACTTCCCGATGAGGTCGACCATGTAGGCGGGAATGTGGATCGGCTGGGTGGCGTTCACCAGCATCCGCTTGATGGACTGCTTGATCCACCAGGATGCGTAGGTGCTGAATCGCGCGCCTTGGGCCGGATCGAATCCCTCCACGGCTCGGATCAGACCGACGTTCCCCTCCTCGATCAGGTCGAGCAGTGGAAGGCCGCGGTTGGAGTACTTCTTCGCGATGGCGATGACAAGGCGAAGGTTGGCCCGGATCATCCGGTCCTTCGATTCCATGCATGCATCATTGATGACGCGCCACCCAAGGATTCGCTCCTCGGTGGGGTTGAGCAGCGCAATCTCGTTGATTTCGCGCAGATACAACTGCAGTTCGGACTGTACAGCTTTGTTACCCATGGTCCCTTTAGCCTCTCCACCGGACACACTGCATGTCCGGCCTTCTTCCGTGCGATTTCAAAGGTGAATGCCTTCGAATCTCGCTGATCCTTGTTGGTTCGAGGCCCTCCCAGACCGCAAACCAGGATCGTGTCCCTCCAAGGACACTCATATTGTAGGAGTCGAATTTCACGACTCAAGTACGAATATGGCCGGAAGACGGCCGGATGCCGTGGTCGCCTCATGTTGGTGGGCGATCCGAAGGTTCGAAAGGCCCGTTTAATGATCTCCAAGGTGGGTTTCGGCCCGAGGAGGCATCAACTTTCACCCCGCAGATAAGTTTTGACGAAGGTGACCATGCTGGAGGGGGCCTCCAGCCGTCAGATCCGGATCTTCAGACATCATCGCTACCATCGAGGGTCCGCGAACAACCGACCGGAGGCCTGACAGGACCTTGGAAGACGACATCACGCCAATCCTGAAGGCCTGGAGATTCGATCCCGAACAGATCAACGTCCGGTTCATTGAGGGCGGTGACGGCCGTCCCCTGATCCAGGTCCGGGTGGAACTGGGCCTGCTTCAGATGAACCGCGATGGTCGACCGGACGGGGGCGAGGACGAGCTCGAGAAGATCGAGGCGCGTCTGGGAGATCAGGAATCACTCGCCATCGATTCGGAGACCGCCGCGACGCTTCGATCCGAGGCGGTGCTCTATCACCAGCGGTACGTGGCCCTGCTTTCGCTTGAAGCCTACGAACTCGTCGTCAGGGACACCGCACGCAATCTGAGGATGTTCGACCTCTGCAGAGATCGATGTTCGGAAGCCGGGGATCGAACGGTTCTCGAGGAGTTTCGAGCCCAGGTCATCGCGACTCGAACCCGAGCGGCGGCTCTGCAGACCATCCGCGAAGGTCGACTTGGAGAGGCGAGACGAATTCTCGATGCGGCCGTGGAGGAGATTCGGTCCGAGGCCATGAAGGATGGCCAGGAACCTCTGGAGATCGCGATGCTGGAGGGAATGCGGGACATCCTCCAACCGAAGCTGCCCGCCAGCCAGCGACACGAGTTGGAGCGCCGGTTGAATGCCGCACTCACTGCGGAGAACTACGAACTGGCGGCAATCCTGAGGGACGAGCTTCGACAGCTTCCGTGAGTTTCTCGCGGATCTTCAGCGGCTTCGCCTTCGTGCTTCGTTGATCGCGGGGCCGAGAGCGGTGGCTCGTCTCCTGAACCCCGTTCCCCCCAGATCGGGAAACTCCTTTCGAAGTCGATCGAGACGTCCCCGGACGCCGTCCAGATCCCGCCCCAGGGCCACGAGCAGTTCAAGTTGTTCAAGCTCCGCTCGCCACCACCAGCGAGATCCGCGTTCGGACCCGGCGATGATCCTTCGAAGGTCCTTGATCGCCCGGCCCGCGTCTTCGATGGTGGGGACGGACCGAAGGCGTCCGGAGGTCTCGAATCGCCGACCGAGGATCACCGCGCGAAGGTAGAGGGCCTCGATCGCGGATGGATGTTCTTCGAGTACGGAAACCACCAGTCGCATCGCCTCTTCCGCCCTTCCGTCCGCCACGAAGAGCCAGGCGATTCCGGTCAGTTCCGTCGGGTCTGGATCGGAGTTGGAGACGAGGACTTCGATGTCGATCGGGGTGGCGGCCAGGGCCTGCGTGGAGATCGCCTTCGCGGTGTCGCGATCATCACGATCCACGGACTCGATCACGGAGCGCAGGACGCCCTGAAGCATCTTCGCGGCGATCGCGTTGGACGCACCGGGTTGAATCCGGTCCAGCCTGGCGAGCAGGGTCGCGGAATCCTCTCGTCTGCCGGCCATCTCCAGCGCGGGGGCGATGGCCCCGGCGAGATCGATACGAAGGTTCTGGGGTGCGTTCTCGATGTCGAGGTGACTCGCGGCGATGTCTCCGGCCTCTGAGATCCTTCCCAGCTTCGTGAGCAGCCTGATCCTGAGCATGTCGGTCTCGATGCGGAGAGGTGAGCTTCGAGCGCGGGGAATTCTTTCGTCGATGCGGTCGAGACGGGCGAGGCATCCGGTGGCACCCTGTTCATCATCGGTGTCGAGGATGGAAGGGAGATCGAGTTTGATCAGACCAAGGCTGGCCTGTGGATAGGCGTCGGAGCTCTCCGGCAAAGCGAGCCAGGACGCCTTCGCCAGATCCACATCCCCTCGAAGAGAGGCTCTCCGTGCCCGGTCCAGCAGCCATTCATCACGTCCGGGATGATCAGGAAGAGCGAGAAGGATTCGCGTCGTGGTCATCAGAACGGTGTCGTCATCCTCCCCGGCCAGGGCGAGACGAACCGCCAGGTCGCCCGCGGTCAGTGCCTTGGGATGGGAGGGCAGCGACTCGATCATCTCCACCAAGACATCGCGAGCGGACTCGGCGTCGCCGCTCCGCATGGCCAGGGTGGCAGAATCCAGCAGAGCTTCCGCCTGCACTTCAGGAACCGTCGAAGAACAGGCCCTCAGAGCCAGCTCCCGAACCTGCGGATCATTCCAGGCCGAGGGGCCGGCATCAGCGATGGTGTCGGCGAGGCGTCCGATCGCCGCCAAGGGGGGGAGCATATGGATCGGGAGATCGCGGGTGGATGTGGCCCCCAGGCCGGCGATGCCTCGAAGGAGGCGAACGCGATCGGTTCCCGTCATGCCACGAATCGGAACCGTCGAACGTCTCGTGGCATCGATCGCGGCGTCCGGAGACTCCCCGTTCTCGAGGCGAGCCTCCATCTGGATCGCGCCGAGCAGAAGACGATCCGCAGCGGTGGAGAATGTTGGAAGGAGCCGTTCAGTGGCTCGAATCCTGGCGGAGGCCTCGACGCCGCCGCGGGCGGGATCCTCGATCAGTGATTCGATGAATTGATATTCGACGGCATCGATCCCCTCCGGGAGCACACCCGCCCGTCGGTGGAGTTCCAGGGCTCGAGCCGTGGCGGAAGGGTCCGCGGCCAGGGTGGCCGCCGAGAGGATGAGGAGGGTGGGACCATCGATCTTCCCGGTGCGGTCCGCAGCGTTGCCGATCTCCTTGTGGTAGCTGGCCAGTCGTTGCGGCCAGCTCGATCGCTGATCGTCGCCGGGTGATTTCCCACGGGTTCGACCCTGCATCAGACGGCCGGTGGCTCCGATCACGGTTGCCCGGGCTCGAAGGCGATCGGCGGCAGGATCATCGGAAGAGAGCAACTCCGCGAACACCGCGGTGGCGAGCATGTCGGCTCGTCGACCGGCTTCAGATCCGATCTCGGCATCGGCAGGATCGACTTCGGTCCACCACAGTCGGGTACGCAGTCGCGGGGGGATGTCGACTCGAATGGCGGCGGCCGCGGCGGCGAGTCGAGCCTCCGCCCGATCAATACTGTTCGTCGCCCCCCCGATCTCACGATCCTCGCGGTCTCGGCGTCCCGGATCCAACCGGCGGTTCGTGGCATCCTGCAGAAAGTCTCCCGGTGCCGGGGTGGGCAGCAGGCAGAAGCCGATCGTCAGGCCGAGAACGGCCAGGTTTCCGAATCTCGGTGTCAAGGACGCCGCCATGGTTCGTTTCCTCCAAGGTCTCCGGATTCGTGTCCGAGTCCCGAATCCAATGAGCATTGAAAGAAGTCGCCTTCCTCAATCAAACGATTCATCGAAACCCACCTTGTCATAGCCGGCGGACACCGCCGCATTGAAGGCCTGCACCGCATCCTGCCAGGACACGTCCCGGCGAGGCTTCACCCGGATGGGTGAATCCAGCGAGATGATTCCGCCCCGATCCGCGCGCTGGGATTCGAGGAACGTCGTCAGACCGTCCACGCGAACCGGAGCGTTCCACGGGCCCGGGATCCGTATCCTTCCGCTGCCGAGCACCTGGACCACGACGGGTTCTTCGTCGAGCTCCAGAGGGTCGACCACGGCATTTCCCTCACGTTCCGGCAGGTCCATCCGATAGGACTGCTCGCCCATCGCGAAGGTGGTCCCGACGATGAAGTAGATGAGGAGTTGGAACACGACGTCGATCATCGACGTGAGATTCAGCTCGGTCCGCGCGGATTCCGGCATGCGTCTGTGGCCACGCATCAACGGCCATCGCTTTCATCGGTCTGGATCACGAGATTCACTCTGACCCCATCCGCGCGACCGGCAAGGGCACCGGCGCGGGCGAGGGCGTCCATCACGGGCTCGATGATCTCGTAACGGATTCGTCGATCGGCACGGAGATTCACCTGCAGTTCCGGGATCGACTCCAAGCGGACCGCGACCGTACGGGTGAAGGCCTCGACCCCCTCGTCGTCGAGGGTGTAGGTCATCTGGTCGAGAAGGATGCCGGTCGCCTCTCCTTTCTCGTTCGCGGGCACGTTGGCCACGATTCGCGGTGCTTCAGGAGCCGGGTTCGCAGCGGGATCACTGGGCACGGGCAGATCGAGCGGGACCTGCTCCACGCTGGTGATCCTCGATACGAGGATGAAGAAGACCACCAGCAGGAAGGTCATGTCGATCATGGGCGTGAGATTCGCGCCGGTTCGGACCGGGCGTCCGACGCCAAGTCGGGAGGCGATGCTCACGGGTCGTCGCTCGAGGACGGGGTTTCGGATTCGGTTCTGGTGCCCTTGGCGGCATCTCCGGAACGACGCTTGCTGGAGGACTTCTCCCGTGCGGTCTTGGGACGGAATCGTTCGACGAGGTTCTCCGCCTCCGAGAGGGCCTCAGCAAGGGCGGCGTCCAGTCTCCCGCGGAGAACGGCATATCCGGAGAGGGCCGGTATCGCGACCACCAGGCCCCAGAAGGTGGTCACCAGAGCCGTCCCTATGCCACCGGCGAGCAGCACCGGATCGGCATTGCCACCGCTGGAAACGATGGATTGGAACGCCAGAATCATGCCATACACCGTTCCAAAGAGCCCCAGCATGGGACTGACCTGGCCGATCACGTTGAGAATCTCGACGCGGCGAACTCTACGGGCCATCACTTCGGTCGCAGCGACCTCCAGGCCGGCCTCCATCGCGATGTGCCCGCCGGGAGCTCGTTCCAGGGCAGCCTTCATCATGGTCGAGAAATCACTCGCGGCGCCAGGCTCGGAGAGCATCGTGAGAGCCTCCCGAAACCGTCCCGAATCAAGGTAGTCATTGGCTCGATTCACGATCGCGGGAGGGACCAGGCGTTCCAGTTTGAAGGCGAATGCCAGCTGTCCGATCAACCCGAGGCTGGCGACGCTGGTGGCCATCAGGGTCCAGATCACGAGGCTTCCGAGCCACTCGATGCTTCGGGCGCCACTGGCGTCGGTGGAGTGCGAGATGAAGAACGCCTCCGCAAAGCTGGTGGACTGCTGTTCCTGGCCGAATGCCGATCCCGCGAGGGATCCGATCGCGATGATCGTCGTGGGCAGGACCCAGCGTGGCATTCCTTCATTCTTCGATCCGGTGGTCACGTGTCGTGTCTCCTTTGACTCGGCCGGTGAGATCGAGTCCGAGTTCGATTCAGTCCAATCCAAGGGACTTCCTGTCTATCAGGGCGAATCCATCATCGGAGCCGTCTTCATCCGCTCCGTGGCGACGGGCGATTTCGCGAAGGGTTTCGAGGGGATCCTCGTTCAGAAGCTGTACGCAACGGATCACAGCCGGGCGCAGACCTTCCTCGGCGGGGGGATTCAACTCGTCCAGCAGGTCGAAGAGCGCGACTCTATCGATTTCATACGTACCGGATCCGGTGATGTCGGTGCTGACGAGGTACACGACTTCGGGGTCCAGGTTGAAAGCCCGCCGCAGCGCGGCGCTGGGATCGCTGCGCCCTCTCGGGGTTCGTGCCCGCATCCAACCCACCGCCTCGTCGACGGCAGGAGATGTCGCAGGGCGAAGCCTGCCGCCCCGTCCCGGCAGTTCGAGCACCTCCCCTCCCCGGAAGAGAAGAAGCATGAAGGACTGTCGTGGGTCGAGCTGGCGAAGGGTTCTTTCGATCTGCTGGACCACGGAGGGGAAAGCCCCGATCATGGATCCGCTGGCATCGACGACGAAGATGATCCGGGTCGCTGCGGGGGCCGCGACTCCACCGAAGGAGATCCCCGGCATGGAGCCGGCCCCCGGTTCCTCAGCCAGGGTGGAGGACATCGCGAGCAGGTCTTCGGCGGATACCAGGAGCGATGCGAGATCGGCCGCTTCGACGGGTTTCCGGGTCGAGCTGATGGTTGAACCACCGGCCGGTGCGGGCACCGGGGCGTCGGCGGTGAGGGTCGAGACCGATGCGAATTCCGGCGACGCATCGGGGTTGGAGAGCACCACGATAGGCCTGTCCTCCGGCGTGCGAACGATGCTCCAGGTGATCGCGGATGCGACCAGAAGCACTGCGAGATGGAGAAGAATCGAGATCGCCCAGGACATCGGGGTTTCGACCCGGCCCTGGCGGTTCCGGGGCACGTGATCCCCGACCGGGATGTCGGATTCGCTCTTGGACATCGGAAATCCGAGTCTAGCGAGGCTCCTGGGGTTTCCGCTTGATCGGGAGAAAAGGAGTCGGCGTTCCGGAGACCTCGACTCACGAGGCCTTGAAATCGGGCTGGTCCGGGTCAGGGATTCGGCTGGCTCTCAGTCTGGATCGACGTCGTCCCATTTCTCTTCTTGAGTCTTTCGACGGGGCGAACCAAAGATCCCGTGGTCGATCGAGACTCCTCCCGGACCACTCAGCAGCAAACCGATGGCGAGACTCCCGAGGCCGATCTGTGCCGCGGTTCGATTGAACGACACGAGATCCATGCCGAAGGGGCCGACGTCCTGGATGATGGGAAGACTGGTGAGGGTGAAGGCGACGCCCATTGCGAAGGCCAGCCCGAGGGCCCAGACTCGACTCAGCAGTCCGATGAGGAGGAGGGCACCTCCGACGAGTTCCACCGCCGAGGCCAGCCAGGCGGACAGGAGAGGCCGGGGCACATTCTGTTCCTCGAGCATCACGGCGAGGCCGTAGAGCTTGCGTGCGGTGATGGGATCGATTTCCTCGTCGAGGATCTCCCCCGTCGAGATCCCGGTCTCCCCCGGGGGGTCGGCGGGGGGGGCGACCGGGGTGTCGGGCGGGGCGTCGGCCCGGGCGTCGGCAGGGGGTGGATCCCCGGGGCCTTCGAGCATGGCTCGGACCGCGGTGGCCTGCTTCCCGGTGAAGGTCTCGAACGTCAGGATCTTGTTCCAGCCGATCGGAACGAATACCGCGCAGAGTGCGATTCGTGCGACCAGCGGAACCAAGTGAAGCGATGCGACGCGACTGAAACCCATGATTGACTCCCGAAGGACGCTCACGATCTTGAACCGATCGTCCGGATCGCTCGATCCGGACTCATCACCGATAGGATACGAGCACACCGCGGGCGTGGCGGAACTGGCAGACGCGCGGGATTTAGGTTCCCGTGGGGGAAACCCCGTGCAGGTTCGATTCCTGTCGCCCGCATTGATTCCCGGCCGAAAGACGGTCGATTCACCCCTGAGGCCCGATTTCGGCATGTCTCAAGCCCCCGAGAATCCGATCCCCGACGACTGGACCCCCGAGGTGTGGCGGGATCTTCCGACGGCCCAGCAACCCGAATATCCCGACGCCGATCGGCTTCGAGAGACCGTCGCGTCCCTGGGATCTCTGCCACCGCTCACCACGAGCTGGGAGATCGAGAAGCTCAAGTCCCAGCTCGCCGAGGCTGCGCGGGGTGATCGTTTCCTGCTCCAGGGCGGAGACTGCGCGGAACGATTCGACGAGTGCGCCTCCGAATCGATCGCGGCCCGGCTGAAGATCCTTCTCCAGATGAGCCTGGTACTCGCCCACGGCGGACGTCGGCGGGTCATTCGGGTCGGTCGCTTCGCCGGTCAGTACGCCAAGCCTCGATCCACTTCGACCGAACGCCGGGGTGACGTCGAACTCCCGAGTTATCGCGGCGACATCGTCAACGGGCCCCGTTTCGATCCGGCCAGCAGGATCCCCGATCCGGCGCGGCTCCTTCAGGCCCACGGCCGTTCGGCGATGACCCTCAACTTCATCCGGTCCCTGGTCGACGGCGGTTTCGCCGATCTGCACCATCCGGAATACTGGGATCTCGACTTCGTTCACCACTCACCACTCGCCGCCGACTACCAGCGGATGGTGGAGTCGATCGGCGAAGGGCTTCGATTCATGGAGTCGCTGGCGGGAGTTCGGGTGCAGGATCTCTCCCGCGTCGACTTCTTCACCAGCCATGAAGCGCTGCTGCTGGAGTACGAGGCCGCGCTCACGCGGCGGGTACCCCATCGCGATGGATGGTGGAACCTGTCGACCCATCTTCCGTGGATCGGACTCCGGACCGCGGATCCCACTGGCGGTCACGTGGCCTACATGGCCGGGATTCGGAATCCGGTGGCGGTCAAGATCGGACCGGGCATCGAGCCGTCGAAGGTGGTCGAACTGGCGGAGATCCTCGACCCGGAGCAGGAACCCGGAAGGCTCACCCTGATCCACCGGTTCGGCCGCGATGGAGTCGATGAGGGGTTGCCTGCGGTGATCGAAGCGGTGCGGGACGCGGGCCGAGAGCCGTTGTGGGTCTGCGATCCGATGCACGGAAACACTCGGACGGTCACGCCAACATCAGGCTCGATCGCCGGAACTGCGGTCAAGACCCGGTCCTTCGACGACATCCTCCATGAGCTCGAACGGTCGTTCGAGATCCACGAGGCCTGCGGAACGAGACTCGGTGGCGTGCACTTCGAGCTGACCGGGGAGAACGTCACCGAATGCGTTGGAGGCGCCCGAGGGTTGGCCGACGCGGACCTCGGCCACGCCTACCGCTCCCAGGTCGATCCCCGGCTCAACTACGAGCAGGCCCTGGAGATGGCGATGCTGATCGCCCGCCGGATGCGGGATGACACCGCCTGAAGTGAGGAGTGAGGGAGCACGGTTCCGCGGCGTGTGACCAGGACGCTTTGCGGCCGAAAACATCAGGGTCGAGACGACTTCCTCGCATCTCACCCGCCATCAAAGGCGAAAGACGTCACGTTTGCACCTGGTTTCCAGTAGGTTCTCGTTCCCAATAGGGTTCCCGTTCCCAGTAGGGCTCCCGTTCCCACCATCCAGACGCGAGGAGACAGATTTCATGAGCACCAGAGTTATCATTTGCAC
>MDTG01004048.1_pt1 | contig 10358 bp, 7 predicted proteins | sample 811421 | NCBI WGS metagenome assembly MDTG01 (sample SAMN05326645, study PRJNA326480) | marine metagenome | isolation source: seawater | place: Pacific Ocean: South East | collected 2011
CCAAAAGGACGTTTAGCCAAAGCCGCAATTAAATCTCTCAAGACTGCTTTCGGCTATGAACCCGTATTATTGCGGGAAGGAGGATCAATTCCAATCGTTGAACACTTTGCTCGAATTCTAAAAGTAGACACTTATCTACTTGGGCTGGCTCTCCCCGATGACAATCTGCATTCTCCAAACGAAAAAATGGACTTAGACGTATTTACAAGAGGTATAGAAATGAGCGCTCATCTTTGGAAAAATTTTGCTGAAGCCTGATCTATGATCAAAATACCTTTGGTGCACGAACCCAATCATAGTGTGCAAGTTAAAAGCATCTTTTCTGAATTGCCATGCTCCTTGGGATTTTTGATCATGCCAGACGATCGCTATTATGAATCATATTAACATAAACTTATTAGAAAATAGCGGGTTTTTCGCTATCATGCGAAAAGAAGCAAGTAACATATACATCTGGACAGATGCTAACGAATGAAACTCTCAGAAATCAGGAATATTCTTCGCGAGGAAGATATACAGCTGACTAAATCACTGGGGCAAAATTTTTTACACGATCAGCATCAATTGCAAAAGATCGTGGCACTAGCCCAGATTGAGCCTAATGACCAAATACTTGAGATCGGCCCCGGGCTGGGCCCTTTGACAGAACCCTTACTTAAGGCAGCTGGCCACGTAACAGCTATTGAAAAAGACCATCGCTTAATCGACTTGCTAAAACTAAAATTTGCAAATCATAGTAATTTTAGCCTTCAGCACGCGGACGCACTCCAACTAATTCGCAAAGCAAAACATAACTGGTCTCAACACAAACTGGTTGCAAACTTACCTTACTCAATCGCATCCCCACTCATGATTGATTTGGCTTGGGAAGAGCACCGTCCGCGCGCAATGATTGTCACCCTGCAACTTGAAGTCGCCAGACGGCTTATGGCCAAGGCAGGTACAAAACAATACGGCGTACTCTCTCTGCTAATCGGCCTTCACTATTTTACTGGCCAATCATTCGAAATTCCGCGGGGCTGCTTTTTCCCTGAGCCAAATGTCGATTCCTGCTGCATTCAATTAGTACGGAGAGATAACCAATTGCTTACAGTTGAAGAAACTTCCATCTTTAAACGGATCGTTAAGCGAGGCTTTTCTGAACGGCGGAAAAAACTTATGAAACTACTCAAATATGATTGGCCTACTGAAGCAGTTGTAGCCATTTTTAAGACTCTTGGACTAGACGAACAAATTCGAGGTGAAAAAGTATCACTCGAACAGTTTGTTGGAATGACTAAATACCTCAATCAAACACAACGCTAATGAGTGAGGAAATTTTTGATGTCGTAAACGAGCATGATGAAGTAATTGGCCAGCAGCCCCGTAGCGAAGTACATCGATTGGGGCTGAAACATCGTGCAATTCATTTATTAGTGTACAATTCAAAAGAAGAACTTTTCCTGCAAAAACGATCCCCTAAAAAAGACTGCTTTCCTGATACTTGGGACTCTTCTGCCTCTGGCCATCTTGATGCCGGCGAAGACTACGACTCTTGTATTCTTCGTGAACCTAAGGAGGAATTGGGCCTTGAGCTTAAACAGCCTCCCGAACGTTTGTTTAAGATCGATGCTTGCGCAGAAACCGGCCAAGAATTTGTATGGATTTACAGATTATTCCATGAAGGCCCATTTCAGTTAGACCCTGAAGAGCTCTCAGACGGCGGCTGGTTCTCAAAGAAAGAAATTGATGATTGGGTCGCCAATGCCCCAGAGGATTTTGCTCCTGCATTCATCCTCATATGGCAAATGCTTAAACCAAATTAACATTTGTTTTTACTTGCGAGCCTCAAATCAGCATGCGTGAATCCTAAAAGTTTTTGAAGCTAAAGCCCAAAATGCAAAAACCCAATTTCATAATCATCACATATAAAGCTATTTGGAATTTGATGATGATTAAACGCTTGATATGGTTTGGATTATTAACCTTTTCTATATTATCAGCAGCTCAGGCTGATTGGCCACAATTTCGGGGCCCACTTGGGACAGGATTCATTCCAGATGGAACGAGACTCCCAGCTGAATGGAGCGAATCAAAAAATATCTCCTGGAAAATTGCTTTGCCTGGCCGTGCTTGGTCTTCTCCTGTGGTATCAGAAGATACTATATGGCTAACTAATGCCGATGAAAAAGGGCACGAACTTTCCGCAATTGCTATAGATGCCAAGAAAGGAAAAGTTTTGTATTCAAATCGGTTATTCTACGTTGATGAACCTCAGTACGCTCATAAATTCAATACTTACGCATCTCCAACGCCGATCATTGAAGGCAGTCATGTTTATCTGACTTGGGGAGCTGCTGGTACAGCCTGCATCAATACCAAAACAAAAAAAGTTCTTTGGACCCGTGATGATTTTGTGTGTGATCATTTCCGAGGCTCAGGCTCATCTCCAATTCTTTATGAAAACCTTCTAATACTTACTTTTGATGGAGCCGATTTTCAGTATGTTGCTGCACTAGATAAACACACAGGAAAAACAGTATGGAAAACTGATAGAAGTGTTGATTTCCAGGACCTTGGGTCTGACGGCAAACCTTTTCGTGATGGAGATATGCGCAAGGGGTACTCTACACCGCATATCATCCACCATAATGGACTAACACAATTAATTAGTATTGGTGCAATGGCTTGCTATGCATACGAACCACTAAGCGGTAAGGAAATTTGGCGAATCACCGAAAGGGCGCAACACTCAGCTAGCACGCGCCCCGTTTACGGACACGGACTGGTATTTTATCCAACCGGTTTTGCCAAAGGCCAACTATTAGCGGTCGACCCCGGAGCAAAAGGAGAGGCTGCTAATACTCATGTAAAATGGAGACTAAAACGCAGCGTAGCTAATAAGCCATCTATACTATTGATTAAGAACCATATTTACATGATTGCCGACGGGGGGGTGGCCTCATGCGTAGAAGCCAAATCTGGCAATGTCGTATGGAATGAGCGTATAGGCGGCAACTATTCCGCTTCACCGGTCACAGATGGAAAGCGTATTTTCTTTCTTAGCGAAGAAGGCAAAACTACAGTCATCGCAGCAAAACCAGAATATAAAGTGCTCGCGGTTAACCAACTTGACAATGGATTAATGGCGTCCCCAGCTATTCATAAACAGGCCTTCATACTTCGAACAAAGACTCACCTCTACCGTATAGCTAAATAAAAAACCTTAAGGCTAGTAGCGCAAAAAAAAGGGACCCACGAGAGGGGTCCCAAAAAAAAATTTGAGGACGCTTTAGGCTTCCGGCTTTTTCCAGTTTCGCTTTATAGGCTTAGTCACAAGTCCCTTCTTAATCGCCTTAGCTGTGACACGAATATATTTCACCTCACCATCTACGACCGCCTTAACACGCTGCAAGTTCGGCAGGAAACGACGTTTCACAACCTTAGTAACGTGCATTCCAATACCGCCCTTTTTCTTGGCTTTACCGCTTCGCCGAATACGACTTCCTGTAACTGGGGCAGTTCCTGTTAATTCACAAACTCTAGACATTTGTACCTCCCCTCCTTAATCGGGGGGGGAGCAAACTACTGGAAAAACTAACCCTTACAAGCCTTTTTTCATTTTTTTAAAAGTATACTGTAATTGACAATAATATGAATTATAATTAATTTAATCAACTAATCGCGCTAAGAAGACCATGAAGATTTCCTGCCCAAGCTGTGATCAGAATTTGGATATTCCTGAGGAACTGGCCGGGCAAACAATAGACTGCCCGGCCTGCAACGAAAGCCTGATCGCTCCAAAAACAGCGACCCCAGCTCAAGCCAAACTAAAAATATCACAAACACCTAATCCAGCTGGCCTGTCAAAGACACAAATCTCGAAGCGACAATCAACGCAAGGCGCCCACTCAAACGAGGCCCTGCGCAATTTAAGTAATGATATAACTCAGGGCTCCCAAACAACAATGCATGTTGCAAGTCACTTGACGGGATCCAGAACTCAGTTGAGGGAAACAAGTGCTTCAAAATTCTCGGGATCAATGACCTCTATGATTGTTGGAGTATTTGTAGTCGGAGTTATTTTATTCAAATTGGGCTTCGGAGGAGACCTATTCAAAGGCGGGGTAGTTAAAATCCACGAACGAATAGTCTCTATCGAAGACAAAATGACCGATTCTTACAATTCATCTGATACACCACAAGATGCATCCACAGCTGTTGCAGCAGCTGTTGCAAAACTGAAAAAAATCAAAACAGAACATTTGAACGAAGAATACAAAGCCGCGCTGCAAGACTACATCAAGGCTCTTCAAAAATGGAGTTTGGCACTTAAAAGAGGAGACTTAAAAAAAGCGGATGAGTTTGATGACCTGCGAATCGACGAAACACGGCGGTTAAATGAGATATACAAAAAACAACCTGAGATCGTGACGCCACTTCGGTTTTAAGTAATCATCTCCAGTACATGCCCCTAAAGTTACAAGCATATCTTATACTTTGGTTTTGTGCCGGCCACACGATGGGGCAGGCGGAACAGCCCTTGGACCTTCAAGTACTGCAGGGAAACCAAAAGCAGGTTCTTTGGAATACACTCATAGCTGAAAGTCGGCGCCTTGACCAAGAAAGGGCAAAGCAATTGTCCAAAGCACTAAAATCCCCCGAAAGCCTTCAGCAACATTTGGTTGCCCTAAACAATAAGTACCGCAAAATAATCGGAACATTCCCGAGCAAAACAGCCCTAAACGCTCAAGTTACTGGGCGGCTCAACGGAACTAGTTACCGAGTGGAAAAGGTACTTTTCGAAAGTCTTCCAAATCATCACGTCACAGCACTTCTATACCTCCCATCAAAAGGCAACGGCCCATGGCCTGGGGTGCTGTTTGCCTGCGGACACTCCGCCAATGGCAAAGCATATCCAGCTTACCAAACCGCCTGCGCTTTGCTTGCTCAAAACGGATTTGTCGTTCTTAGCTACGATCCAATCTCACAGGGCGAAAGAACGCAGCAGCCCAAAGCACAACGCTACGGCACGACTACACACACTCTGCTTAATCACGGTTCACGCCTGGTCGGCCGGAGTGTTGTATGGTATTCGGCTTGGGATGGGATGAGATCTATCGACTACCTGCTCTCGCGGCCTGAAGTTGATAATTCAAAACCAATAGGCATGACAGGGACAAGCGGAGGAGGAACGCAAACCACATTTCTAATGGCGCTAGATGAGCGTATTGGGCCAGCTGCACCATCGTGTTACACGATGCAGAGGACAGATAAATTCTTAGGCCAAAGTGGCCCGGCTGACGGATGCCAACATTTGGCATCAGAAGGACTAAACGGAATCGATCACATCGATTATACCTTAATGCGACTTCCCCGGCCGACCAACATTCTCGCTGCAACTAAAGATTTTTTTGAGATCGCCTCAACACGAAAAACAATACTCGATGCAAAGGCGGTATTCTCGACACTAGGTCATCACAAACAATTCTCCTATTATGAATGTGATGCGAAACACGGCATGCATGTCGGCCATCGGCAGGAAGCCACACGCTGGATGCTGCAATGGCTTTACAACAACCCATTTTCTGTGACCGAACCCAAAAACATTCAATTGTTCACCGACGCTGAGTTGCAAGTAACAAATAGCGGACAGGTTTTCAAAGAATTTGATAATGAAGCGGACGTCGCAGCTATCAACTTGCAACTTGCAAAAACCCTAAAAAAGAAAAGGAAAAGCTTTTGGAAAAATGACAGCCAAAAAGCTTTGGCCAAGGTCCGTAAGTTGATTGGACTTCCTAAGTCGAGAGGCAAAGCGAATGCCCAAATGGGCAATCGGACAACCACCAAATGGGCAAATGTGGATAAATTTGTTTTCGAACAACACGATGGCATGCCTGTTCCTTCACTGCTTTTTCGACCATTGAACCATGACGGGATGAAAATAGATGTAGTCATAATTGCAAATAGCCTGGGAATGAAACACGCCATTCAGTCTGGGGCTGTACGAAGATTACTCAACGAGCAGACAGCAGTGCTCGCAGTTGACTTGCGAGGGTTTGGCGAGACAAAAGATCATGGAAGCAATCAGAAATACCAAAGCCATTCTCACCGCATTGCTAACGTTGCCACTCATATCGGCCGACCATTACTTGGACAGCGTGTCGGCGATCTGCTTTCCGTGGTTGATTTTATCGATAGTTTTGAATCTACAAATAATATTAGATTGATTGGAGCACAAGCAGCCGCACCGGTGGCACTGCATGCCGCAGCATTGGATAATAGAATATCGGAACTATCGCTTGAAAAAACTACTGTTGATAGCTGGATGGAAGACGTGGTCGCAAAACCTCTCCGAAGCAATATGGCCGATCACATCGTCCCAAATGCTCTATTGTGGTACGACCTTCCAGACCTTGCGCGCTATTTGGATAAGCGCTTGAAGCAATGATCGAATTTTGGAGTTGTATCCGATAACTTTGTAGGTAGCTTCGAACGAAATATATTTAGCTAATTCTAAAAAAAATTTGGCCAGAAGTGAAAATTAGCTAATTATTGCGTTACCTCGTTGTCTTATGAAATTTTCTGATCACGAACACGCTGTACGCCGGATGATGCGGGCACCCAAAACGCGCCGTGAGATGCTCAAGCAACTTGGAGCCGGTTTTGGAACCATCGGCTTAGCGGGACTAATAGCTGACAAAAATCCATTTGCTTCGACATTATATGGAGATACCTCTCCGCTAGCACCCAAAGCACCCCACTTCGCACCTAAAGCAAAACGGATCATTCAATTGTTCATGCCTGGAGGCCCATCACAGGTGGACACCTTCGATCACAAACCGGCCCTCAAAAAAAATGCCGGAAAACGCCCGAGCTTGGTCGATCGAAAAACACTCAGAAATACGAAGAACGGATTAATGCCATCACCTTTTGGCTTTAAGCAATATGGCCAGACTGGAAAGTGGGTTAGTGATATTTTCCCGGAGGTAGGCAAGATGGTAGATGATATTTGCTTCATTCACTCCATGCATACAGACATCCCAGAACACGCCGGGGCCATCATGATGATGAATGTCGGACATATACAGCCGAACAGGCCAAGCCTAGGTTCTTGGCTGGCATATGGCCTTGGCAGTGATAGCGACAATCTTCCGGGATTTGTAGCAATGTCACCAAGAGCACAGCCGAGGGGTAAGCTAGCCAACTGGGGGAGCTCTTTCTTGCCTGGGGCGTATGGAGGCTCGTATGTGAATATAAACAGCATGAAACCAGACGCCGTTATTGCTGATCTAAAGAATGCAAACCTGAATCGAAACGAACAACGAAAACAAGCTGATCTTCTCTCTAAACTTAATAAAGAATTTTTGGCACGACGTGAAAAAGACGCACAAATTGAAGCTGGTATTGAAGCTATGGAAATGGCCTTCCGGATGCAATTCAGTGTGCCAGATGTATTTGATATTTCGAAAGAAAGTAAGGCAACCCAAGCCCTCTATGGAGATAGCGAATACGCCAAAGGCTGCCTAATTGCTAGACGGCTGATCGAACGGGGAGTGAGAACCGTGCAGCTTTCTCACTCTATCGATGGATACGACATCGCATGGGATACTGGGCATGGTGATATCAAAGGAGGTCACGCACGATTAGCCAAAGCCTGTGATCAGGGCATCGCAGCGCTTCTTAAAGATCTCAAAACCCGTGGGTTGCTCGACGAAACTCTCGTTGTATGGGGGGGGGAGTTTGGACGCGCGCCAACATCTGAAGGAAAGAATGGAAGGGACCATGACCACTATGGATTTACAGTCTGGATGGCTGGCGGCGGCGTAAAACCAGGATACAGCTACGGATCCACAGACATATTTGGATGTTCAGCCATAGAAAACCGAGTCCATGTTCATGATCTACATGCGACCATCCTGAATCAGATGGGACTTGACCATGAGAAGCTAACTTATCGCTACAGCGGTCGCGACTATCGACTTACTGATGTGCATGGCAAAGTCGTAAAGGATATAATCGCATAAAAAATTCCTAATGAGTCTCGGCCGTGTAAAATTAAAACGCCCTTGGCTTATAGCTGTTTTTGTAATTGAGATTTCCGCCTTTGCAACGCCTGACTTTCAGAATGATATACGCCCAGTACTAGCTAGACATTGCTTTAAATGTCATGGGCCTGACGAAAAAACAAGGGAGGCCAATTTGCGATTGGACGTTCCTCCTAAAGAAGGTTTATTGATCAAACTAATTGATCGAATTAATCACAAAAACCCTGATGAGATAATGCCTCCAACATCGGCGAAGAAGCCCTTATTAGAATCTCAAAAACAATTATTAGTGGAGTGGATTCAAGCTGGAGCTAAATATACTAAACATTGGGCCTTCATCCCTCCGAAGGCTTATTCTTTGCCAAAGATCCGTCAGCCCAGCTGGCCAAGTAATGATCTAGATTATTTTATACTAGCTCGCCTCGAAGCTATCGGACAAACGCCCGCTCCTGAAGCTAATCGCTACCAATTAATACGCAGGCTTTCACTAGACGTAATAGGGATCCCGCCGACTCTCGAAGAAATTCGTGAGTTCGTGGAAGATTCAAAGCCTAATGCCTATGAACGACTAGTAGACCGATTGTTGGACCGACCAGAATATGGTGAACATTGGGCATTGCCCTGGTTGGATTTAGCGCGCTATGCAGACACTAACGGATATGAAAAGGATCGGCCACGTTCAATATGGCCATGGCGCAACTGGGTAATCAATGCTATCAACGAAGACCTTCCGTTTAATCAATTTACCATCGAACAAATCGCTGGCGACATGTTGCCTGAAGCCACGCAAGGCCAACGAATAGCAACTGGCTTTCATAGGAACACGATGGTCAACGAAGAAGGAGGGATCGACCCACTAGAATTTCGTTTTTATGCAATGGTTGATCGAGTCAACACGACCGCTACCACTTGGCTTGGGTTAACACTTGGATGCGCTCAGTGTCACACTCATAAATTCGATCCCGTACCTCATCGCTCGTATTATGAAATGATGGCATTTCTAAATAACAGTACCGAGCCCGAATTATCTCTATTTACTCCAGAACAAAAAAAACAAAAAAGAATAACTGAAAACCAAATCATAAACCAACTTTCACATTTGCCCATAGATCAAGCTAGTTACGAGACCTGGCTCAAATCCAAAAAAAGAACTTCTGTGTCATGGCATACAATAATCCCTACAAAAATGAAGGCGAACATCGGCTGGCTAGAGTTGCTTGAAGATCAATCTATTTTTGCTCGCGGCGATACTAGTAAGCACGACACTTACGAATTTGAATTTAAAGATCTACCTGAAAAAATTACTGGTCTGCGTCTTGAAGCGCTGCCAGATGAACGGCTGCCAAAAGGCGGACCAGGGCGCGCTTATTATGAGGGTCCAAAAGGCGATTTCTTTTTGAGTGAAATCGCTATTCACTCAGATGGAAATTCATTGGAAATAACTTCTGGCACAGAAAATTATGCAAAACAATGGATAGGAAGCGGCAAATCTAGTGCGATGGCGGCTGTAGATGGAGATCTACAAACTGGCTGGTCGGCTAGCGGACGAGAAGGAAAGCATAGTCAGGCGGTATGGCAATTAGCTAAACCTCTGACCACTTCAGCCATTAAGCTTCAACTTGACTTTAGCCGTCATTATTCGGCAAGCCTTGGCAGATTCCGCTTATCAGTTACAACCCAAAACCCTCCGTTTAAAGCAAAAGAATTGCCAGGCGATATCGAAGAACTTCTTACCAAAAGAGATGAGATGCGCAACCAAGCAGACCGTAATAAGCTCCGGTTATATTATATTAAAAACGCCAAAGAAAATTCCAAAGCCCGAGAGAAAATCTATAAATTATATAAAAAATTACCTTCACCACCTACTACACTTGTAATGCAAGAAAGGCCTGTCTCCCATTTGCGGGTGACTCATCGCCATGATCGCGGCGAATTTCTATCTCCGCGAGAAATAGTAGACCCTAAAGTGTTACCTTTTCTGCCTCCGCTGGATAAAGACATGCCGCGAAACCGACTTGGCTTTGCTTATTGGCTAGTAGACCCAAAGAACCCTCTTACCTCGCGAGTTGTAGTAAATAGACTTTGGTCTGCATTATTCGGAGAAGGAATCGTGAAGACTACAGATGACTTTGGCTATACTGGCGCCTATCCAACAAATCTAGAGCTACTAGACTGGCTGGCAATTGAGTTTATCAGCCAAGGCTGGTCTCAGAAAAAAATTCTGCGCCTAATCCTGACGAGTTCTACCTATCGTCAAGAATCACAAATGGGCTTTCGGTTAAGTGCTGAGCAAATTCGCGATTCCACCCTAAAAGTAAGTAATCTACTTCA
>MDTG01091028.1_pt1 | contig 10358 bp, 10 predicted proteins | sample 811421 | NCBI WGS metagenome assembly MDTG01 (sample SAMN05326645, study PRJNA326480) | marine metagenome | isolation source: seawater | place: Pacific Ocean: South East | collected 2011
AATATTATTTTTATGCAAATATTAATTACAGGTGCAGCAGGTTTTATAGGATTTAATCTTGCTAGATATTTATTACAAACATCAAATGCTAAAATAATTGGAATTGATAGTTTAAATAATTATTATTCAAAAAAACTTAAGAGAGATCGTATAAAAGAATTGTCTCAATATAAAAAATTTTCTTTCTATCAAACAAATATTTTAGATAAAAGAAAACTGGGAAAAATTTTTAAAATTAAAAAAATCGATTTAGTAATAAATCTAGCGGCACAAGCTGGCGTACGTTACTCACTTGAAAAACCAAATGAATTTGTAGATAATAATATTCAGGGTTTCTACACTCTTATTGATGTAGCTAAAAATTATAAGACTAAGAAAATTATTTATGCATCCTCAAGCTCTATTTATGGTGACTCTAAAAGATTCCCTTTGAATGAATCTCAGAATGTAAAGCCAAAAAATATTTACGCTTTATCAAAAAAAATTAATGAGGAAATGGCCGAGGTATTTTCCAGACAATATAATCTTTCATTCATTGGATTAAGATTTTTTACAGTTTACGGAGAGTGGGGAAGACCAGACATGTTTATGATGAAATATTTAAGCTCAAGTTATAATAAAAAGATAAATTTTTACCTAAATAATTATGGTAAGCATACTAGGGATTTTACTTATATTTTAGATGCTTGTAAGATTATTTCAGAACTAGTCTTTACTAAAAAAAAATTAAATCATGAGATCTTTAACATTTGTTCAAATAATCCTAAAAAATTAACAGATATAATTAAAAAGATTAATTTTTTAACACAAAAAAAACCAAAATTGTTTAAAAGAAAATTACAAAAAGCCGATGTGGTCAAAACCCATGGAACTAATAAAAAGATTAAGAATTTTATCGGCAGTCAAGATTTTACATCAATAGATCGCGGTTTAAAAATTACCGTTGAATGGTTTAAGAATTATTATAAAATTTAATTTCATTTATCATTTTTTCAAATTTAATAACATGACTATTTAAGTTGAATTCTAAGGATTTTTTTTGTGCAATCTTGGATTTTCTTAAAAAAATTTTTCTATCATTAGAAAATTTTTCAATTAATCTTTTAAGATGTTGTGAATTTTTATAAATTGTTCCCCCTTTTCCTTTAGATAAAATTTCATTAATACCACCATGACTTTGCGAGGCAATTATAGGCAAGCCAAACTGTGCAGCTTCAACAACTGAATTTGGAAAACCCTCAAAATATGATGAATTTATATAAAGGTCTGCTTTTAAAAGATAATTTTGTGGATTTTGTTTAAAGCCAATAAGTTTTACCCTTTTTCCTAAATTTAGAGATCTTATAAAATTAGAAATATTATTTTTTTCTGGGCCTATACCAATAATATATAAACTTATTTTTTTTTTAATCTCACTAATAGCTTGAATAATTTCGTAAATATTTTTCTCTCTGGATAATCTACAAACAGTAACAAGTTTTATCTTCATATTTTTTGATACGCTTTTTGTTAGAGTCTTCTTTTTTTTATTTATTGAAAGGCCTGTAATTGAGGGTGGGAACAAAGTTTTTGAAAAAATACCATATTTTTCCTTAAGATATTTTCTTAAATATTCAGAGTTACAAATTACTAAATCAAATTTTTTATAAAAAAATGGTATTAGCAATCTCATTAAGGTTTTTTTTATTCGATCAATCAAACCAAAATAAATTTCTAATTCTTTAAAAGGTGTCCTCTCAATAGCTATAAATTTTAAATTAATTTTTTTTTTAAGAAAAATTGAGCAGAGTAAATTTGTATAATTAATGTTAGATATGAGATAATTTTCATTATTATTTTCAATAATTTTAGAAATAATTTTGCCTAAGAAAAAAACAGCAAAAAGAGCTCTACTAGAATTTATTATTTCAACTTTAATACCTGCTTTTAAAAATTCCTTTTTATAGGCGCAATTATTCATACAAATAACAAAAATGTTATATTTCTTTTTATCTAAATTACTGCAAAGTTTAAAAACAGAATTACCTGCCCCTCCTTTCCCAAATCTTGCTAAAAAAAAAATAAGGTTTTTTTTCATTTTTTAATCATTTGTTTTTTCAAAATAATAAATTTTTAAATCTTTTAAATCGATTTTTACATTAATATTCTTTAATAAATTTATTGTAGATAAAAATTTGAATATGAAACCGATACTTGGAAAAATCAGATTCAATTTTTCCATAAGATATCCAAAACTTACATATCTAGGATCATTTAATACTTTAACTAATTTTAAATTATTATTCTTTCCAAATGTTTCCAAGGTTCTGTCAGAAAAAAAAACCATATGAAATGGTATTATCCAATGATAATTTCTACCTGTAATTTTTGCATATAAAGATTCAATATTAAAAGTAGTTAAAATAAGTTTTCCGTTTTGATTAAGTAATTTATTTATTTGAGCTAACATGCCAAAAGGATCACTAAAGTGCTCTATGACATCTGCCATTATAATCAAATCGTATTTGATTTTTTTTTTTAAATGATTTTCAATTGTTTCATTATAAATATTTAATCCATAATTATTTTTTGCATACTCTGTACCATGAGAAGAAAGTTCCAATCCTGAATAGTTTTTAACTTTATCCTTTAACACCGAACCTAAAACTCCATAATAAGAGCCTATTTCAAGTACATCCATATCTTTATTAATAAATCTACTAATTTTATTGAATAATTTCTCAAAATAATATTTTTTAAATCTAATTTGAGATATATATTTATCATCAGCAACATCTTGATAATTTTTCTCAATTTCATTTTTATCCATTTTAAAGATTAACTCAGAGAAAATAATTTTACATTTAGTGCATTCATAAATTGAGGGTTTTTGATAGCTATCTGTTGTACAATTATAATTAATTTTATTGTGGTCCAAATCTCCAAAAGAATATTTCATTTTGATTTTACCATGACATATATGGTTAGGACATTTATTATTATCTGTGATTGTCATAGCTTGGATTAAGAAAATTTTGTTAAATTTTGTAATTTTATATTAAAAAAAAATATATTTTTTAAATTAAAAATATATAACATTTGAAAGCAATTTAAAATAATAATGAAAAATAAACTCTTAAAAAATTTCAAGATATATGTTGCTGGACACAATGGCATGGTTGGTAGAGCTGTAATACGGTATTTAAAAAATGAAGGTGTAAAAAAATTAATTTTTGCAAATAGAAAAAACCTGAATTTATTAAATAATAAAGATTTAGAAAAATTTATAAAGTTAAAGAGACCAAACATAATTATTAATTGCGCAGGTAAAGTGGGAGGAATTTTGGCAAATGCTACGTATCCGGTTGAATTTATAAATGAAAATATATTTATTCAGCTAAATTTAATTAATTTAGCTTATAAATACAAAATTAAACATTTCGTAAATTTAGGAAGTTCTTGTATCTATCCAAAAAATTCTAAACAACCCATAAGAGAACAATATCTATTATCAAATGAACTTGAGAAAACTAACGAGGCTTATGCTCTGGCAAAAATTGTTGGATTAAAAGTTTGTGAATTTTATAATCAACAATATAAAACAAATTTTTTTACCCTTATGCCATGTAATTTGTATGGTCCATTTGATAATTTTCACTCAAAAAATAGTCATTTTATACCTGCATTAATAAAAAAGTTTATTGAAGCAAAAAGACGGAAAAAAAATACAGTTGAAATTTGGGGGTCAGGTCTACCTCGTAGGGAAGTAATGCATGTAGATGACTTAGCAAATGCCATAGGGTATTTGTTAAAATTAAAGATTAACAATAGTAAAAAACTATCAAAAATTATTAAAATCAATTCATTAATAAATGTTGGATCTGGTCAAGAATTTCAAATTAAAAAGTTCGCTAAAATTATTAATAAGTTAACCTTTTCAAATAAAAAATTAAAATTTAATAAAAATTTTCCTGATGGTACAAAAAGAAAAATCTTGGATATTTCTATTTTAAAAAAAATTGGATGGAGATCTAAAATAAATCTTAACGATGGTCTTAAAAACACGATTAGCTGGTACAAAACAAATTACTAGCATAAATAAATAAATGAAAAAAAAATTTAGTAAAAATGCTAAATTAGGTGGCTTGTGGTTAAAATCTTTTAAAAAGAAAGATAAAGAAAAATATCCATTGATTTCAATTATAATGCCAAATTATAAATCACCTAATTTAGAAAAATCAATAAAATCGGTTTTAGGTCAGACATATAAGAACGTAGAACTTATTTTGGTTGATGGGGACTCTGGAAAAAAAACTATCAATATTTTAAAAAGATATAATACTAAAATTGATTTTTGGTTAAGTGAAAGAGACAAGGGTATGTGGGATGCATGGAATAAAGGTTTTAAATTGGCAAACGGAAGATTTGTTGGAATAGTAGACTCTTCAAATCAGCTATACCCAGATGCAATGAAAATTCTGTCAAGCTATGTCAAAAAATATCGAAGTTTAGATTTTGTATGCGGAACAGTAAAAAAAGATGGAAGATTATACGGTGGCTTTGATCCAGAAAAAATAGCCTTGAAATTTAATATCATACCATCATCAGTAGTTGGTTTTTTTATTAAAAGATCTTCTTTAAAAAAAGTAGGATACTTAAATCTTAAATATAAGATACAAGCTGATTACGATTTATTGTACAGAATGATTGCAAAACATAATCTCAAAGGAATTCATTCTAAAGGTAATGAGATATTTGGTGATTTGGGTGATAGTGGTTTTTCAAAAAACCATAACTTTTGGAAGGTTTTGCTTAATGAAATTGCAATAAGGAATGATAATGGTCAAAATAAGGTAGTTTTGTTGTACATAATTTTAGGCAGAAGTTTGAAAAAATTTTTTAATATTTTGTTAGGATCGTGAATAAAAAGATAATTTTTTATATCCCTTCAATTGAAGGTGGTGGTGTTGAAAAAAATTTATATTTAATGATCAAATATTTACCTAAGCATATTGGTAAAATTCATATAATTACCGCAGACAAGAAAAATAAAAAATACAGAAATATTGAATTTATTTGCCCTAATACAAATTTTTGGAGTAAAAAAAGTAGAATATTGAAAAATATAATTTGTATTTTTTTATTATTTAAAAATTTTTGGTCTTCAAAAGCTGTAATTTTATCTTTCCAGTCAAATGTAACATCAATAATCCTATCAAAAATTTTAAGATTTAAGGTTCTGATAAGACTTAATACAAGCCTAAAAAAATATTTTAAAAATTTTTTCAAAAGAATTGTCTTACAATTTTTTTATTCACTATCAGATGTTATAATCGTTAATTCAAAATTTTTTCAGAGAGAATTATATGATGTAAATTTGAAATCTCATTTAATCTACAACTTAAACAGTTTTAAAAAAAAAAGAAAAAGATTGAATTTTTTTAGAAATTTTAAAGGTTTAAAAATATTAAATATTGGAAGATTAACTGATCAGAAAGATCAAATTACTTTAATCAAAAGTTTAGAAATTTTAAAAAAAAAAAGGAATAGATTTCAAATGTTGCATTATAGGAAGAGGTACATTTAAAGATATATTATTAAGCGAAATAAAAAATTTAAATTTATATAAAAATATTAGCCTTGTTGGATTCAAAAATAACGCAGAGCATTACATCTCAGAGAGCGACATTTTTGTGTCATCATCAAAATTTGAGGGTCTTCCAAATGTACTAATAGAATCTCAGAAATATGCTGTACCAATTATAGCTAGCAACTGTCCTACTGGCCCTAATGAAATTTTGATGAATGGAAAATTAGGTGAATTATTTCCTGTTGGTAATTATCGTGTTCTGGCAAAAAAATTAATTCGTTTCTCTCAAAGTAAAAAAAATTTAAAAACAAAATCTTTAATGGCATTAAAATATTTAAAGAGATTTGACCCATCTATTAATTCACAAAAATATTCAAATTTAATTTTAAATGAGTATGAAAAAATATAAAATATCAATAATTACTGTGACTAAAAATTCTGAAAAATTTTTAAATCAAAATATTTTAAGTGTTAAATGTCAAAAATACAAAAATTTTGAGCATATAATAGTTGATGGAAACTCAAAAGATAAAACTATCAAAATTATTAATTCTCATAGAAGAAGTGTAAAATTTATAAAAAATAAAAAAGACAAAGGTCTATATCATGCAATGAATGTTGGAATTAAAAGATCATCTGGAGATATAATTGGAATATTAAATTCAGATGATATTTATTTTAAAAACACATTAAAAATAGTAAATGAATATTTCAATAAACATAGAGATTTAGATTTTTTATTTGGAAGTGTTTATAAGCATAAACTCTTATCAGGTTATAATCCAAATATTATCAATTGGAGTTTTGGATTTTATACTACTCATTCTGTAGGTTTTTTTATAAAAAAGAAATCTCAATTTAAAGTAGGACTTTATGATTTAAAATATAATTATTCTGCGGATTATGATTTATTTTTGAGGATGATTAAAAGATTTAAATTAAAAGGAATATCTACAAAAAAAAATGAAATTTTTGGAAGATTTAGACCAGGAGGTCTTTCCTCAAGAATAAATTTTTTAGATTATTTAATTGAGTGTAATAAAATAAGACTTAATAATGGTCAGAATTTTTTTCAAGTTTATTTAATTTTTATTCTGAGAATTTTAAAAAATTTTAAGAAAATTACAAAATGAATATTTATATCTGTTCTCTTTTAAGTAAAAAAAATTTTAGATTTTTAAATTCCCATTTAAAATCTCTAAATAGATTAAAAGTACCAAGCAATATCAAGCTAAAGATCATATTTGTTGTAAGTCCAAAAATTTCTATGATTAGAAATTACCTTAAAAGTTTTTTAAATAATGTTGATTATTCAATTCTTGAAAGCATTAGGGACAATATTCCAGACTCTCGAAATGTTTTTCTAAAATTTTTAAAAAATAAAAACGTTAAATATGCTGGATTTATAGACGATGATTGCCTTATAGATAAAGATTGGCTTCTAAATATGATCAGGTTTATGAATCAAAACCATTGCGATATTGTTGGTGGCCCTCAATACCATGCAGTTAAAGATAAGAATTTTAAAGATTTCTATGATGTTTTAGAGCCAAATCACAATCACGGTCAATTAGTAAAATGGGTTGCCACAAATAATTGTTTTTTTTCAAAAAAGGTTTTTTGTAAATCAAAAGTTTTTTTTGACAATAAATTTGCAAGTGTTGGCGGGAGTGATCAATTATTTTTCAGCAAATTAAATAAGAAAAAATTTATTCTTCGGTGGAATAAAAAATCTTTTATTACCGAAAATTTTAATCCGCAAAGAGAAAAAAAAACGTGGTTTTTTAAAAGAAATTTAAGATATGGATACTCAGGAAATTTGATTGATAAAAAAATTTATGGAAAAAAAAGTGTGATAATTATTTTAATCAAGTTATTTTATTTAATAAGTGTGGCACTATTTTTAATCCTTATTCCATCTCGTAAAAATTATATAAAGGCTAGTTTTTTATTTCAAAGAGCTTCTGGAAGATTTATAGGATTACTTAATTATAAGCCTAAAAGATATATATAATTTGTGGCAATGTAATAAATTACAAAATAGAAAAAGATAATGTAATTACTTTTTTTGATCGAACCCAAAATTTTATTTTTGTCAAAAGAACTTAAAAAAATAATGTAAAACATCGGTTCGAAATATTTTTGAAAAATAAAATAGCCTGAACTAAAAGTTATTAATAATAAAATAACTAGAACATAATTAGATAATGTATTTTGACTAAAATATATTAAAAAGTAGATCCCGAAAAAAGAAAAAGGAATAACTAAATAAGGATTATCAAATAAAAAATATGAAAGTTTTAAAAAAACACCGCCACCAATATTGCTATTGTAGATAAAATTTAGGCTACACAGAAGAGATGTTACTATACTTGTGATAAAAATTTTTTTATCAAAAAGATATGATAGATTAAACTTGTGTCGTTCATAATTATTAATAATTGTTTGAACCACAAATGGAACTAAATAAAACAAAATCATTGAAGCACTGACCAAAACTGAGGAATTAACATTAGTCATGTTTTGCTTATAACCAAATAATAGAATAGGATTTAGAATTAAAAAATATAGACCTGGAACTGCACAAGAGGCTATGAATAACGAGACAAAAACAAATCTTTTAAAATTTATTTTATTTACTAAATCAATTAACAAAAAAACAAAAAAGAAAGCATAATATTGTCTTGTATAAGATGCTAAAGCTAAAAATATAATAGAAAATATTAATTTCGAATTATTTTTAAAATTGGTCTTTATGAAAGAATTAAAATAAAAAATTCCCAAAGAAAAAAAAATAAGTGCAGTATTATGGTTATTACCCCAAATTGCGGAATATTGAAAAACTGGTAAAATTAATATTAATGAGGATAACATTAAAATTGTTGATTTATCAAAATTTCCAAAACGTTGTTTAAGTAAAAAATATAAAATTAAAGGAAGTAAAAATGAGATTATTAAAACAGAAATTAAATAAGTGTTTATGGAATTAATAAAATTTAGTTGTGAAAATATCAAATGATGCAAAGGAAAGTTCATTAAATTTGAGTCCACACCCAATGTTATTTTAATTAAATTACTGAGGTCTTTTTTTAAAGATATTATGTAATTCCAATGAGTTACTAAGTCACTTACAACACCCCCAGTTTTTGTTTGAATGTTGTAATTGAGTAAATCTGAATTATAAATGAAATCTCCAAGAATATTTGATAAATTGATTTTTGATAAAAAACTTATTAATAATGATATAATAAATAGAGTAGTAAATATCCAAACAAAATATCTATTTATCATGAGTTTATCGAAAATGTTTAAAAAAAATTTCATATCAATAATTATACCTTACCATAAAAAAAAATTTTTTTTTAAAGAAACGATTCGTTCTATTAATAATCAATCTTATAAAAATTTTGAAGTTATAATTATTTATGATGACACTGATAAATCAGAATTAAACTATGTAAAGAAAATTATAAACAATTTTAAATTTAGAAAAAAATTAATAATAAATAATAAAATAATTGGTGCTGGATTATCCAGAAATAAAGGAATTAAAGTTTCAAAAGGTGAATATATAGCTTTTTGTGATGCTGATGATTTATGGAATAAAGATAAACTTAAAATACAATTAAGGTTTATGAAAGATGAAAAAATACTGTTTTCTCATTCAAATTACTTTATAATAAATCATGCCTCAAAAAAAATTGGCAGTTTTAAAGTTCCAAAAAATATTTCATATAACCAATTGATAAAAAGTTGTGATATTGGATTATCATCAGTCATGATCTCTAAATTGCTGATAAAAAAAAACCTTTTTTCTAATTTAAAAACTAAAGAGGATTATCTATTGTGGATAAAACTAATTAGGCATTTAAAAAATTTTAAAAGCATTAATGAAAACCTTATTTATTGGAGATATTTGAGAAATTCCCTTTCATCCTCAAGTTTTCAAAAAATAGATGATGCTTTTAAATTATATAGAAATCATTTGAACTTTAGTTTTTTGTTCTCAATTTTTTGCACATTAAGACTAAGTTTTTACGCTTTAATAAAAAAAACTATTATGTATTTAAGGTTTTAATGGAAAATTTAACTTTAGTCATACCTGCAAAATTTGAGGCAACAACTCTTCCAATTGTTTTAAATGAAATTAAAGAACTCAATCTTAATTGTAAAAAAATTGTTGTTGTGCCAAAATATGATATTGATACTATAAAGGCCCTAAAAGGCACCGATTGTGAAGTGTTGATTCAAAAGGGAGAGGGTTTTGGAAATGCTCTTATTGAAGGTTTAAATCATTCCTCTACTGAATACTCTTGTATTTTTAATGCAGATGGTTCATTCGATCCAAAATATTTAGATGAGATGCTAAAGAAAAATAAAGATGGTTACGAATTTGTCTTTAGTACGAGATATAAAAAACCTGGTGGAAGTGATGATGACACCATATTAACATTTTTAGGGAACTATTTTTTTACTTTACTGTGTAAAATTTTGTTTAGATTAAATATTTCAGATGTTCTTTATACATATGTCATGGGAAAGACCGATGCATTTAAAGATTTAGCTTTAAGCTATAATGATTTTACTTTTTGTGTAGAATTATCAATAAAGGCAAAATTTAAATTTTTTAAAGTATTAGATTTTCCATCTTATGAAAGACCAAGAATTAGTGGAAAAAAGAAAGTAAATGAGTTAAAGGATGGTTTTTTAATTTTAATTTCTATATTAAAGTTATTTATATTTAAAAAATGAAAAAAATAGCATTGATAACTGGAATTACAGGACAAGA
>MDTG01179368.1_pt1 | contig 10358 bp, 8 predicted proteins | sample 811421 | NCBI WGS metagenome assembly MDTG01 (sample SAMN05326645, study PRJNA326480) | marine metagenome | isolation source: seawater | place: Pacific Ocean: South East | collected 2011
CCCCCTTGACTGAGACAAAAAAATAAAAATTATTGAAAGTATCAACATCAATATTGAAATATAAAAAATATAGTCTCTTTTTGGCTTCCGCAAAAAATATAAGACAATAGCCCCAATAAGTGCAGCACAATAAGCGCTGAGGCTTATGGGATTTATTTTTTCAGTTGTAAGCCTGGTAAAATTGAAGGTATTAAAATTATAGAAAAATAAGTATGTTAGCAAGAAGATGGTTGACAGCAAAAGAAAGGTTTTGAAAAAAATTGGGAATGAGACTTTTGTAAATCTATCGGAAAAATAAAAGCATGGGATTAAGATTACGAAGCCGATATAAAACATATATTCATAGTAGCTAATTCTTAGTTCTATGGTTGTGTTAATCTCATTCTCTGAAAGCCTTAACATATAAAGAGAAAGGAAAAAAATTAAAGCTAACAAATAAGGAGAATCTTTCGTTCTAATGCTTGAGTATCTTGAGCCAAGAATTCCAACAATTGAAATAAATAAAACAGAAAGCCTAAATAAAATAGAGGGTAGTTGTCCAGAAATACCCAGAATTTCTGTAAATAGCAATATTGGATAATAGCCAAAGATCGCGAATATAAAAAAGATAGAGGTGCTGTTTTTTTTAGTTATTGATAATTCGCTCATATAATTTGACATGCTCCAGAGCTATACTTGACTCGCTAAATAGACGTTTATAATACATTGTATTCAAATTTATATTATCACCTTTCATGAAATTTATTTTTGATACTCCATCCCATACTAAACCAGCCCTTCCCTCTTCCTGAAGACTTATTAATTCTTCTGGAGCGCCATTTGGAAGAGTTATTACTGGTGTATTACATAAAATAGATTCAATAATGACCTTACCAAATGCTTCTTGCTCAGATAGCATGAGAAAGAAATCACTAATATTAAAAAGTAGATTTAACTTTTCGCTATTAATAAAACCATATTCCTTGTATTCATTTGATTTAAGATTCCTTGTAAGTGGTTTACTTCCGTTTCCAAAGAAAACAAAAAAACATGAATCTCTATGTAATCTTATGAATTTCTCAATATGTTTTTTGCCTTTGTAGCTACTATTTAAATTAATTGCACCGATGAGAATAATTTTTTTATTTGAAATATTATTTAATTGCTGCAACTCCTTTATGACAGATGTCTGGTCAGCCCGATAGAAATCTTTAGTACTTACACTGTTGTAAATTTGATGTGTTTTACATTTAAATTTACTTGACCTTACAAATGATTCCATCCATTTGCTTAAGGTAATAATATTTAATCCTTCAAATGCTTTTAATTTTTTTTTATATAGGCTATTTGCGATTTCTACATCTTTAAAAAGAGGGCATTTGATGCACTTTTTCTTATGCAGATCACATTGAAGATTATAATGACACCCTCCAGTAAACATCCATAAATCTCTTGCCGTAACAACAACTTTATATTTTTCATTGAGCAAGCGAATTTTGTCTATGCTTAATGAATAATTGAACCAATGGATGTGAAGAATATCATATTTTTTAAATTCGATTTCTGGAAGATCGATATGATTGTTACCGAGAGTAACAAATTCTTTTCTATCAGATGAGATTTTTGCAAGTTGAATTTTTTCTCTTTCATAATTTATTTTAAACAAGGCTTTGCCAAAAATATTATTTGGTCCAAAAGATAGAATTTTTGAATCAATACCATTGTCAATGAGTCCTTTATGTAGATTAAATGCACCTTTTGATGCACCTGAATCATTATTTCCTGAAATTATGTGAAGCACTTTCATTATGTAAAAAATATCATTAGAGAAATAAGGAAAAGCCCTATAACTGAATATAAGAATATATAATTTAATAACCTATTACCAAGGGCAACTATGTAAAGCGTATAGCTTGAATAGAAGTAAGATAAGAAATTAGACACAACAACAGCTATCAAAATACCTTGAATCGAATTATCAAATAAAAATGCAATTGATAGGCAGGATATAAAGGAAATTAATGTAAAAATACTGACTTTTGTTAAGAATTCAGGCCTATTTAATGCTTGAAAATAACCTGCTGTAAAACTTAACATATTTGGAATAATTGAATAGCCTAAAATGCTTAGGTAAGTTGCAGATACCAGCCATTTTTCGCCAAAAAGTAAAATGATAATCTCTGTTGCATTGTCAGTAATTATTACACTGAAGATACTAGCTATTAGGCCGATAAAAAAAGTCATGTACAAAAAAGTCCTAGAAATTACCTTTGTATTATTTTCATTTTTTAAGATTGGTTGTATGACTGGATGCAGGCCTGCAACAATGATCATTGTAGGATATCTACATAATTTAAGAGCATAATCATATAGCCCCAGAACTTCTTTTCCAAAAAGATTATTCACCAAAAAAATATCTATATTTCTTGCAAAATGCGACATAACATTAAATGAAACCTGATGTTTAAAAAAATGAGATAAAGATTTAAATATTTCGCTATTATCTTGTTTATTATCCTTTTCAATTCTTTTATAACTTTTGTTAATGCTAAAGTAGCATAAGGCATACTTTAGAATAGAAGATAACATGTATCTTAAGCTCAAAATGATTATCGCTGAGCTACTGTCCTTGTAAAAATAAACAAATACAATCAAGAATAAATCACTTATTGATTCATAAAGGGGATGCAGAAAAAACTTTTTTTCAATTTTTAAGATTGAAGAAGGCAAGGCAGTTTTGACATTAAAATATACAGCAATTGAATAAGCTGTAATTGGTAATAGCAATGTGCTCCCTTCAATAAAAAAGAAAAGATATGTAACTAAAAAAAATATTAAAGCTAGAGCAACTGAAGATATCTCATTAATCAATCTTACTAAGCGAACGTGCTTCTTCACATCAGTAGAAATAAAAACAGGCTCTAAAGAAGATGCGCCCATCATTTGAGAAAAGATAACGAATAATTGAAAAATTGCTATGGTTCCAAATGTTGCAGGATCAAACCATCTTGCATAGAGCAACATGCTAAATAATGTCACCAAATAAGCTAGGTTCTTACCAAATATGGTAATAAAACTGGCTCCCTGTAGTTCTTTTAAAACTGTCTTAATCTTTATTCCTCAAAAATAATATTGCCATTACCGACAAGTTCAAGATCATCAAAATTACTATTTTTCATACATATTGCGGCATCTGAAACATTCGAATGCCCACATATCAAACCTGAACACTTAGAAAGAACATATGCATCTTCAAGAACATCAAGCGCCATTTTATGACCATGATTTGAAAATAAATTTAAGACTTTATTGAACCTAGAATCATGAATGCCCCTAGAAGTGTATTGGTTACTTTTTCTCATTGCTTGAGAGTAAATCACATTTTCTTCAAAAATCTCTAGAAATTTTTCTACAGCAAAATTATTGTCTGTTGCTAAAAAAATAAGTTCATATTTTTTTTTCTCTTTTATCTCTTTTGCTATTTTCAGATAATCACTAAGATCGTTATTTTTAAGATGCCCAGGTTTTGATTTAAATTTATCAGTTGCCCTATATTGAATTCCAAGAATTTTTTTATCTAAATATCTACAGTATTTCTGCTGGAAATTTTGCTTTATTTTCTCTTTAATTAAAGCATGTGTAGTAATAGCTTTCTTAAATTCATTGATCCTGGACTTGCTGTAAATAACATCTTCGCCAATTACATTTTTTGGAACATGCTCTTTAGGGTATGAGCTACTATTTGAATCTAGAATTTTTATGTCTTTGCCAAACTTCGCTTGATCATAGATCTTGTCCCAGTAACCTAATTTCTTTTCAAAAAAAAAATTTGAGTTATAAAGATTATTTTGGCTTAAAGTATCAATAAAGCACTCTTGATTGAGCTTCTTATGTTTGACAACATGACCCAAATACCAAAACCAATTGCTAAAAAAACCAGCACCAGGGTTTGGTCTTGTTATCCTATAGATCCTTCTCATATTCTAACATCAGCGTGGTTCTCTAAATACCATTTATAAGTTTTTCTAAGGCCTTCATCTAAATCTATTTTATATTTCCAACCAAGAGTTTCTAATTTTTTTATATTTAATAGCTTTCTTGGGGTACCATCTGGCTTATCAGTATCAAATATGATCTTTCCTTTAAAGCCAACAGTTTCTTTTATTTTTTCAGCAAGCTCCGAAATTTTATGCTCTACTCCTGTACCTATATTGATATGAGAGCACATTTCTGGAGCTATTTTGCAGAAATTAATTTTTGATAAGTTCATTATATGGATACTTGCAGAAGCCATATCATCAACATGCAGAAATTCTCTAAAAGCTTTACCAGTTCCCCATACTTTTACATATTTACAATTATCTTCTTTAGCTTGATGAAATCTTCTTATTAAACCAGGTATAACATGGGAATTTTTTTCATGGAAGTTATCTCCTTCCCCGTAAAGATTGGTTGGCATTATTGATCGGTAGTCTACATCATATTGCCTATTAAAACTTTCGCATAATTTTATGCCAGCAATCTTAGCAATAGCATATGCTTCATTAGTTTCTTCAAGTTTCCCAGTAAGAAGGTACTCTTCCTTAATTGGTTGGTTTGCAAATTTTGGATAGATGCACGATGAACCAAGGAATAAAAGTTTTTTCACACTATTTTTATATGCTGCATTAATTACATTGGATTGAATCATTAAGTTATCCAAAATAAAATTTGCAGGGAAATTATTATTTGCGGAAATGCCTCCCACCTTGGCTGCTGCTAAATATACCTCGTCTATTTTATTTAACTTAAAAAAACTGTTTACTTGTTGTTGGTTGGTTAAATCAAGATTTTTTTTATTTGCTGTCACTATATTTATAGATTTATCACAAGACAATTGCCTTAGAAGTGCTGAACCAACCATACCATTATGTCCAGCAATGAATATGCTTTTTGCCATTATAGAGTCTCTTTGCCTATTGGATCATTGTATCCATGCTGCTTAAGAAAAGATGCTCTTTTAGCGTCTTTTAAATCATGCTTGACCATCTCACTACACATATCACTAAGTGAAGTTGTAGGCGTCCAACCTAATTTTTGTTTTGCGTAAGATGGGTCTCCAAGCAAAGTTTCAACTTCAGCAGGTCGGAAATATTTAGGATCAACCTTTACAATTATATCTCCAACAGAAAGTGCGTTTGCATTATCCCCTTTGACAGACTTTACAACACCAGTTTCATTTATACCCTCGCCCTTAAATTCAATTTCAATTCCTAGCTCTTTAGCAGCCATAACAATAAAATCTCTAACAGAATATTGCACGCCTGTTGCAATAACAAAATCTTCAGGCTTATCTTGTTGAAGCATCATCCATTGCATCTCAACATAATCTTTAGCATGTCCCCAATCTCTTAGAGATGCTAGATTACCCATGTAAAGACATTTTTCTAAACCCTGCGATATGTTTGCCAAGCCTCTTGTTATTTTTCTAGTTACAAATGTTTCACCTCTTCTAGGAGATTCATGATTAAATAAAATTCCATTGCAAGCATAAATACCATAAGACTCTCTATAATTGACTGTAATCCAGTAAGCATACATCTTTGCAACTGCGTATGGGGATCTTGGATAAAAGGGTGTGCTTTCTTTTTGAGGAATTTCTTGAACCATTCCATAAAGCTCTGAAGTTGAAGCCTGATAGAACCTAGTCGTTTTTTCTAAACCCAAAAATCTGATTGCTTCAAGAAGCCTAAGAGTACCGAGAGCATCAACATCAGCAGTGTACTCTGGTGATTCAAAACTTACTGCAACATGTGACTGAGCAGCTAAATTATAGATTTCATCCGGCTTAATATTATTGATCAGCCTAATTAAATTTGATGAATCAGTCATATCTCCATAATGCAAAAACAAGTTACAGTTTTCTTCATGGGCATCTTGATATAAATGTTCTATTCGCTGTGTATTAAAAGTAGATGATCTCCTTTTTATTCCATGAACCTCATAACCTTTTTCTAATAAAAACTCTGCTAAATAAGATCCATCTTGGCCTGTTATTCCTGTGATTAGTGCTTTTTTCATAGTTGCCTCTTTAGTCTTTTTGGTATATGTCTCTGGTGAATAGTTTATGTGATACGTCCAAAAGCTCTTTTGACATTCTATTTGCTACAATCAGGTCACAATTTTTTTTAAATTCTTCAAAATTATTAAAAACTTTAGAATTAAAAAAAGTTTTTTCCTTAAGCATTGGCTCAAAAACTACAACCTCAATACCTTTTGATTTTACTCTCTTCATTATACCCTGGACTGCACTTTCTCTAATATTGTCAGAACCTTTTTTCATTATAAGTTTGTAAATACCGACCTTTTTTGGATTCAATTTAATAATGGATTCAGCAATAAAGTCTTTTCTGACTTTATTTGCTTCAACGATTGCTGAAATAATGCTATTTGGAACATCTTCATAATTTGCTAAAAGTTGTTTTGTATCTTTTGGTAAACAATATCCTCCGTACCCAAAGCCAGGGTTGTTGTAATCCTGTCCTATCCTGTAATCAAGACAAACTCCATTAATAATTTGTTCGCTATCAAGATTTTTTAGAAGAGCGAATGAGTCAAGTTCATTAAAGAAAGACACTCTCATTGCAAGATAAGTATTAGAAAAAAGCTTAATTGCTTCAGCCTCTGTCGTATTTGTAATTAAAACTGGAACATCAGAGGATTTTTTTTCACATGATTCAATCAATAATGAAGCAAAGTCTTTTGCAATTGCACTATTCCCTCCTACAACAATTCTAGAAGGGTATAAATTGTCATGCAAGGCTTTACCTTCCCTTAGAAACTCTGGTGAAAATAGTAAATTTCTTAGTCCATAATCATCTGCCAGCTTTTGAGTATATCCAACTGGAACTGTTGATTTAATAATAATGTTTGATTCTTCTGAATACTTTAGTGAATTTTCTATACAAGCTTTAACTGAATCAGTATTAAAGTAATTTGTTTTTTCATCATAATCTGTTGGAGTAGCAATTATTGTGAAATCTGCTCCTTCAAAAGCTAATTTCTGATCAGAAGTTGCAATTAAATTAAGTTTTTTTTCCTTTATAAATCTATCAATATCTTTATCTTGAATAGGAGGTTCTTTTTTATTAATTAAGTTAACTTTTTCTTCATCTATATCAAAAATTTTTACTTCATTCTTTTCAGCCAATAAAATAGCTAAAGAAAATCCTACATACCCAGCGCCAGCAATAGTTATTTTTTTCATAATAGTATCAATGTTATTTTTTTATACATTGTTTTTTGCACAAGCCAATATTACCACAAAAGAATGGTGCCCAGGGCCGGACTTGAACCGGCACGAAGTTTCCTTCGAGGGATTTTAAGTCCCTTGTGTCTACCAATTTCACCACCTGGGCTCGATGAGTTAGCTATTATAATATGAATCAAACCACCTCAAGAAATTTTCTAGGCCATTTTCTAAATTTATTTTTGGATTAAATCCAAGGATATTTTTAGATTTTCTTAAATCAGCCACGGTTGTAACCGTCTCTGGATATTCTTCGTGAGAAATCTTTCCTTTTATGCCATATCTTTTTTCTATCAAATTTAGTAAATCTATAGTTTTAATTGGAAAGTTATTTCCTATATTGAATATTTCGTGCTGTGTCTTTGAGGTTTTTATATTCTTTATGGCTAAAATTATTCCATCTACTGCATCATCTATATATGTCATGTCTCTTGAATTTAGGCCTTTATTGAAAATTGGTATTTTTTTTCCAGCATTAAGCTTGCTTGCAAATTTAAAATAAGCCATATCTGGTCTTCCAAATGGTCCATAAACTGTAAAAAATCTAAGTCCAATACAGTTAAGATTAAATTTTTTTGAGTAAATATTCGCAACTTGCTCATTGTTGATTTTTGTAGCTGCATAAATAGAATTTGGTGATTCAAGTACATTCTCCTCAGAAAAAGGCAGATCTTTATTTGAACCATAAACAGAGCTTGAGGAAGCATATATAACGTTCTTAATGTTCTTTAAAACACAAAATTTGAGCACACTATTGAATCCATTTATATTTGAGTCTAAATATTTATGATATTCATTTAGTGATAATCTAACACCTGCTTGTGCAGCTAAATTGATTACTAGATCAATTTTTCCAAAGTTCTCAATTTCTTTAATATTATTGATATCTTGCTTTATAAATTTAAATTTATGGTGTGGAAGAAGTTTTTTAAGCCTTGAATGTTTTAACCCAACATCATAATAATCATTCAAATTATCAATACCAATCACTGAAAAATTTTCCTTTAAAAGTCTCTGAGTAAGATGATATCCAATAAAACCAACAGAACCAGTCACGACTATATTCATAACTTAAAATTTTTGATTAAATTTTGAAATTTAGAAATTATTTTTTTAAAAAAGTTTTTTCTATAAAATTCTTTAATTTTATATGCCGCAATTTTATTTTCTTCAATAATTTCTGGAAAAATATAAGTATTGTTTTTTTTAAATTCTTTTACTTGTGGAGACCATGGATCATAGGAATCACAATGAACTCCTGACCCATCAAACCCTATATTTTTAGAAAACGGTGATCTTGGTGTAAAGCTTAGGCCTTTATTATTGAATATTGTTGCTCCCCAAAAAACTGCCCATGTATCAATTTTTTCTTTATGATTAAGTCTAATTTGATTAAAGTAATTCTGGCTGCCGTCTAGGTTAAATTCATAGATTTCTTTTTTACTCCAATTTGAAATGATCTGATCAGGGTCTTTCTTAAAGTGATTCCATCTATCTTCCCATGTTCCCCACCCCCAACAACTCATCTGCCAAACGAAGAAATAATCATTAATGCTCGGATCTTCTATTCCCAATGACCATGAATTGATATGCCATACTTTTTTCTTTTCTTTATAAAAATTTAAGGAATGATTCATATATTCAAGAAAATCTTTGCTAACTTCAATATCATCCTCAAGAACAATTATTTTTCCGTAAGTCTTAATTACATCACTAACCCCATCAATTATAGATTTTGCTAGCCCAATGTTCTTTTCTTTTTCTATAATCTTAATACTTCTAAAGCCATCAATTTTTTTTAAGTAGGATCTTATTTCATTTACTCTATTCTTATCACTATCATCTTTAGGGCCATCACTAAAAATAATTAAGTCTGTTGAAGAGCAGAGTTTGTTATTTTTCAATGAATTAATAACTTGTTTTGTATGGCTTAGTCTGTTGTAGACAAAGAGCGCCACTGGAGCAAAGATTGTTCTTTCGTTATTCATATTGGTATTTTATTTACCGTTTATGGAGGCTGAGAACGGAATCGAACCGATGTACACGGAGTTGCAGTCCGCTGCATAACCACTCTGCCACTCAGCCAATTTTTATGATTTTACATTATTAGATAAAGAAAGTATTTTTTATATACTCATATAAGAAATTATATTAAAAAGTTATTAATTTTGAACAAGAAAGGTCTACACTTATATCCATGCTTATTTTTGTGCAAATGCAAAATTTATTTAAAAAAATAGTTCTATGAAGAAAATATTGGTTACTGGAGGCGCTGGTTTTATTGGTTCAGCATTGATAAGAAATCTAATATCTAAGGGTGATTATAGTATTTTAAATATTGATAAACTTACATACTCAGGAAATTTAGATTCTCTCAACAATGTAGATAGCAATGAAAATTATAAATTTTTAAAACTGGATATATGTAATCAAAAAAAACTAACTGAAATATTAGAGGCCTTTAGGCCGAATATTATTACTCATCTAGCTGCAGAAACTCATGTTGACAGATCGATTGATAATCCTGAGCAATTTTTACAAACAAATATTCTTGGAACTTATTGTTTACTTGAAGCTGCAAGAGCATATTATTCAAGCTTGGAAGTTAACGGTGCAGATAACTTTCTTTTTCACCATATCTCAACTGATGAGGTTTTTGGATCTTTAGGAGATGAAGGCTTTTTTAAGGAACATTCTCCATATGATCCTCGCTCCCCATATTCTGCTTCAAAAGCAAGCTCAGACCATTTAGTGAGAGCATGGCACCATACCTATGGATTGCCAAGCATAGTTACTAATTGTTCAAATAATTATGGTCCCTATCAGTACCCTGAGAAACTAATTCCGTTAATCTTATATAGAGCAATTTCGAATAAATCACTACCTGTATACGGCAAAGGAAATCAAATTAGAGATTGGTTGCATGTTGATGATCATGTAGAAGCCTTACAAATTATTTTTGAAAAGGGCATACCAGGCTCTACTTATAATATTGGCGGCAACAATGAAAAAGAGAACATATTCGTAGTTAGAAAAATTTGTGAGATTCTTGACGAAAAATTACCTAAGGAAAATAAAAAAACTTATGCGG
>MDTG01446476.1_pt1 | contig 10358 bp, 10 predicted proteins | sample 811421 | NCBI WGS metagenome assembly MDTG01 (sample SAMN05326645, study PRJNA326480) | marine metagenome | isolation source: seawater | place: Pacific Ocean: South East | collected 2011
ATCCATCCATTCAAATATTATAAATTAAAGATTTTTTTGGACACAAACAATATTTATTTTTTAAAAAACAATTTAAATTATAAATTATAGCCCAAGAATCTATTTTTTTTTGATTTTGTAAATTTAACATATGATACATATCTTCACCAGCTCTATTAAATTTGATTCTAAAATTTTTTTTATACAAATGATTTCTTATCCAATTATTACTCCACTTCATATTAACCCAGTTAGTTTTCCATGTCCCCCAACCCCAACTTGAATGCCTTTGACTTAGATAAACATTATCTTTGATATTTTTATCTATATTTATATAACTATAAGCAGAAACAGACCCTATTAATGGATTATTTTTATAAAAATCTAATGATTTGGTCATGTAATCTAAAAAATATTTATTAGTAACAATATCGTCTTCTAGAACAATTATACTCTCATTTTTTTTAAATGCATAGTTTACTCCATTTATAATTGATTTTTTTAAACCTTTATTTTTCCTATCCTTAAATATTTCGATAGTTTTAAATTTTTTATTATCTTTAATTAAATTAAAAATCTGCGAATTTTTTTTTAAGTCAATTTTATTTTTTGGTCCATCAATAAAAATTAATAGATCATGTTTTTTTGCAAGTTTATTTTTTCCGAGAGATACAATTGTTTTTTTAAAATGTTCGGGACGGTTATAAGCAAATAATAATATTGGTGGATATTTCATGTTAATTTAGATGAGATGTTATTTTTTTTTAAAAGTTTTTGACAAATTAAAATCCATTTTTTTGATTGATGTGTCCAACTTCTTTTTTTAATAAGATTATAATTAAAATCTGTTATAGATTTTAATTGTTTAAGTGAATATTTATCCAAACTTAGAAATTTTTCTTCTAAATCCTTAACAGAATTTGTTTTAAAATTTATAACTTTGAATTTTTTTGACTCTTCTAGATGTTGTTTTATATCGCTTATAATTACATTAGTTTTCATAGAAAAACTTTCAAGCATTGGAAGAGCGGATGCCTCATAAATTGCTGGACATAGAGTAGATATAGCAGAATTATACATATTAAGAAGTGAACTATGATTTATTGGACCTAAAAACTTTATGTAATTATTATCAATATTTTCTATCTTATTTAAAATTTTTTGTGACTTTTGACCAAAGTTTTTTCCACTCATGTATAATTTATTTTTTTTTTTACTCTTTTTTAAATAATTTTTAAAGGCATTAATAACTAAAAGATGATTTTTGTGTGGCCAAAGTTGAGCTGGAAAAAAAATATAATTTTTAGTTTTTACTTTTTTATTATACTTGTATTTTTTTAAATCAACACCAGCATATATAACCTCAATTTTATTTGATTTTAAAAATCTGAATTGATTTCTTAAATCTTTTTTTATAAAATTTAAACTAGCAATTATTTTAGAAGAATATTTAGCGGTATTTGAATAAGAAAAATCCCTACGACACTTTTCTGAAAAAGAAAAAAGCTCAGGATAGTGTATGTGTTGAATATCATGCAAATTTGTGATTGTGGGTATAGAAAGATTATAAATTTTTAAGGTAACATTCGGTGTAATAAGTATATCTGAATTTTTTTCAACAAGTTTTTTAAAATTTCTATATAAAAAATTTCTAAAATAATAATCCAAAGAATACTTTAGATCTCCAATAAAAAAAGAAAAAAATGGAAAAAGTCTATTATAAGTTATTATAAATATTTTTTTTAAAAAAGTTGGACTGTAGGTATAAAAGATAAAATTTTTTTTTTTAAATTTTTTTTTTTTAAAATAATCTTTATTTGTGTATATCTGAATTGAAATTTTACTATTATTATTTTCTTTAAGACCTTCTATAAGACCTTCACAGTATGTATTAGAACCTCCTTTATATTTGGGATCTAAGTTAGTTAAGTCGATACCGAGTCTCATAATTTTTTTTTTTTTTATAATAATCAAAAATAATATCTTTAAAGTTAAATTTTGGTTTAAATTTAAATTTCTTAATTTTATTTATATCAGCAATCAAATTTCCACTTGAAAAGTTTTTTTCTATAATTATTTTTTTATTAATTCTGGTTAATCTTTTTACATAGTTAATAATTTCAATAAGATTAACTTTTTTTCCTGATCCAATATTAAATTCTCCCACTGCTTTATTTTTAAATAAAATTCTTATTGCATTCAATAAATCCTCTAAATGTATAAAATCTCTATAAATATTTACGTTTTTGAAAATAATATTTTTTTTTTTAGAAAGCAATTTGTCAAATACACTTGGCACAAAATAACTTTTTTTTTGTTTATAATGTGTAAAGCTAAAAATTCTTCCTATACAATAATTTATTCTATTTTTTTTTAACTTTTTAATTACATATTTTTCAGCTTTATATTTAAGTTTACCATAATAATTAAAAGGAACTTTTATTGATGTCTCTTTAAGTTTTTTTAATTTGATTTCAGTTTTATAAACATGTGAAGTTGAAGCAAAGAAAAACCATATATCTTTATTTCTTTTATATTTTAATATTGCATCAACAATATTCTTTGTACCAATAAAATTAACTTTGTAAGATTTTTCTTTATTGCTAGTGACTTGATTTACAGGCACTATTGCAGCAAAATGAATAAATATGTCAAAATTGGTTGCTTTTATCCACTCGAATACTTTTTTTTTATTAGTTATATCAATTTTACACTTATAAAATTGATTTTTATTAAATTCTTTTACAAATTCAGATCCAATTACTCCACTATGTCCTGTAATTGCAATTGATTTATTTTTCATTGTGCATTCCTTAAAAATTTTTGATAAATGATCTTTAATATATTTCTGTTAATAATTATAATTGGTGATCTGATAAGTGCACAATACAAAAGTCTAAATATATTAATATGGTTTTCTAAATACAAAGTCTTTAAGAATTTTAAGTAAAATTTATAATATTCCAATCCTTTTCTTCTAGCGTAGAAATTTTCATCTACGTTCATTGAAATTAAAAAATTAGGTAAATTATTAAATTTAAAACCTTTTTTAATCATTCTAAACCACAAATAATAATCTTCAAAGTAAAACATTTGTTTATAATTTCCACTTTTAATTAATTTTTTTTTTTTAAAAATAATTGATGAGTGATTTAAAGGATTTCTAAAAACTAATTGTTTTTTAATATCTTTATGATTCATTTTCATGATTTTTTTTGAAAATATTTTGTTATTATAAATCTCATATATGTTAGAGCCTAGAACATCTATTTCTGGATGTCTTTTCATGTAATTTATTTGTTTTTCAAACCGATCTTTTCTGGATATATCATCTGCATCACATCGAGCAACATATTCATACTTGCATTTTTTTACAGCATAATTAAGAACGTGTCCTAACCCATAATTTTTTTTAAAAAAAATAAATCTTATAGAAGATAATTTTTTTTTTTTTAAATTAAGAAATTTAGTAATTTTTTTTTTTACTGGTCCATCAAATATTATAATAATTTCATTAGGTTTTAGGGATTGATTTAAAATACTATTGAAAGATTTAATAAACAGCCTTGAATTTACATTAATATAAATTGGCAGAATAACACTAAACTTTAATTTCCTATTCATTAAATTTTATTAAATATTTCTAAAAATCTTTTTTCGTAGGTATGCTCATTTAAAACTCTAATATGACCCTGATAGGCTATTTTTTTTGCTAATCCCAAATTTTTTTTAAAATAATTAATTTTGTCATTGGCCTCATCTAAAGTGTCAAAAATTGCAATTTCTTTGTTTATTTCAAAATAATTTTCTATTTTTGGGCAATTTTCAGTCAATAAAAATCCATTACACGCAGGGACTTCAAATACTCTACCTTTAATCTGATTTTTTGATCTTTTAAATAAATTTAAAAAATTTTGATAAATCGATTTAATATTATTTGCTTCATATATACCTTTCGTAGACTTTGAAAGAAAAACTTTTACTAAACTTTTAAAATTTTTTTGATTTGAACTCTCACTAAAATTTAAATTTATATTAGAATTAGAATAGACTTGGAGCATATGGTTAAAAGGCAACTTTTTATTCTCCCACCCTTTGCCCCAGCATATAACTTCATTTGTCTTATTTAAAAATTTTATTTTTTTTGCTCTACTTCCATGAGCCATTCCGACAAAAGTAACATCATAGTTTTTATTTGCTTTATTAGGTCTATAATCGAAATGATTACATCCCCATTGAGAGAGAAAAACATTATTAATTTGATGTTTTTTATATTTATTAACTGCTTCGTGATCAGTTGTAACGATTAATGAAAAATATTTTGCCCAATATTTACTGTACGTATCAAATCTCCAGTGATCATCAGCCATCCATGCAACTGTTGGGGTACTCAATTCATTTTTAATAATACTTAAAGTAGATTTATATATTTCATCCTTAAATAAAAAAAAAAAAAATTAAATCATAACCATTCTTCTTAGTATAGTTCAAAATTTTTTCATTTAAATAATCTTTGCTATTGGAATGGATTGTTTCATCTAAACTTATATAATCAAGTTTTTTTATTGATGTCATTCTCTTAAGAGTATTATAAAAATTAAGATGTTCAAAAGAGTATCCGAGTTCAGTTTGTCCGTAATCGTATTTTAAACCACAATATAAAATTTTCATTATTTCAACTAATCCAATTTATTTATATATATATTATGTTGCTTGATATATTTAGTTTTTTTTTGTTAAGTATTTTTCGTAGTACACCTATATTTGGAATATAAATATTTTTTGAATTAGATAAAAGACTGCCCCACAATGAGAATGTGCTGTTGGAAATAATTAAATTTTTGGAGTAAACAATATTAAAAAAATCATTAATATCGTTTTTGCATTCTATCAAGATTTTATTTTTATATAAATTTTTTAATTGTAATATAATCTTATTTGTTTTTTTTGAACAAATAAGTTTTATTCTTCTTGGTTTAAGATCATTGATTATATCAATATAAAATTCTAAATCTGGCTGAGACTTGTAATCAATATGATTGTCTATTGTTCCGAGTTCATCATGAATATGCCTAATATGTATTGTAAGATCAGTATCTATAAATTGATTTTTACCTGAAAATTTATTTTCATTGATAAAATTTGATAGAATTTCAATATTATTATTTATGAAATCAATATCATGGAAAAATCCATTTAAATAATATATTGAATGATTTTGCAATTTTTCATCTTTTAGAACCTTTTGAAAATTTTCATCGTTGATGTAATAACTTTTTTTTTTCCAAAAGTTTAAGAAATAAGAAAATTTTGGTAAAGCAAAATATCCATCTATTATATTATCTATATTTTTTTTTGAATTAAATTTGTAAATATTTTCATTTTTTGAGAAAGTGACAATTTTTTTATTTGTTAATTTCTGCAGATATTTTGCAAAAAAATATTGAAATAAAAAGTTTCCGAACCTCCCTTGTTTTTCAATAAATATCACTTATTCTCTATTCGTTTTTTCCAATTAATGGCATTGTTTATGCTGTTAATAAGATCATTCTCTGGATTAATTTTGAGCACTTTGCTTATAAAGCTAGTATCACAAATTAGTTTTGTGTTGTCTCCTGGCCTTGGGGGTTTCTTCTTTATATTAAATTTTTTATCTACTACTTTTTCAAAAGTTTTTAATATTTTTAAAACCGAGTGTCCATTTCCAACACCACAATTAAATTCATATGACTTTTTCTCTTTCTTAATCTTTTTATAAGCCTCTAGGTGTATTTTGCAAATATCTTCTACATCAATATAGTCTCTAATTGCTGATCCATCTCTTGTTGGATAGTTATATCCATAAAGATTGAAAGTCATTTTGTTTGTTAATAAAGAGTCAATTATATTTCCAAATAAATGACCTGTATTTTTTATTGATCCAGTTCTTAATTTTGAATCAGATCCTATTACATTAAAATATCTTAATATTACAAAATTAAATTTATGCTTTTTTGCATAATATTTAATTATATTTTCTCCAATTAATTTAGTTTTTCCATATATACTTGTTGGGGATTTGTTATCGTTTTCTCGTATTTTATTTTTTTTAATATCTCCATAAACAGCACAAGTTGATGAAAATATAAAATATTTAATACCAGACTCTACACAAGTATCTAAAAACTTTATCAAATTAATTACATTATTATTATAATATTTTTCTGGCTGCTCCATTGACTCGGGAACTAAAATAGATGCAGCAAGATGCATAACACAATTAATTTTTTTTTTTTTTATTATTTGAGAAATTATTTTTTTGTTAGAGATATCTGTTTTAATAAATGAAGATCTGGGATTTTTCAATTTTATATATCCAGTTGAAAGATTATCTACAACAGTATGTTTTAGATTATTATCTGACAATATGTAGCTTAATTGACTTCCAATATAGCCACAACCACCAGTTATTAGTATACTCATAATCTATAACTCAATTAATTCACTTCCCTTTTCGTAAAAATTAAAATCTAATATTTGCTTATCAGGAAATCTATTTTTAAATTTTTTTTGATTTTTTTTATCAACAAAAAATAATATAAAGCCTCCACCTCCTGCTCCTAATAATTTTCCTCCAATTGCACCCGAATTTAATCCATAATCATAAAGCTGTTCAATTTTATTGTTAGTTGTATTTTTAGATAAAGTTTTCTTTATTAACCAATTTTGATGTAATAATTTTCCAAGCATATTAAGATCTCCACTAACTAATTCTTTTTTAAATTCTCTCGCTAATTGTGAAATTTCAAATAATGAATTTAGGTTAGTTTTTTTTTTTACTTTTGATAAAATTTTTTCTGATTTCCTAACTTGGTTGGTATAAACTAAAAATAACTTTTGATGAAAGTTTTTTAATCTTTGTTTACTAATATTGATATTGTTTACTTTAACATGTTTTTTTTTATAAAACTTATACCATCTAAGACCACCATAAACTGCATTATATTGATCCTGCATACCAATAGGTTTTTTTAAGATATTGATTTCAATTCTGCATGCAATTTTTGCAATCTCATTTTTTGTTAATCCTAATTTTTTGTAATGATTAATCAAATTTATCACTCCTACTAAAAAAGAACTTGATGAACCTAGTCCTGAACCAAAAGATGGTATGTCAGCAACAGATATAATTTCTAAACCTTTTAAAATATTAAAATATTTAAATGTTTCTCTTAGCATTTGATGTTGGATAAAATTAATATTGTTTACGTTTTCTGTTTTAGAATAAGAAAATCTAATAGTATCATCAAATTTTTTATTTAATCCAACATAAATAAACTTATCGATTGTTGTGGAAATCACATTTCCATCAAAATTATGTTGAATTAAATTATCTGTACCACCACCAACAAAACTTATTCTCAAAGGAGTTTTTGAAATTATCATTTATTTAGTATATAATTAACTGCTTCTAGAATACTACGAGTATATTTACAATTTTTTTTATTTTTAAAATTTTTATTTAAAATTATGGGTTTTACTTTTGCATTTAAAGCTGCTGAATAATCATTAGCGGTATCTCCAATAAAAAAAGATTTTTTTAAGTCTAATTTAAATTCTTTATTGGCTTTAAATATCAAGCCAGGTTTAGGTTTTCTACAACTGCAAATTTTTTTATATAACAAGTTTTCTCCTTGAAAACCTTTTTTTGGATGATGAGGACAAAAATATATTTTATCAAAGTAGAACCCTTTTTTTGAAAGATATAATTCGTACTCTTTAAAAGACTGTATTAGATATTCATAACTTATGAATCCTTTTGCAACACTTGGTTGATTTGTAATTAAAAATATCAAATATCTACTTTTTCTTAATTTTAATAAAGCTTTAATAGCATTTTTTTTAAAAGAAAATGGATTAGAATAAGTATAAGGCCCTTGATCTTTATTAATAACACCATCCCTATCTAAAAATATTGCTGGAATTCGATTTTTAATAGACCTGAATTTATGTATTTTATTTTTATAATCTTTTTTTACTTTTACAAATCTTTCAGGAGTTCCAAAATCTTTACAGTATTCTCTCGAATTATAACAAATTAATTTTTTTCTCTTTTTAAGAAGTTTTTTCAGTAAATATTTACTAAAATCATTATTCCTATTTTTTGGGATCTCATTCAAAAAATTTTTTTTAATAATAAAGACTCCTGCCATTGTAATATTATTAGAAATTATACGTGAACTATGAGGTTTGAAGTAAATATTTTTTATTAGATTATTTTCATTTACGTCCAATATATCACTATCGTAAAGATGATCGCTAGGATGGGAAAAAATTGTCAGATCACTATTTAATTTTTTATGAAAATTATAAAATTTTTGAAAGTCAATATCAAAAAGCAAATCTCCAAAAATTATTAATACATCTTTACTTAGTTTATCTCTATTTATAATGGACAAACTTCCAGCTGTACCAAGAAGTTTTTTTTCTTTATAAAAAAAAATATTTTTTTTTTTATTTATTGAATTTCTAATTAATTTTTCATTTTTTCCGCAAAGGATGTGAATATTTCTGATATTAAATTTATTTAAATTGTTGAAAATAATATTAATTATTTTTTTTCCATTAAATTTTGTAATTATTTTGGGTTTAGACTGTATTTTTTTAAGTCTAGTGCCCTCACCACCAGATATAATAATTACATCAGTATTTTTCATTTGCTAAAGCTTCACTATTTTTTTTGATAGCTTCTTCTACTGCCATTAAAGATGATTTTTTAAATCTAAAACCCTCTTTGTTAAGCCTTGAAACTTTATACTGGTAAAAAGGAACGTCTCCTTCCCAGCCAAAATTCTGTTTTCCATATAAAATTTTTTTTTCTGATTTGAAAATTTTTTTTACTAAATTTGCAATTTTTTTTACATTTACTCCAATATCATTTGGTCCACACAAATATGTATTATATTCTGTCTTTTTATTTGCTAAAAATATCATGCATGCAACTAACTCTTGAACGTAAACGTAAGGTTTTTGCTGACTTCCATTCCCCAAAACTTTAAGGCTTTTCTCAAATAAAATTTTTTTACAAAAATCAAATATTACTCCATGAGTCAAAGGTGGCCCTACTACATTGGGGAAACGAATTATAAGATATTTAGCTTTATTTATTTTTAAAATATTCTTTAAATAAAGTTCAGATAATAACTTATATTCACCATAACTTGAAATAGGATTATATAAAATCATATTTTCATCAATTTTTTTTTTTTAAATTTCCATAGACGGCTGAACTCGATGAAAAAATAGTTTTTGAATTTTTAGATAAATAGGGTAAAAAAAAATCTATTGATACTTTAGTTGTCATAAAAGTTTTTATTAAATCTACCGATTTGTTTTTAACTCCAGATTTAATATCGGAATTTGCAGCTAATAACCATAAATAGTCAATTTTATATCTTAGTTTAATTTTTTTTTTTAATTGGCGAAAATTCGATACATCACACTTAATAATTTTGAAATTTTGAAATTTAGATAATTCTTTTATATTTTTCTTTTTACCTAAACTAAAATCGTCAATTCCATATACAATGTGATTATTTTTTATTAATGATCTTGCTAAATTTGATCCTATAGTTCCAGCCACACCTGTTATCAATGAAATTTTATTTTTTTTCATTAAATTTTCTAATGAGACTTTCGGCTTGATGTATTACTTGATCAGAATTTAAATATTCCCAAGAACCACATCTTCCAGCATGAATAATATTTTTTTTTTTGTAAAATTTTAAAATTTCATCAACATTTGACCTATGATTTAAATCGTAAATAACATAGGCATACTTAAATTTTTTTATTTGATAAAAATTTATATCTTTTTTATTATTGCAGAAATTAAGTTTTTTCAAACCTTCAAAAATTTTATCAACTATCATTTTATTTTTTAATTTACTTATTTGATCTCCTTCTCTAAATGTAATTTCAATTAAGAAAGATGTAGAATTTTTTTTTGAGTAATTTTCTCCTAAAAAATCGAGCTTTGATAGTCTATGAAATATTATATCTTTATCAGGAACCATAAAGGCAAAATTATTTCCGCCAACATTACCTTTTATATTTATTAATGAAATTATAATTGAATTATATTTTAAATCGTTTGATCTTGATAAAATATGTTTTGGTGTTCCAGTGTACAAATTACAAAATTCATTTAATGGTATTGTTGAAAAAAGATGATCAGAAGTGATAGTTTTTTTGTTTGTTCTTACTACAAATTTGTTTTTTATTTTTTTTATAGATTTAACCTTATGATTTAATAAAGTTTTATTTTTAAAATTTAATGAATTAAAGTAAGCATCAAATAAAGCTTGGATACCTTTAAATTTTGGATATTGAAAATATAA
>MDTG01060526.1_pt1 | contig 10357 bp, 10 predicted proteins | sample 811421 | NCBI WGS metagenome assembly MDTG01 (sample SAMN05326645, study PRJNA326480) | marine metagenome | isolation source: seawater | place: Pacific Ocean: South East | collected 2011
CGATTTTATGGTGTTTATCAGATATTTGAATCTGTTATAAGTCGCAATCACTACACTAACCTTATCCATTATATATTATCTATATTTATCTATATGATTTGAAAATACATATAGGAAGAGTATTTAAACTTTTATTTTTGTATTTGTACAGAACTCCGTGAAATATTCTTCCAAGCATTTCATTCCATTCTATAGGATAACCATTATTTAGTTCTTTACTGTCTTGTGGAAACCTCGCAGGAAATTTTTGTAAGTCAACATATTTCTCGTCCATTAATTTTATCATTTCATTATACCATTCAACTACAAATGGCGTATTAGGTTTACATATATATGCACCATTACCAAGAAGTTCCTGCCACTTATTAGATAATGGTGAATATGCTACACCCCCACGTATTTCTTTATAGCCAATTATCCATTTATCGCTGTTATTTATTTGCTGAAATGAGCGTAGCCAACTACCCGTAGTTTGCTTAATATCAGAATATCCACCACCATGAAATCTCATGAAATAGGTTCTTAAATAATCTGCCTTATGGGTTTGTGATAAATAAAAAAATGATGGATGTAATGGGTGGTCGTCTAATAAATATTTACCTAGAGAATCTGGTGTAACTAATACTACTTCACAAAATGTCACCTTTTTCAATTGCTCTAAGCATAACCGACGTTGACTAGACATAGGATTTGACCCAGTCCAAAAACAATAAATAATATTTTTCATAAACGATGTATATAAAATATTTTTTACATAATATATCAATGATTTATACGAGGGGTCTTGTCCGAAGGGTCGAATAATGTCTTAATATTATAATATAATGGTTTAAAGATATGGTGTCAGTATATATATTAATAATGGTAAAAGTGTGTTCTATTACGTCTTATCCTGAGGATAGTTTTTCAAAATATAAAGAGTATTTTGAAAAATTTAGTTACGAGTTGCATATATTTCAAAAATGGGCATTAGAAGGGATTGTATTAGGTAATCATGTATTGGTTACTGCCCCTACTGGTAGTGGTAAAAGTTTACCTGCTGAGTTTGCGTTGGATTATTTTCACGCTAAAGGAAAGAAAACAATTTATTGTTCGCCTATAAAGGCATTATCGAATCAAAAGTATTATGATTTCACTAATAAATATCCGCATATTACATTTGGTCTTATTACAGGTGATATTAAAACAAACCCAGACGCAGATGTTCTTATTATGACTACTGAAATACTACTAAACAAGTTGTATCAAGTCCAGAGCAAAACAGATAATGTAATATCATCGGTTTCGTTTGACATGGATATTGAAAATGATCTAGGCGCTGTTGTTTTTGATGAAATACACATGATTAACGACAAAGATAGAGGACATGTATGGGAGAATAGTATTATGATGCTTCCTAGACATATTCAGATGATAGGACTGTCTGCTACATTAGATGACCCTAGTAAGTTTGCTTATTGGTTAGAGAATAGAGGCGAACAACCTTCCGATAATACAGAGAAAATAGTATACCTAGTCAAGAAAACAGTACGAGCAGTACCATTAACACATTATTCTTATATTACTACAAATAATTCCATATTCAAATTAGTCAAAGATAAAGCAGTACAAAGTGAAGTAAAAAATATAACTAATAAATTGTTTGTTATTCAGGACGCAAAGGGTAAGTTTGATAATGACCATTATGACAAAGTTGCTAAGACACTCGACTTGTTCGGTAAAAATAAGGTTAGAGTAAAACGGAATCATGTGCTAAATAACGTATCCAAGTTGCTTGTAGAGAAAAACATGTTACCTGCATTATGCTATGTTTTTTCGAGGAGACAAATAGATATATGCGCAAAAGAATTGACAGTACCTTTGCTTGAGTTTGACAGCAAAATACCGTATACTGTTAAACGCGAATGCGATGATATTATTCGTAAACTACCCAACTATGAAGAATACTTGCTTCTTCCAGAATACAATACATTAGTATCACTTTTAGAAAAAGGAATAGCTACCCATCACTCAGGTATGATGCCTGTTTTAAGAGAGATTGTAGAATTGTTCTTTGCTAAAGGATATATCAAGATGTTATTCTGCACAGAAACCGTTGCTATTGGGTTGAATTTACCTGTAAAAACAACTATATTTACGGATATAAATAAGCATGATGGAGACCAATTTAGATGTTTATTGGGGCATGAATTTGTACAGGCGAGTGGACGCGCAGGAAGATTGGGATTAGATACAGTTGGAAATGTTATCCACCTAAACAATTTGTTTCGAGACACGTCCAAATGGGAGTATAAGCAGATGTTATCAGGCGCGCCACAAAGCTTGATTTCCAAATTCAAGATATCGTATAATCTTTTGTTAAATTTGATCGATATTGGCGACTCGAATGTAAAATCTTTTGCTAGAAAAAGTATGATAACTAATGATATTGACGAGCAACTGAAGGGAATTTATAATAAGATAACAACCACTCAGAAAGAACTAGACGAAACAAATAACAAAGGAACAAAACATTACGATGAAAAGATGGCTAAGGTGTACCAGGATTATTTAGATACATGCCAACAAATAGAAAAAGTAGCACCGAAAAAACGTGCGAAATTGTATTCTCATATAGACAACCTAAAAGCGGAATACCCGAATATTGAAGCCAATAGTAGAATTTTTAATAAATCAACAGACAGCAGAAACAAGCTCACTTTACAGTTGCAGATTTATGAAAAAGAATACAAAGAAGCTTCTAACTACATGGACTATTCTATAGAAAATGTTGTACAACTATTGGCTGAAGAGGGATATGTTGAGATAGACAATAATAATACCACAGATACAGATACATATACATTAACACCCAGAGGCAAAATAGCAAGTAACATAAAAGAAATACATTCTTTAGCATTTGGAAAATTGATTGAACATAAAAAATTGCAGAGGTTAACATCCCACGAATTAGTAGCATTATTTAGCTGTTTTACCAATCTAACCATTAATGATGATATGAAATCCTACCAGCCAAACATAGATGCGCCAAATCTGACTAACCTTTTGTTTGATGTAAAACAACTTTATGACGAATTCCAAAAGAAAGAAACACAACAAGGTATCAATAGTGGGTTAGACTATGATATTCATTTTGATTTAGTGAGTTATGTTGTAGACTGGTGTTCGTGTAATAATCCAGCAGAATGTAGACAAATATTAGATAGGCTAGCAGGAGATAAGGGAATATTTTTAGGAGAATTTGTAAAAGCTCTGTTGAAAATAAACAATATTTCAGCAGAGATGGAAAAGGTCGCGGAACTTACAGGAGATATGGAGTTCTTAAGTAAGCTAAGAGAGATACCTCAATTAACATTAAAATATGTAGTTACAAATCAATCCTTGTATGTGTAAATTATTATAATATAGTATTTTTATAAGATGCTGAAAAAAAGGATAGGTAGTTTATTAACTATTGTATTATTTAATGTGGTGTTAATTTTATTATTCTCATACATCTATTATGTTATGAGCCATGAATTAGAAGTATTGGATGATAGAACAACCAAAGACGAAATAGAATTTATAGATTGTTTATTTACTTCGGTGACCATCCAATCTAGTGTTGGATATTCACACTTGATACCAATCGATAATAATGTCAAAATGGTTATGATATTACACCAAATTCTCACTATATTTTTCCATATATTCTCAATAACTTATTTTATAGTTGTATAATTATATATTTGTAATACTTATTTACTTGATTATCAGTCATATTTTATGTATAATGATCTTCATTTTATTTGCATATAATATAATATTGGATAATATTATGTCACAAAATAAGGAACCATATGTTCATAAAACAACACCATATCCATCATTTAGTGATTTAGAAAATGCAAATACTAAAATAATTCAATTGATCAATTTGAAAAAAAATACAGAAGTATGGAATACTGAGAATAAAGAAAATAGTTATCATATATCTTCGTTTTGTGAGGACGATATACAGGATGAATTAATGGCGCCCGATTTAGACGCATCTGATGTGAACAGAGAACAAGGATATTCATCATATAGTTGCTGGATAAACAATAAATTATTGTCACTATACATTAGTTTATATCATTACACAATAGATATTATCAAATTCTACAAAATGCACGGTATTTAACAATTTACAATATCAAATATAATGCAATTTAATCTAAAATGATTTACAATTATAATATAATTGTAAATTATATTGTCTATTATGATAATTAATAATAAATATAAAATAACAGATAAAATCGCCCAAGGGTCGTTTGGTTCTGTATTTAAAGGAATTCATATTAGAACAGGAAATAAAGTTGCTATTAAAGTCGAATCTATAGAACGTAACCTTAAAATGATAAAAAATGAATCCACTATATATAATTATCTTAAAGATTTGAAATGTGTACCTAAACTAAAATGGTTTGGTAGAGACGATAACAATTATTATATGGTAACCGATTTATTAGGACTTTCATTACAAGAAATAAAGGATAAAAACACGGTAATACCGATTAATACAACGAAGAAAATTGGTGTACAGATAATACAAATATTACAGAGCATACATGCAAGAGGACTTATACATAGAGACATTAAACCCGACAATTTTATGCTGGGATGCGACAGTATGAATAAACGTATTTTCATAATTGATTTTGGGTTATGTAAACCATACATTAACGATGATTCGCATATAGAAATGAAAAATACGCATAACTTAATAGGTAGTTATAAATACGCAAGTATTAATTCTCATAACTGTATTGAATTAAGCAGACGCGATGACTTGGAGTCATTATGTTATATGCTGATATACCTGCATAATGGAATCTTAGATTGGTCAAATATGAATTCGAATGATACAGAAGAGATTAAATACATGAAAATAAATATAATGGATAACGTAAATATACCATATATCTTTTTAGATTTCATCAATTATGTCCGTGAATTAAGATTCGAACAAGAACCAGATTATGAATATTTAATTAGTATTTTGGAGTGATAATAGATGAATACACTAACAATAAGTTAAAAACACAAAAATATATACTGATGTTTGTATATAATAATGTCATACAACAAAATAAATGAATATGCTGCAACAATCTATAATGTTTTCAAAATGGTAAATACCAAGGGTAAAGAAAATAACAATAATAAATTAGGGTATATTTCAATCATGATATATAATTATTATTTGAGTTTAGTAAAAACAAACAGGTTAGATGTAGAGAGTATTGAGAAAAATAGCCAGAATGGTCCTGTAAACTTGTTGCCTATTTTTGAGTATATTAATCACTATGAAATAGAATTATACGACTTTAAAAACATAGATGCAAACGATGTAAACACAAAGAGTCAAAAGGATATTGAAAGATTTGTATTAAGTCACATATATTATTTGACCCAAAATAACTTAAAGTGAACTACATTAGTAACTGTATAGTTATGAGTGATAATAAGACAGTAACAAGCACACGTAACAACACAGGTTGTGTGAAATGGTTTAATAATAAAACAGGTTTTGGTTTTATTACTATTATTAAGGGTGACCAGCTAGGACAAGATATTTTTGTTCATCATACAGGTATTAATGTATCGAGTGAACAATATAGATATTTAGTTAGAGGTGAATATGTAGAGTTGGATATAGAAGAAACATCTGATGATAAGCACAAGTTTAAAGCAGTCAATATATCTGGTATTTGTGGAGGAAATTTAATGTGTGAAACAAAACATATGACTAATGGCAAATCAGACGAATAAACAAATAAACAAACAAACAAATAAACTAATACATAAAAAATGTATTGGTGAAAAACTATTATTTATAATATAATTAACTACTATAAATAATGAAATTAGATGAATTATGCTTGGAAAAAGCATACAACTTATTAATAAAAGATAAACGACAAATATGTGTATTCATATATTGTCCTCCAAAGGTAGGTTCAACAACACTAGTATCTTCTTTTAGGATGGTCATGAATAAAGTAGCAAACGTAATTCATGTTCATAATGAGGTTATGTTGGAAGTGTTGACAGGTATTAAAAATATAAAAGTAGTTGAGCTGATTGAATACATCGCAACCAAAGTAGAAAAGATATATGTGATTGACATATACAGAACTCCGATTGAAAGAAAGATGTCGGAGTATTTTGACAAATTAATGTTTCATTTTAATAACACGGAAGATTCAATTAAGCAATTTAGTATAGATAGAATTATTGATAGGTTCAACAAAATTTACCCATTTTTAGAGCATGATGACTATTATTCAAATACTTATAATATAGATACTTCAAATGGTTTTAATTATGAAGACAAATATATAACGCATGAGAAGAATAATATCAAATACTTGAAGTTACGATTAAAGGATTCTAACGAATGGTCAAAAATATTATCCAAGGTGTTTTGTAGAGAAATAATAATTATTGAAGATTATTTGACTGAAGATAAAGTACTAGGTCCAAAGTACAAAGAATTCAAGACTAAATACCTATTACCGTGTAATTTTTATAATGATTTATGTAAAGATACTACTAATTTAACAAAATACTTATCGTCCGATGAGTGTATAGAATACTTGGATAAATGGAAGGGTAAATTAGGAGTAGAAGTTAGACCTTTTACTGGAAAAGAATACCAATTATACTTAAGTATAACAATAGCAAATCAACATTACGATAAAATAGAAATCAATCATTATATAGATAATGGTTGTTCGTGTAAAGCATGTAGTGAAAAGCGAGCCGAGTTATTGTTAAGTGTAAAGAACGGTAAACGAATAACCGATAAAATAATCCATGAGGAATGTGTATCAGTATATAAAAATAAATTAAATAAAAAAATAGCGTCAAATGTGGCGAACGCAGTTACACTCGCAAGTTCAATCGCAAATGCAAATGCCAGAGATAATACTACTAAGTATATGGAAAAGATAGACCAATCAGCCATGTCTAAATTAAACTATGGGCACAATAAACAATTCAGGAAGATGCTGATAAATAATATATGATTATAAAAATCCGAAATAAGTATTTTTACAATCAAATAGTATAGATATGTTATCTAATAATGTATATTATGGAAAAATTGGATGTAATAAATCATGTTGATATAAACAGAATAATCAAGAAATCCAATTTTTTTATAGACGAAATCAATCAACTTTTACACAATCATGGTATTGAGTTTAACTCGCGATTAGATATCATAATGAACTATATACATCACAAATTCCACAATAAAGAATTAAATGACGGTAATTGTAATGTAGACCAAGAAGTGAATGATAAAATAGAGACATTATTTGACGATTTATTACTAGACAAACACGAGTTGATACAAAAAGTGTTCATGTTTTATTGTGACAAGCAGACCAAAATAAATTTAAGTCAATATTATACACCCGTTACAATAGGCAAATTTATATCTGCTTTGTTGGTGGAGAACAAGACATTAGTAGACCCCGCATGTGGTACAGGTGATTTGGTTTTGAATTATAATGGTGACATTAATGTATGGGACATAAGTGAAGATGTGATTGAAATGTGTAAATTTAACTGCAATCTAAATGACAAAGACGCAACATTTGAATGTGTAAATAGTATAAAGGATAAGATAGATATAAAGGAGCAATTTGATTATTGCTGTTTAAATCCGCCATTTGGAACATCAACAGTAATAAATGACTCCAAGTTATTAGACAAATATGAATTAGGCAATAACAAAAAAAAGGAGGAGATAGGTATACTATTTATAGAACGGGCGATGCAACTTTTAAAACAAGACGGGGTGGCATTTATAATATTGCCTAATGGGTACTTAGGTAATACAAGTAAAAATACGATACAATTACGTAAATGGTTGCTCACTTTTCGAATAATAGGCATAATTGAACTACCTACAAATACTTTTGCGCGAAGTGGTGCTGGTGTTTCGACTAGTTTGATGATTATACAAAAACGTAAAATGGTGTCTAATTATAATATATTTATACAAAAGGTAGACAATATAGGATACTTATTGAACAAGAAAAACACGCCTTATAAATACAAATGTATAAATGGTGAGTATGTATTGGAAGATAATAAACCAATACTGGACAACGAGTTGGATAGATGTGCAAATGATATAAAGATGTTCGTTAAAAATGAAGATATTAATAACCTAGATTGTAGTTGTAGTTTTACGAATAATACCGCCTATGAAGTAGTAAAGAGCGATGAAATTATAGAGGATATTTTGGACATCAACAGATATCTGTTGAAGTACACGAATATAGTCAATAGATTTATTCAAAATAATTGTAAGAAATTATGTGAATATATAGTTGATATTACAGATACTAAATTTAAGATTATCCCAACAGAGGAATATTTGTATCTAGATATAAGTCAAATAACTACGCCGTTATACAAGAAAGGCAACATGTTGTATGGGAGTGATTTACCAGTAAGGGCTAAACATAAATTAAAGAAAAACGACATAATAATATCTAAATTAAAGGGTAAAATAGCGTTCACGGTTATACTTGAGGATAGGGATGATATAATATGTACAAATGGTATTATGGTTTTAAGACCGCGAAACTCTGAATGTTTGCTTATAATATTTGCTAATCTTTTTACAGATGATTTCCAGAGGCAACATACGTCTTTGTGTCGTGGTAGTATATTAGAATCGATAACTGAGAGTGAGATAAAAAACATATATGTATCCGAAGACATAAAGGTTAATGATGAGAAATACAAAAAGTATAATGCGTTATTGGAGGCGTTGAAAATCCTAATGTGTGAGTTGTAGTGGTAGTAGTAGTTTTTTGTAGTAGTAGTAGTTTTTTGTAGTAGTAGTGTGTAAATAGTGTGTATATAAAAAAAAGTGAAATGAAGTATAGTTATAGTAGTAGTTGTATTGTTGTATTGTTGTATTGTTGTATTGTGTAGTAAAAAATGTCGATGTTGTTGTCGGAATTGTCGTTAAGAATAGAGAATTTGTGTAGTGGTGTGGTGAAGGATATCTGTAGTCGAAACGGTTTGTCATACGATATAGAATGGTGTCATATCGAGCGTCTGCTAAAGGGTGGTGATGTGGACGTGTCGGTGTGGAAGTCGGTGTCGGTCGGTGTCGAATTCGGTGTCGAAGTCGTAAAGTCAGTCTCATGCGATAGTCGTATAGCGCTGCCATTCAGCGGTGAAATGCATAAGGATAGATGCCGTGGTTTGAAATACAACAACGGTTTAATGACGCAGTGTAGGGTGCGTATAGGTGGCGATTGTGGTGTAGATGAGTTGAAGTATTGCAAAACATGCGAAAACCAATCAAAAAAGAACGATCATGGTAAGCCAACATACGGTACGATAATAGACCGTTTGAAGTGCGACATTTATGATTACGTAGCGCCAAACGGAGAGCGTCCGATAAGCTATGCAAGTGTAATGTCAAAGCAAAAGTTGTCGAAAGAATGTGTATTGGAAGAAAGTAAAAGATGTGGTCAAAAGATAGATGAACGTCATTTTGATAGTAATGAAGGTATAGTGCCCGAAAAGCGTAGTCGAGGTCGTCCGAAGTCAAATGTGAATAATGATTGCGATAAGTCGGTTGTGAAAGGTCGTCGAGGTCGTCCGAAGAAGGATTCAAAGGTGTTAGAGTTATCAAGTGGAGATGATTTATTTAGTGCGTTATTGGCTGACCAAGACGCCGAACAAGTAGTATTTTCGGACGCCGAAACAGTCGTCAAATCAGATGCCGAAACAGTCGCCAAATCAGATGCCAAATCAGATGCCAAATCAGATGCCAAATCAGACACCGAATCAGTCGCCGAAACAGTCGCCGAATCAGTCGCCGAATCAGTCGCCGAAACAGTCGTCGAAACAGTCGTCGAAACAGTCGCCGAATTGGACACGGTAAATGAAGAGGAAGAGGAGGAAGAAGAGGAAGAAGAAACAGACGTAGTAATTAGAGTAGAGATAGATAACAAAAAATACTTAAAATCAAAAAAGTCAGGTGTAATTTATGACGCTTCAAGTCACGAAGAAATAGGTGTCTGGAACGAAAAAACGAAAGTCATAGATTATTATGCAGGAGATAATGAAGAAGAAGAGTACGAAGAATATGAAGACGAATAAGTAGTAAGTAATTATGTATAGTGTATAGTGTTTTATATAGTTAATTAATAGTTAATTAAATGCTTTTTTTTTGTGACCGATTTCTGGTTTTTGTCACTCATTTCTGTGTGTGGTATTATAGGTTAATTAGCGCACTATTTAGCGGTATATAATGGTCGCTTTTTTGCCACTCATTTCTGGTTTTTGTCAC
>MDTG01104876.1_pt1 | contig 10357 bp, 6 predicted proteins | sample 811421 | NCBI WGS metagenome assembly MDTG01 (sample SAMN05326645, study PRJNA326480) | marine metagenome | isolation source: seawater | place: Pacific Ocean: South East | collected 2011
AAGCAGTTGCTGCAACAACTGTTGTATATTTCATAGCCCCGGCCTCTTCTAAAGTTTTAGTAATCTGAGCGACAGTAGATCTCTTCTGGCCTATTGCCACATAAACACAATATAGTTTTTTCTTTTCATCATTAGAATTATTTATTTCTTTTTGATTTATTATTGTGTCTATTGCAACTGCAGTTTTACCAGTCTGTCTATCTCCAATAATAAGTTCTCTTTGTCCTCTTCCAATAGGTATTAATGTATCAATGGATTTTAATCCAGTTTGCATAGGCTCGTTTACTGATTGTCTTGGAATAATTCCAGGTGCTTTTACCTCGACTCTTTTTCTATTTACTTTTTCAGATAGATTTCCCTTGCCATCAATTGGATCTCCTAGTCCATCAACAACTCTACCAAGTAATTCTTTTCCTACTGGGACATCTACGATTGAATTAGTTCTCTTTACAGTATCTCCTTCTTTAATCTTTCTGTCATCTCCAAAAATCACAACACCAACATTGTCACTTTCTAGGTTAAGCGCCATCCCTTTTGACCCGTCGTCAAACTCGACCATCTCTCCAGCTTGTACATTGTCTAATCCAAAAACTCTTGCGATACCATCTCCAACTGAAAGTACTTTTCCGATTTCAGATACTTCGGCTTTTTCTCCAAAATTTTTAATTTGTTCTTTTAATAATTTTGTTACTTCTGATGGATTAATCTGCATATTATCTTTCTAACATTAATTGTTCATATTTTTTGAGTTTATTTTTAATTGAGGTATCAATCATTAAGCTTCCTATTTGAATTTTTAATCCCCCTATTAAATTATTGTCTACTTTATACTTAAAGGAAATTGAGGAGCCTACAGATTTAGATAATTCTTTACTTATATTATCGAGTTCATCTTTTGAAAGGTCTTTAGATGATGTTAAGGATGCATTTAATTCACCTCTTTTTGTAGAGGCCAATTTTAAAAAACTTATTATAATTTTCTTTAAAAAAAATATTCTTCTTTTCTTCACAAGAACAGATAAAAAATTTTTCAAATTTTTAGAAAAATTCATTATTGTTGATAATTTATCTATAACATTTAACTGTGCTATAAATGAATGAGTTGGGTTTTTTATGAAGTTTTCTAGCTCTGTGTTTGTATTGTAAATATTTAATAGTTCTTTTAAATTTTTTTCCACTAAGTCTAATTCACTGTTTTCACTTGAGAGTTCAAATAGTGCCCTCGCGTACCTGTTTGAGGTTTCTGTTGAGAATGATTTGTTCGAGCTCACTGAATAATCTTACCTATGATATTTATTATGAAATATTTGCAGTTTCGTAACATATGAAATAGTTGTGATCAAGTTGCTATAGCTGTTTTAAGCAAAATTTATTGGGTCAACATCAACTGTAAGTTTAATTTTAGATGATATTTTGAAACTTTCCAGAAAATTCATTAGCTTTTTCTGAATAAGTTCCTGATTTTTAGACCTTAAGAGCAGTCTTGTTCTAAAAAGCTTTTTTATTCTAAATAATGGAGACTCTACTGGTCCTAAAACTTCAAAATTTTTAATTTTAATTAACTTGTTCTTAATTTCTTGAGCTCCTTTATAACTAAATTCTTTTGAAGTGGAAGATACAATAATTGCTACTAATTTATTATAAGGGGGTAATTTATTTTTTTTTCTAATTATCAATTCATTTTCAAGAAATTTCTCTGGGTTATTTTTTAACAAATCGTTTAAAGTTTCATGTTGAGGTGTGTGAGTTTGATAGATAATTGTAGAGTTTTTTGAAAACCTACCTGCTCTTCCACTTAGTTGATTATAAAGTTGAATATTTTTTTCGGTAGTTCTTAGATCATAGCCTTTTCCTGAAAAATCAGCATCAACTACAACTATACAATTTAATTTTTGAAAATTAAAACCTTTAGAAATCATTTGAGTTCCAACTAAAATATCTAAAGAATTATCTTTTATCTCCTTAAAAATTTTTTCTCTTTTTTCTTTTTTGTTCAAATGATCACTAGAAAATATCTTTATTTTTTTATTGGGAAATTTCTTTTTCAACTCATCAAAAATTTTTTCAACTCCAGGTCCATACATTGAAAAGTCACAGTTTGTTTTTTTTTCTTTGCATTTGTTAATTATATTTTTTTTATACCCACAATGATGACAGACAACTTTCTCTATAGATTTGTGAAATGTTAAATAAATTGAACAATACGGACAATAATGTTTATATGAACACTTTTTACATATTAAAAAAGGGGCGTACCCTCTTCTGTTCAAAAAAAATAGTATTTGTTCTTTCTTATCCAAATATTCATTAACTATTTTTATTGTTTCTGCTGGTATAAATTCACCTCTCATTTTTTTTAAATTTAAGTTAATAATTTTTGACTGAGGTAACGGGTAATCATTAAATCTTTTAAATAATTTTGTATGTTTATATTTTTTATGTTTTATATGATTAAATGTTTCAAGAGAAGGGATTGAGGTTACAAGATTTATAGGAATATTTTCAATCGAAGCTCTTGTTATAGCCATATCCCTAGCATTGTAAATTAAGCCCTCGTCTTGTTTGTATGAAGGGTCGTGCTCTTCATCAACGATAATTAACCCTAAATTTTTGAAAGGTAAAAGCAAAGATGATCTCGCACCAATTATTAATTTGATTTTATCTTTAATTATACTTTGCCAAATTACTCTTTTATTTTTTGGGGTAATTTTTGAATGCCAAACAGCAGGATTAAAGCCAAAAAAATCAAGAAATCTCTCCTTAAATTGATTTGTTAAAAAAATTTCTGGTAACAAAACTAAAACCTGTTTTTTTTTATCTAAAGCTTTTTTAATTCTCTCAAAGTAAACTAGCGTTTTTCCTGACCCTGTTACTCCTTGTAAAACTGAGACATTAAAAGAATCTCCTGCTTTAATTATATCTTTTAAAGCTTTTTTTTGCTCTGCATTAAGTAAATATTTATTATTAAATTGGACTTGCTCACGTACATTTTCAACTTCTTTTTTTAATATATTATTCTTATTTCCTAAGCACATTTTTAAAACCATACCTTTAGAAACTACGTTGTAGCTTGAAAACCACTCAATAAATTTAATCAAGTTTTTATTAATAGAAAAATCTTCTATCTTTCTCTCTATCTTTTTATATCTTATATTTTTATTTGTTGTTTGAATTTTATTCCACACTACCCCTATTTCTTTATTTTTTCCAAAAGGTACTTCAACTATGTCTCCAGCTTTTAAGGAAAGATTTGATTCGTTAAGATAAGTTAATGGATAATTAAATATCTTTGGCAGTAAAACAGGAACTTTCATAATTTTATAGTAATTGATATTATGTCAATTAAAAATGAATTGGTCTTTTATCAACAGCTAATGCCGCTTCTTTAATTGCCTCTGTATGAGTTGGATGGGCATGACAAGTTCTAGCAATATCTTCTGCACTTGCACCAAATTCCATTGCTAAAGCCATCTCAGCTATCATATCACCACAATGAGGTCCGATAATATGCACTCCTAAGACTTTATCTGATTTTGAGTCTGCGAGAATTTTTACGAATCCATCTGTTTCATTATTTACTTTAGCTCTGGAGTTGGCTAAAAAAGGAAACTTACCTACTTTATAACTAATATTATCTTTTTTAAGTTGTTCTTCTGTCTTTCCAACTGAAGCAACTTCTGGTGAAGTATAAACTACGCCAGGTATTACATCGTAATTAACATGTCCAGCCTGGCCAGCTAAAATTTCTGCAACTTTAATACCTTCCTCTTCTGCCTTGTGTGCTAACATGGGTCCATTTATAACATCGCCGATTGCATAAATATTTTTAATAGAAGATTGTAACTTGTTGTTTACTACAATTCTACCTTTCGCATCTTTAGCAACTCCTATTTTTGAAAGGTTTAATCCTTCTGTGTATGGTTTTCTTCCTACAGAAACTAAGACCTTATTACATTCGATTGACTCTTTTTTTTTATTTGTTTTAAGATCTTCAAAATTTACTATAACTTTATCTTTTGTATTCTCCACATTAGTTACTTTACAGTTTAGTCTAAATTTTATTCCTTGTTTTGTTAAAATCTTTTGAAATTCATTAGAAATTTCTCTATCCATGCCTGGTGTTATAAAATCAAGAAATTCAACTACCGTTACATTAGATCCTAATCTGGACCAGACAGAGCCCATTTCTAAACCAATATAACCACCTCCAATAACCACTAATTCCTTAGGTACTTCCGCTAAAGATAAAGCTCCGGTTGATGAAACAATATTTTTTTCATCAATATCAATGCCAGGCAGTGAAGTTGGTGCTGATCCAGTTGCGATTACAATATTTTTTGTTTTATACGATTTCCTATCTGCGCCATTATAAACGACAACATCATTGTCAGAAAAGATTACTCCTTTCCCTTTTATGTACGTTACTTTATTTTTTTTAAATAAAAACTCTACTCCTTTAGTTAATACGTGAACTGATTTATCCTTGTTAGCCATCATCTTTTTAATATTTAGCTTGATATCACTTATTTCAATTCCTTGTTGATTAAAGTCTTTTTTAGCCTTGTGGTAATTTTCAGATAAATTTAATAAACTTTTTGATGGTATGCACCCTACGTTTAAACATGTGCCACCGAGAGTGCCTCTTGATTCTACGCAAGCGGCTTTTAATCCTAATTGAGCTGCCCTAATTGCGCATACATATCCACCCGGACCTCCACCAATAATGATTACATCAAAGTTTTCGCTCATTTTATAAATTTAAAAAAAGTCTTTTTGGTTGTTCTAAAGATTCTTTAACGGTTTTTAAAAATGATACAGCCTCTTTTCCGTCAATAATTCTATGATCATAAGATAAAGCTAAATACATAATTGGTCTAATAGTCATCTTACCTTCAACAACTACTGGCCTTTCAATTATATTATGCATGCCAAGAACAGCAGATTGAGGTGGATTTAAAATTGGTGTTGACAACATAGATCCATAAATTCCTCCGTTTGTAATAGTAAAGGTTCCTCCTTGAAGGTCATCTATAGTAATTTTGCCATCTCTAGCTTTTTGTCCTAATGTATTAATATCTTTTTCAATGTCAGCAAAAGACATTTCGTCTGTGTTTCTTAAAACAGGTACGACTAAGCCTCTATCAGTTCCAACCGCTATACTAATATTGTAATAATTTTTATAAACTATCTCATCTTCCTGTATTTCAGCATTGATAGCTGGAAAGTTTTTGAGGCCAAGAACGCAAGCCTTTACAAAAAAAGACATGAATCCTAATTTTACAGAATATTGCTTTTGAAATTGATCTTTATAATTTTTTCTCATGGCAATTATTTCATGCATATCTACTTCGTTGAATGTTGTAAGCATTGCCGCATTTTCTTGTGCTTCTTTTAATCTTTTAGCTATAGTCATTCTTAGACGCGTCATTTTAATTCTTTCTTCAGGTCCATGTGCGATTTTTCTTTGAGAAGGACTTGGCTTAACACCCATTAGATTTAAAACATCTTCTTTGAGAATAACTCCATTTTTTCCTGTTCCTTTAATTTCGTTAATATTAATTTTTGACTCTGTAACAATTTTTCTAGCTGCAGGAGATATAATTATGTCTTCTGGTTTTTTTATTTCTTCGTGGTGAATTTGATCTAATATTAAAGGTTCTTCTTTTTTTTCAGTCGCTTTTAGTACCAAAGGGGTTTCTTTTTTAGGTTCTATATTTTTTAGTGGTGGCGAATAATTTTTAACTGCCTTTATATTGTTAGATTCTTTATTTTGTTTTGCCGGTGATGATGAAATTGTTCCTAGTAACGATCCAACATTAACCGTTTCTCCTTCATTTACAGAAATATTCTCTAGCAGACCATTTGCAGGAGAAGGAACCTCTACATTTACTTTATCTGTTTCTAATTCAACAATTGGTTCATCAGAAGATACTTTATCTCCTTTATTTTTTAACCATTTAGATACTGTTGCCTCTGTAACAGATTCGCCTAATGTTGGTACTAATATTTTTTGTGACATTAATTAAATTTTCCTACTACCTTTTCTAATATTTCTTTTTGTTGTGCAAGGTGTTTATTTAGATTTCCAGTCGCAGTCGTTGCAGAAGCCTTTCTTCCAACATATTTAATTTTATCTCGCTTTGATTGTATAATTTCAAGCGTTCTATCAATATAGTTTCTAACAGTATTCCAGGCTCCCATGTTCTTGGGTTCTTCTTGGCACCAAATAAACTCTGGCTTATTTTTATATTTCTTGAGAATCTTAGCTAAAGTTTTAGCTGGGAAAGGATATAATTGCTCTACTCTTATAAATACTACCTCATTATTTCCTGCTTTTTCTCTTGCATCGATAAGATCAAAATAAATTTTTCCCGAGCACATAACAACTTTTTTAATTTTATTATCTTTGTTCAATTTTATTAAATTACTATTTTTTAAATATGCATGGTCCTCTAAAATTCTATGGAATGTGCTTTCCTTGGAAAAATCCTCCAAATAAGAAACACATCTTTTGTGTCTTAATAATGATTTTGGTGTCATTACAATTAATGGTTTTCTAAAATCTCTATGCATCTGACGTCTTAAAGCATGAAAATAGTTTGCTGGTGTTGTGCAATTTATTACTTGAATATTTTCTCCAGCACATAGTTGTAAAAATCTTTCAAGCCTTGCAGATGAATGTTCTGGTCCCTGACCTTCGTATCCATGAGGCAACAACAAAACAAGTCCACTTGCTCTTCCCCATTTGGACTCTCCTGAGGTGATAAATTGATCTATAATTATTTGAGCTCCATTAGCAAAATCACCAAATTGAGCTTCCCATAATACTAATGTTTCTGGTTCAGATAAAGAATATCCGAACTCAAAGCCTAGAACTGCTAATTCAGATAATAGAGTGTCTATTATCTCAAATTTTTTTTGATCTTCACCAATATTATTTAATGGAATATATCTATCGTGACTTTCCTGATTTCTTAGAACTGAATGTCTTTGACTAAAAGTTCCACGTCCTGAGTCTTGTCCAGATAATCTAACTGAAAAACCTTCTACCAATAAAGTTCCAAAAGCTAAAGATTCTGCGGTAGACCAATCTACTGCTTTGCCTTCAGTAAACATTTTATACCTTTGGTCAAAAATTTTTATCAATGTTTTATGCGCAACAAAATCTTCTGGAATGTTAGAAATTTTTTTTCCTATCTTTATTATTTGATCTTTTTTAACTCCGCTTTTTCCTCTTTTATCTTTACCAAGACCAGGTTTAAATCTAGACCAGGCACCTTCGAACCATTTTAGTTCAGACTTATAATCTTTTGATGAATTAAATTCTTGTTCAAGAAAATTTTTAAAATTTATTTTTTGATTAGTTATTTCTTTTTCATCTGCTAAACCATCTGCAATAATTTTTTTTCCGTATATTTCTCCAATTGTAGGGTGAGATCTTATTTTTTTATACATAATGGGTTGAGTAAATGAAGGTTCGTCTCCTTCGTTATGACCAAATCTTCTATAACAAACTATATCAATAACAACGTCGCGATTAAATTTTTGTCTAAACTCTGTTGCTATTTTTGCACAATGAACAACTGCTTCTGGGTCATCGCCATTAACATGAAATATTGGTGCTTGAGCTGTTTTAGCTACATCTGAAGGATAAGGAGAAGACCTCGCAAATCTTGGTGCTGTTGTAAAACCAATTTGATTATTAACGATAACATGAATAGTACCACCAATATTATGTCCTGGTAATCCAGACATTGCAAAACATTCAGCAACGACTCCCTGGCCAGCAAAAGCTGCGTCACCATGCATTAAAACAGGTATAACTTTTTTTCTTTCTGGGTCTTTATGATAAAATTGTTTAGCTCTTACTTGTCCTAAGACTACGGGGTTAACAGCTTCTAAATGAGATGGGTTATCTGTTAGACTAATATGCACAAGATTACCGTCAAACTCTCTATTAGCTGATGCCCCTAAATGATATTTAACATCGCCTTCAAAATCTTTTTTTGCTCCAACAGTTTTGCCAAAGAATTCACTAAAAATTGCTTTGTAAGGTTTTCCCATTACATTTGCTAATACATTAAGTCTTCCTCTATGGGGCATTCCTATCTTAATTTCTTTTGCTCCCAAGTTTCCTCCTTTTTTAATTATTTGTTCAAGAGCAGGTATTAGGGACTCTCCTCCATCTAAACCAAATCTTTTTGTGCCTACAAATTTCACTTGTAAATATTTTTCAAAACCTTCTGCCTGAATAATTTTATTAAGAATTGCTTTTTTTCCATTGTCGGTGAAGCTTACTTCTTTCTCTCTTCCCTCAACTCGATTTCTAATCCATGATTTTTCATCGGGGTCTCCCATGTGCATAAATTCATATCCAATTTTTGAACAATAGGTTTTTTTTAAAATTTCTAAAATTTCATTCAAATTTGCATGTTGCAAACCAAGCACCCCATCTAAAAAAATTTTTCTGTCATAATCACTATCTTTAAATCCGTATGTTTCAGGTTTTAACTCTTGATGTTCCTCTCTTTTTTGTATGCTTAAAGGATCTAAATTAGCAATCAAATGACCTCTAATTCTATATGCTCTTATTAACATTATAGCTCTAACGGAGTCCTTTGTAGACTGTTCTGTCAATGCCGGTGCTTTTAAATCTTCATCTTTTTTTTCTACTACTGTTGATGAAATATTTTTATTTTTTATTCTTTCTTTCTTTGGAGCCCAACTAGGTCCTTTAAAGCTTTTATGTATAACTTCTTTGTCATCACTTAAGCTGTCAAAAAAAGTCTTCCAGCCCTCCGGTAGATTTTGTGGATTAGATAAATATTCAGAATAAAACTCTTCAATAAAAGAAGAATTATTTCCTGCTAAAAAGGAAGTTTTTTTATAAATATTATTATCTTTAGATGAAGACATTATGATACTTTATTTTAACATAAATTAATTAAAATCAACTATTAAGTTTTTCGTATAATGTTTTGCCAATATCGGCAGGAGACTTAGATATTGTGATTCCAGCTGATTTCATAATTTCAATCTTGTCCTCAGCTCCACCTTTTCCTCCAGAAATTATTGCTCCAGCATGTCCCATACGCCTTCCAGGAGGAGCTGTTAGGCCAGCGATAAAGCCAACCATAGGTTTTTTTATCTTTGATTTTTTTAAAAATTCAGCGGCTTCTTCCTCAGCTGAACCACCAATTTCACCTATCATTACAATTGATTTTGTTTCATCGTCTTTTAAAAAAAGTTCCAGGCAATCAATAAAATTTGTTCCATTAACTGGATCTCCCCCAATACCTATACAAGTTGATTGACCCATACCATTTGCGCTTGTTTGAGCTACCGCTTCATAAGTTAATGTTCCAGATCTAGATACTATCCCTACTGAACCTTTTTTATGAATATTACCTGGCATGATGCCAATTTTACATTCGCCGGGCGTTATTATACCTGGGCAATTTGGTCCTATTAACCTACTCTCACTAACGGATAATTTTTGTTTTACATTTATCATATCCATAACTGGAATCCCTTCTGTAATACAAACAATCAATTCTATCGACGCATCTATTGCTTCTACAATCGCCGCTGCAGCAAACTTTGGAGGAACATATATCATTGAAGCATTTGCTTTAGTTTCATTTTTAGCCTCTTCAACTGTATTAAATACCGGTAAATCTAAATGCTTTTGTCCTCCTTTTTTCGGTGTCACTCCACCAACGAGTTTTGTTCCATATTTTAAAGATTGCTGTGAATGAAAAGTGCCGTGTGTACCAGTAAAACCTTGACAGATTAATTTAGTATTTTTGTTCACTAAAACTGACATCTACTTTATTGCCTCAACAATTTTTTGGGCAGCGTCGTTTAAATCTGTTGCTGATAATAATTTTAAATTAGATTTATCAAGAATTTCTTTGCCTTCTTTAAAGTTAGTCCCAGCTAGTCTGACAACAAGCGGTACATTTAAATTTGTTTCTTTGGCTGCCTCGACTACTCCTTGGGCTAAAACATCACAACGCATTATTCCACCAAAAATATTAATTAATATTCCTTTAACATTTTTGTCAGACAAAATTAATTTGAAAGCAGCTGCTACTTTTTCTTTAGTTGCTCCACCTCCAACATCTAAAAAATTTGCAGGTTCTTTTCCATACAATTTAATTATATCCATTGTTGCCATAGCTAAACCCGCTCCATTTACCATACAGCCAATTGAGCCATTTAATTTTATATAAGCTAAATCATGTTTGCTTGCCTCGATCTCTGCAGGATCCTCTTCGTTTAGATCTCTTAATTCAAGAATATCTGGGCGTCTAAAAATTGCATTATCGTCAAAGTTCATTTTTGCATCTAAACA